>Ga0307515_10003257_pt1 | contig 34353 bp, 45 predicted proteins | sample 17_EM_MG_FD_194513 | JGI IMG/M metagenome (GOLD analysis project Ga0307515, IMG submission 194513) | Populus trichocarpa ectomycorrhiza microbial communities from riparian zone in the Pacific Northwest, United States - 17_EM | ecosystem: Host-associated > Plants > Roots > Unclassified | place...
GACCCGTCGCCTGGGCGACGGGTAGCGTGTAATTCTCCGTCAGAGGGTTCGAGGTTCCGTCAGAGCCGTCAGAGCCGTCCGGAACACCCGGGTGTTTCAGACGGAAACTAGGGTTGTTGCTGATGGTCTCTATGTGGCGGAAAGGATGGAAGTCCCGCGTTGAGTGATATCTGCAAAGCGACAATTGTTCAGCAAAGATGAGGGGGTGGAGTTCTGACCTTGGATTGTAGAGGCTACACAGCTCCCTCCTTGAAAGGAATCCCTCGCGCCAGCTGGTACGGAAACATGTCTCTTAGCATGGGGAAGTTGAGCATTCGCCTGAAGGGTCAAGCTTTTGTTGATTCTGACGATTAGTAAGACATTGAACATTTCATACTGCCGGAGTCACGTCAGGGTGAGGGCTTTGGGAAGGCATATCCCGAAATAGATGTTCGATATTAGGAATGTAGGAATAATTTCCTCTGCATGCGTATGCAAGGTCTGGAGACGGAGACTCCTATTTGAGTGACCAGGGAGCGATTCCACGAAAGATGGAGGCAGAGTGTAGACTGCACTAGACTCTCTACCCTGACAATACTCGGGGACGAGATCCCTTGAATAGTATTCAATTATGGGGTTAATCATCATCAGATTAAACTCAGCATTGATACTCACTGTTATAGCAATGTCTGAAGGTTAGTGTTAGGAATGGGTCTGGGTAACCCGCCAGCCGTCCAGGTTTGGACTGGACAAACGGGTTGTTTTAGGTTCCAGAACCATCCAGAAACCTGACCCGCTGCTTCTGCGTGGTCCAAACCCGGCACTCTACCTGTCAACCTGCGGGTTTAGCCGGGTTTGGCTAACCCCGTCGGATCTGATCTCCGGTTCTCTGTATCGGGTTTTTCTGTTTATGGTCTCATTCAGATATCCTACTGATCATTGCAGAATATTGACTATGGTACTGCATTGTCATTTTCTGATGTATTAACAACTTTTATATAGCAAACAAGTAGAAAGACGCTCCCTGCCCCATCCTGAAGATGAACGTCAATCGAGCGTCAACAAATGACGGTCTTGCATCTTGGGTAATCCAAGCTGCGCATGATCGCACGTATCCATAAACGAGTGATTAGCAGCCTTTGTGAGCAAATAAGCAAATGATATTCCCACGATAGCCTCCTGAACAGTAACAACTTATTTCATTTCCAAAGGTGCAACTAAGTGTTGACGAGCATTTTAGACTACAAAAACGGCCAAAACTGAGTATACGGACTTCAACAGCCGGAGCGCGCTTTGATAAACCATGATCGAAGGCCCAAGATCGTCGACACTCCATTGATGCACATTTTCATGATGTGGCAGGGAGCGTGACGCTTTTCTTGTTGCCTAGTCAGGACGGCAACACTTTCATTATGTGCAATCACTACCAAATCGCGTTTTGATTACCCGACTTACAGGACCAAAAATTGTTGACGCTCCGTTGACGCGCATTTTCAAGATGGGACACGGAGTGTCTCGCTTCCATTTTTGCATATAAAGGTTGCCAATTCTGTTGTTATGTATTTCCACTACTAAATTACTTCTTAATTACCAGAATAACAAGATCTAAAATTGTTGACGCTCTGTTGACGCTCATTTTCAACATGGGGCAGGGAGCGTGTTGCTTTCTCCTTTCTCTATAAAGGGTGGCAACACTTCCATTATGTGTATTCACTACGAAATAGCATTTGAATTACCCAACATACAGGACCTGGAATTTTTAACGCTCCATCGACGCTCATTTTGCCACGGGCGTAACCGCACTCTGGAACCATTCACTTTGGGATACTATATCCATAATGGTCTTGTGGCAGCCGTTCTGTGCTGTTCATGTACATTTTCCTTGCTAACTGCATTGTTCTTTAATGATGCATATATATTTACCCTGTAAATTATACTTTAAAGTGTCCGCTAATTGTAGATAATGATAATACTCAAAAATCCCGTTCACTTGAGTCAAATCTCCTCTTTGCTCTCATGTTCACTCAAAAGGCTGCGGTTGTCGACAAAATGGCTGTCAGCTGCATTACCACGCAGCTGATACTGTACTAACTTGTTGATGGACCTTGATCAGTCAGCAAATCTGGAACAAAATCTGTAACGCACATGTGATCGTTGGCAAATGGATCAAGATTGACAAATCGAGCGCTGGGATGCAGAGTATGTATATACACATATCCAGGTGGCACACCTTCTGTTTCGGAGCTTTGAGTCATCTCATTGTCATCAAGGGGGGCAGGTGGCGTTCCGGGCCTCGGTGGCGCCGGTCGTGGTGGAGGTGCACCTGTGCCATTTCGCCTCCAGCGAGTGTATGGATTCTTTGCTGGCCATCTTGGCAAGGAAGACAGCTGTCCGTTTGATTTTCCTGAACCATTTCCGGTTGTCTTTCTATCGTAGCCATCACCTTGTTATGCCCGGGAAACGCAACGCCCCTCTTCTGCTCTTCTTGAACTTCGGCGCCTGGTTTCTTGATCAGTTGTTGCGTTTCCTCAATTGCGGCACTCGAAAACCCTTCTATAGCCATTTTGGCCATAGTCAAAGCTTGACGCATGTCGGACTGTTCAAGCTGTACCCGACCTCCATTTCTTGTCATAGTAGCTGACATGATGGAAACCTACAAGAAATTAGTTGCTGCTTCCAGAGTGAGAATCGGCTATTACCTCAACCATATATGACTCCGTAGCCTCCTCTAAGGTGTTCAATGCCTGTTTCGTCCGGTCCTGGGGACATTGATCACCAAATTTGTTTGTGAAAATCCCAGACATGACAGCATCGTGATGTTCAATTTTGCGGACCGTGCAGACAAATGCCGTGGTCGGCAATGAGGGTTTCCCTTTACGGGCAGATATCAATTGGTCACGTAGCTCTCTACGTACCCCAGCTGTGCGTCAGACTGTTAGTTGACCGTCATCTACATCGATATGGATTGACTCACATCTGATCGAATGCTACTTCCTAGTCTTGCTGCTTCAGGTTTGATGTACGGTTTTCAAATGAACCTCCTGGGCCATATTTTCGGTGGCTACAATTGCAGCGTTGCGGTGAACCAACTGGTGTCTGCGTTGCTACTGTGTCTCACTGGGTAGGGTAGTGTGTGAAACGCCGGTAGTTTGGCTCAATTCGGCTTCAATCGCACCTGGTTGAAGTATTTGTGGAGCCATGACCTGCTCGTGTTGAATGGTGAGGACGATCATCACGAAAAGAAGTAGCAAGTCCTGAAGTTTATATATTTAGCCATAAGTCAAAATGGAATGAGTGACAGCCAACTCGCACCCTCAATTCAAGCTGAATCCGGCAGTGCATTGCTGCACTGCATATAGCTGCAAAGAATTCCAACGGTCCCACAATTTGCAGTAAGTCGATCCGATGTTGTTCGTTTGTTTGCAGGGAACTGTTGTGATGAACGACAGCTGATATCTCATTCTTGATAGATATCAAAAAGACATCCTTCGATGGAAAGGACGTCTGGTGATGTTTGTCTCAAGACATCGCCAGGATCTCACATGAATCACACGCTAATCATCAAGTCACAATGTCAGGTTAGCATGACTTTTCCCAATGCAGTGACGGTCACAACGCTGATTTTGCTATGTTCTAATGCAAAAAACCTACCAACCTTGACATAAAAGACGCAGCTTGCCTCCATGTGGTCCATATCTTGCAATATCCAACATCTCACCTAACAACAAGGTCAACAGAAGATACAGTGGTCAATCCTCCGAAAAAGAACCTTTCGCCACTTACAGCAGGCAAATACGGCAAATCCACAAAGAAATCCACACAACAACGTCATCAAGCGCCTAAACGCAAAAGTGGCTTGGAGGCAGAAACGGGCTGAGTGTCGGGAACATTGCGCGGCTTATGATCTAAAAAGAACCCTTCGGCGGAGAAAAGACGGGAAACGCAGGTTACCTGCAACGAAGAAAAAGAGAACTGGCTCGAGCATTATGTGGATTGAATGGCCGCAGTGGCAAGAACCCGAGTTCAAGACGCAGAGACAGCGATTATGGAAGAGCAGAAACATATAAGGAATGTTGAAAAGACACGATCGACAACCACACAGCCTGAAACAACATTGAGGCAGATGTTCAATACTATCGGAGATAGTTTGAGTGATCTTGCAAGTTTCGAGGACGAGGGTGATGAGGATGATGATGAGGAAGAAACAGAGCTTGGCAAGCTGAGCGAAGATGAGGAACCTGGCTGGGTGATGGGTGCAATCTCCAAAACGGTACAGCACCACATGGTGAGCTTTCGGCAGAAGCAGATGAGGCTTGACCAACTGACCCAACTGGGATGGGGGGACGCAGCCGACTACTTCTGTGAGAGAGATATGAACTACGGGATGACTGAACTCAAGGTTCCGGCAGTTGTGAAGCCTCAAACAGACACGACAGCACCCACACCATCACCGACAACATTTGGAGAGCTGATGCAGGTTCTTGATATCGTCCCCAGACTATCCTAAATGCCCCAAGTGACGTCTCAACAGGGAAGTAGGCAAATGAGGCTTGGTTCAGAGAAACCTCAGGCAGACAATCACATAGTATCTCCCATGCCCTACGCGGTGCGCAATTCATCACCGATGGAGATTGCGATACCAGTTCAACCCGTGAGCATCTACCCCAGCATACAGCGTCGCTAGCTGATTACCATATAGAAATTGAATTCGGATAAAAACATGGTGACCGCTCCTGCATCACCATAGGAATAGATAGCCAAATCGGTATTGTTGACGACGTATCTCGAGTAAAAGCAATTTGGACCCACTATGTTACCTGTCAGAGTTATTTGGGTTTCAGTGACAAAGTTGTGAGACAAGATTCTTCGTCAGTGTGTGTGCAAGGGTCGTACGGGCCATGCAAATATTCCAGACACCACATCATGTAGATTGACAAACAATGAACTATATATGGTGTTGCCTGTTACGTTTAAATGATAAAACAACACCTAAATTTGAGACTAAATTTACTAACAAAGTTTAAGTCAGCGATGTCATACGACTAATTGACGGAGCGGGCATAGCTCATCCGAAACCTGCATGAATGACAGCCATTTGTCTGCATTCATCCATGCAGCCAACTACATAACTCTCGGCTCAGACCTCCTGCACATGGTCGAGAAATCTGAAATTGCTTATGGTACATCATCGACATCGAGGAGAATGAGCTGGATACGGAATGGTGAAGACATCGCGCTATGAATATCTAAAACTAGAGCATGCATTTTTATGCAGCAAATTGCCGACCGAAAGCGCTGAAATGCGATGGACTTGGGTTATTCATCATGCAAATGATGTGTATAGTGGTGGATCAGAAACTGGGATGTCTCGAAGATTTTGGATTCCAATAATACTCAATAGAAACGGTATACTGGCTGCCAAAATAAAGTGTATTGATTATATGCTCAATTGTTGAACACCTAATGACTGTTAGTATTTCTCTAAGGTGAGCTCAAAGGTGAGCGTCAACGGAGCATTGACGATTTTTGGCATTGCATCCTGGAAAATGCAGATGGTTTCACTGCAACGTTCATTCATAATCAAACTATAGCCCAGCCTTCTATTCAAAAATAGTTGCAACAACATCGCTACCGTGTGCTTAAAATGAGCGTCAATGGAGTGTCAATGACTTCTGGCGATGCATCTTGGAAAATGCAAGGGCTGTGTGGCGACCTTGAGCCATAATGGAACTATCGGCCGCTTGTCTAAGCAAGAATGCATTCGAAGACTTCCTCGCTATCCCCTAAAAATGAAAATCAACACAGCGTCAACGATTTTGGGCCTTGCATCTTGGATTCTCTTGGGGCTATGGGACTACTTTGATCCATAATTGAACTATCGGCCGCCTTTCTAGGCAAAAATGCTTTCGATTACCTTGTCTCTATGCCCTGAAAATGAGCGTCAACAGAACTTCAACAATGTCAGGCCTTGCATGTTGGAATATGAAGGGGATATGACACAACTGTGATCCATAATCGAACTATCGGCCGCCTTTCTAGGCAACAATGCTCACGACAAGATTGTTACCATGCCCCAAAATGATCGTCAACGGAGCGTCAACGATTTTTGGTCATGCATCTTGGATAATCAAACAGTAATAAAACATAGGTGACCCACAATAAACCCATCGGCAGCCTTTATTGGCATTAATGCCAGTGATGATATCGCGTCTGCCTCCTACAATTGAGTGCCCACAGAGCCTCAACTGTGTTTGTGGAGGCTCAGAATGCTACACAGCAATGAACTGCATTGTGCTGTTCCTAAATCGAGTTTTCCGCAGTCAGTCTTTGCAATCTAACCTTGTATACAACTTCACGAATATGCATGTAGTGTCTTACAGATCTGATTTGTTCACTTGTAGCTGTAGAGTCAATATTCAAGAACCCGCAGTCAGCTTTCCTGTATCGTTACTCTCAGTAGTCTTTCGATTCGGATTACCCAGCTGTCAAATTCCCACCGCCATGTCGGATTCAGAATCTTCAAACACCTCATTGCTCGAGGTTGTGGTCCCTTCCAAAGACGAACGTTTCATTATTTGTGATTTGAGCAACCTTACTTCACAAATCAACTTCGATGCTTGGCGGGCTTCAATGAATGGTGACTCAAAGCGGGCTATTGCTTGGAATAATTCTGAAAATGCGCCTTCATAGCGATTCTATTGACAGTGGGGAATTGCGGAGACCAGCAACCCTGGCATCATATGTATCGTTTGTCATCAAGTTCTTCGCCATCCATCAGAACATGGGACTGGCTCAATGGGGAAACACTTGTTGGCAAAAGCTCACATCGCAAAGTTAAACGAACTAACAGAATCAGAGGTTACTGAATTGACTAGTTCGATGGTTGCTGAAACAGCTTGGGCCATCCTGAAGAGGCAAGAAAGTCGAGGAATCACAATCGTAAGTTCGCAGAGGACGATCAGATTTGACATCCAGGTGGATCCACATTGACCGAAATGACAGACAACACATTCCAAACTGGCAGATAAGAACGTTGAAACTTCCGACTTTAACCAGGACACGTGGAATTGCTACCTCATGTTAGGGTTTGTTTCGGCTCACACTCCATGGAATGCTATAACAAATCTAGAGCTACGGCGGTCATATGAGGCATTACATGATGACCTTGGGCTGCCATCTGCTACAACCCTGAGCAACATTCGCAGGAAGGATTATGCACTGACCAGGGATGGAATCAAGAAGCAGTTTCTATCACGAAATAAAGTTCATTTACCTCTGGACGGATGGACATCAACGAAGGAACTGGCTATAACGTCGGTCATTGCTCACTATATGGATCAAAATTGGGCATTGGGTGAAGTTCTACTCGCGTTCAATGATGTTGATTGACTGTTCGTTTCATGTTTCGAAATCTAATTCAGGATGATAGGTCAAGGGCCAACATACTAGAGCAAGGCTAACCTTACATTTGAAGGACGATCGTGATCGTTTTGAGCTCACCGATGGCTGTTTATTTGGAATTACGACTGATAATGCCTCCTCAAATTACTCGATGACACGCAAGCTGCAATCAACACTTGAGGCCTCTGGAATCGAGTCGCCTGCATTGAGGAACCACATACCTTGCATGGCGCACGTGATACAGCTGGCTTTAGGTGCATTCCTGAGCAGTCTTGGTGTCAAAGGCGGCACCAAGTCTTAGGAATGTTGTGACGAACATGTCGAGACGATTGATTGATTGAGTCTAAGTCTAAGATGACACGTAGTCTATATCGTAGCTGCTAGCCCTAACCCAAAGCCACGTGATGACGTATTCTACAAGGACTCGGTCTAACACTCCTCCAGGGCGTTATCACATCCGTCAAACACTAAGCCATTGAAATACAGACTGAAAACAAACAGACCACAGAAGCCAAAAGTCAGAAGCCAAACGATGCCATGGCCTGAGCTCCTCCCAAATGACAATTCTCCCGCTCATGCCATTGAAGGCATCAACCAAATGCCTAGTCCTAAGCTCGGTAGTTGTTTGTGCTGTCGGCTTCCACTGTCATGACTTCCAGTAAACCGCTCCTCCGAAGGTGACACACAGAACTGTTGTATCGTGATCGCAGTTGGAACATCGTTGATTCCCATACGCAGCCTCTCGGTCCCAATCATGGGTTGTGCTGTCGGTGTCGAAATTGGAGGCGCTTCTCCGTGGCGATGTGTACTTCCACTCAACAAACGAAGCGGAATACGGTTGTTTCCCTTTTAAACACACGTGTTCACAACCTGTTGTACGGTGGCGGATATGTACATACGTATGCGAAGGTGTGTCTGTGTCGGTATCACGTCGAAATTGGCAATATCTGCTGTACGGTGGCGCGTCGAAATTGGGGACCCTTCTCCGTGGTGATGTTAACTTCCGCTCGACAAACGAAGGGGAAGTGTTGATCGTCATTTCTTTTTAAACGCAAGTGCTCATAATCTGTTGTACGGTGATGGATGCTCGTGAAGTCGAGTATGTGTCGGTGTCAGTGTCAGTGTCGGTGTCGGTGTCGGTGTCCAAATTGGAGACACTTCTCCATAGCTGCAATTCGAATTGGAGACGCTTCTCCATAGGTCGCTCTTCCTCTCAGCTAGCCCTAGGAAACATATTCCCGTAGATCGGGGATCCCCATACTCAGCCTCCCGGGTGGAGGAGCGGTTGCCATCATTGAAGGTTTAGGGTGAAGGTACACACTGTACAGCTAACAAAGCTTCCTCGTCCTCACAGTAGAGGAGTCCACAGACTTCTTGGATTCATGGCCACAATTGCCACCACCGGTCTCTTGGGTTGCCCAAATCGTATACCCAGCGCACTGTAGCGGACCAACCGCCGCGCTCCTGGGCGGTTTCGATCTGCCGACATCTCCCAAGTATCCGCGGTCCATTACCCGCCCACTTCTTATAGACTATCGAAATACCATACTGTATGTCGATCTGCTTGGCTTTGCCACTGGTTGACCTGGTACAAAATCGCTTCGAACACATCCTGATGATGCCGATGTTGACCCGAACTCCTCTGAGGGTGTTGACACGATGTCCTCCGAGGGTGTTGACACGATGTCCTCCGAGGGTGTTGACACGATGTTCGCCCAAACTCCTGCCATACTACTCTGCGTACTCGTCCCAAACGTGTCCTGTCGACGTGTCGTTTGGTTGCCGTAATCTTGTATACCCGTAGAACTCAACACTGCGCCCATCGCAGCCATTGCAGCTATCGCGGCCATTGCGGCCATCGGAGCCATCGCAGGCCTCTACGCGGTTGGGTGTGAGATTTAGTCGAGAGGTGGAATCTGAGTCCTTTGCATCGTGGAATTGTCGTCCTGAGTCCGTGAGGTGTCCTGATCCTGGACACTGCGGCCTCGCTCGTGTGAATGTTTGCGATTCGACTGTTATCTCCGCTTGATAGTTGTCGAAAAAGGTGTCTGGATCGCGATCGCGCCCAGGCTCACAACCTGTTGTGACGAACCTGTCGAGACGATTGATTGATTGAGTCCAAGTCTAAGATGACACGTAGCCTATATAGTAGCCGCCAGCCCTAACCCAAAGCCACGTGATGACGTACTCTACAAAGAGTCGGTCTAACAGGGAAGTCCATGAGCGCGATGGGCAATTTGGAGAGAATGATAGCGTAGACATTGCAAAGTGTGAAAGGCTTCGAACAGAGGGCAACGCTAGAATCAATAAGGTGTCGGCCATGAACTCTGGTTTAGCAAAGATAATTGAGAAAGTACATATTTCAAGATATCTTGAAAGTGCTGAAACTGCCCTTCATATAGCACAGAATGCTTGCTGTATGGATTACGCGAACACCTCGTCATCGAAACGAGTTCATTGACTGTCAAAGGGCCAAAGTCCGCATCCTGGTAATTCCGATTATGAATGCGAAGACCCGTTGCAACTCGACCCTGGAGATGCTTGAGCACACTCTCTGATTATGTGAATTCACATGCAAGTTGCTTAACAACCCAAAATACAGCGATTACCAGCCACTCTTCACAACTCAAGATAAATGGACCATAGTGAAGTATGCCATGGAAGTGTTGAGGCCATTCCGATATTGGACCCTGTGGATGTCGACGCGGCATACAGTCACATTGTATCACGATTTGACAGTGTACAATGATATGTTCGATCACATGGATGGCGTGATGCGATCTTTGGCTAAGAAAAAGACCTGAAAAGGAAGACTTGTTCTTCGCCGTAGAGTTAGCTCAACGGAAGCTGTCCAAATATTCCACTGAAGTGACACCATCGACAGGCATGCTTCACAATTCTGCACATATCCTTGATTTTTTCCGGAAGTTGTGATCGTTTAGAAAGTGGGACAAAGGAATTGATATTAATCCTGAGGATGAGACATCCTATACTACCCAATACCAAGAGGCCTTTCTGAAGTATGTGGAGAATGAATGCTGTGCCAAACATTGATGTGTGCCAGTCAATGAACATGAAAGCTTACCAAGGAGCAATTCTATCCCCGCTGAAACGGTTTCAGGATCCTGTCAATCATCCTTTGAACCATATGATTTGTCCAGCGATGATGAAGAATACTCAACACCTAACAGTGTGGCTGAGACGATACCAGGACAAAGCAATCGCACAGCACGCTTATTGACCTCCGCCAGGCTGTATTTGAGTTCGCCGACTGAAGCACAAAAGAACTGGGGGCGAATTGATCGGAATCTGAATAATTACCACTCCGACCCGATGGAGGTTAGCAGTACATTTTGGTTACTGGACATAACCGACTGGTGGCGTCAACATGAGGAAACGCACTCCAAGTACACCGATCTCTCCAATGTGGTGCATGGCATATTCTCCATCATACCACATGGTGTCGGAGTGGAAGCCAGTTTTTCCCTTGGCCGAGATGTCATCGGCTGGGGGCAGTGAAGAACCACACGCGAGACTCTTCGTAAAAAGGTCGTTGTAAGGCAGTTCGCTCGAGCCAATAACGGGATTGTGGCAGGTGGTGACCAATCCTTCGAAACAATGAACACAGAAAATGCCTTGGAAATGAAGAAAGAGGCGCAGGAAATGAACTTGCACAGAATGGCCAAGGTTCACGACTTTTCTGAGATGTGGCAGGGCAGCCGAAATCAACGTGCTGCCCAGAAGGACTCTTATGCTCAAAACAAGCAGATGACTGCCGTAGGATACATTTTGGACACGGAAGAGATCGTCAAAGCATCGTGGTCACTCTTTCAACATGATGGTGCGGCTGCATTTAAATTGTCAGAAATATCTCCTCTGCCACCACCTAGGTCTGCAACGGACCTCCTTGGAGGATGAACTCAAATATTGAAAGTCCTCTGAATCCGAAGAATCAACCGTCATCATGTCGAAAGCGATGAGGATAGCACACCTGGAACCATTTTGGACACTGAAGATTGGCCAAACTGGAATGGGGACTTAGATCATCCCAATGACAGTGAAGATGATTGCTCGGCAGACATTGAATCTGACAGAGGGCAATGTAAGAGCATCGTGGATCCGGAATGGCCAGAGCAGTGGGATGTGAGCCCAGTGTCAAATGTTACCAGACTGATTCGGCTGACACGGAAGTCAATGAGACAGGCTGAATAGGTGTTGATGACAGTCAATGCAATTGAAACGAGGAGGAACGAAGGAGTGAAAAAAAAGTTGGACAGAATGGGTCAATGTTTCACCAGCTTCATTATGTAGCTTGAATAAGAGTTTTACTTAGTGATATATTATGGGCAAATGGTGAGCAGTAACCTGTCAATATCGGTTGATAAACAGATGTATAGTAGGCGCAATGAAGCTTTTGGCAAGATATATAAATTTTGGTCGTGTGAGAGTGAACAGTCCAAGAATGTTACCTCGGCTTGGTCACAAGGCCAAGTCTCAATCTGTCAGACAGACGACCAATATATTCAAACCATAATGAAAACGATTATCGATGGCAGCTGATGTTGAATGGACACTACGTTAAAATGAGCGTCTACAGAGCGTCAACAATTTGGGGATTTGTAAGTATGGTAATTGAACAACAATTTATTCACTTTGATGCATAACCGATATGTTGGCAGCCATCACAGGCAAATGAGACAGCGACATGCTCCCTGCCGCAACCTGAGAACGACCATCAACTGAGCGTCAATGATTGTTAACTTCGCGTCTTGGGTAATTTATGTTCCGATTGGTTGTGGGCATCCATTTGTCAGGTATTGACAGCCTTTACTGGGGAAAACTAAAGCGACATGCTGCCTGCGACATCCTGAGAATGACTGTCAACGGACTGTCAACAATGTTTAGCTTCGCATCTTGGGTAATTTATGTTCCGATTGGTTGTAGATATCCATTTGTCAGATATTGCCAGCCATGACTGGGAAAAACTACAGCGACATGCTCCCTGCCGCTTCTTGGGAATGAGCGTCAACGGAGCCTCAAAGACTTTTAGCTTCTCATCGTGGGTAATTTATGTTCCGCTTGGTTGTAGACATCTATTTGTCAGATATTGACAGCCTTTACTGAGAAAAACTATAGTGAAATGCTCCATGCCACATCCTGAGAATAAGTGTCAACAGAGCGTCGACAATGTTTAGCTTTGCATCATGGGTAATTTATGTTCCGATTGGTTGTAGACATCCATTGGTCTGATATTGACAGCCTTTACTGTGAAAAACAACGGCGACATGCTCCCTGCCGCATCCTGAGTATGAGCGGCAATGGTGCGTCAACGATTTTTAGCCTTGCATCTTGGATAATTTATGTTCTGATTGGTTGCAGAGATCCATTTATTAGATAATGGCAGCCTTTCCTGGGAAAGACTCCAGCGGCATGCTCCGTGCCGCACCCTGGAAATGAGCGTCAACGAAGCGTCAACGATCTACGGCTCCGCATTTAGGGCAATGTATGTTCCGATTGGATGCAGACATCAATTTCACAGATAGTGGCTGCCTTTACTGGGAAAAACCACAGCGACATGCTCGCTGCCGCATACTGAGAATGAGCGCCAATGGAGCGTCAACAATTTTTATCTTTGAATCTTGGGTAATTTATTTTGATTGGTTGCAGACATCCATTTATCAAATATTGGCAACCTTTACTGGCAAATACAACAGCGACATACTCCCTGCAACATCCTGACAATGAGCTTCCACGGAGCATTAACAGTTTTAGTTGTTCCATATTTGATAATCAAGGCATCGTGCTGATCTCCGCATTCATAATGGAATTATTGACCTCAGTGATAGACAAAAATTTCAATGTATCAAAGGTAAAATACTGATTCCAAATTGATCAATATTGCAAGCTGCAAAGCATGCAAAAACATATCCTTGGTTGTTGAAAATGCGATTTTGATAAGATACTATTCACATACTCCAAAAGCGAGAGCCTTAATTGAATCTATGGATGGACCCGCTGGGCAACCCGCTGGCAACCCACCCAATTCAGACGGGTTGGGAGTTTACCATTGAACTGTACCCAAGTTGATGGTTTGGGTTTATTGACCATCCGGACCGCCAATTTGGCAACTGTTCGGGTTGGACCTGGACCCAGACCCGAAGTGACGGTCCGGAACCGCCGCTAACACTCCTGTAAGCCTATTTGCACCACTTGAAGGGTGGTTATGCCTTCTTGGCGTGGTTATTATAGAATTGCACTTGTTCTTGGCACAATTCTTCTAACCATCGATTGTGTATATCTTCAGCTTCCCGGTAGAAATCACCCTTTGGCAGAGGTAAAATCATTGCAAAGGGAACAATGACATATTTTCTACTCTATGACATCAGTTGTGTGCACATTTTCCACAGCTAGGAGTGTTGGTAGCCGTGTTGGATGGTTGCACAGTTGGCGAAACCTGAGAAGTACATATTTCGCTCCCAGACGCACGAGGACTGAATGGTAAAAGTGGTGTGTGATGCAAAAGCCACGCCTGGCATCGTAAACCTTTCTCTCCACGAGTATTATATTTCGTCTCGAGGCTATTTACTCATGCGGTGCCTACTGGTCATGCAGGATGAAGGCTGGGCCGTGTTGTGTTCGTTGACCAACAAAACAAGTTGAACCAAACAATCGCTGGAACTCGAGTATATATATCCCTTCTTCCTGCCTACACCTCCATTCTCTTTTACTCCGGTATCAAACACACTGCCAGCATCCTGAACCATCTCGACATTACTTGACTTGCACAAAACTACGCCTCTTGCTCCAAAACACACCCAATAACCTACACAACTGTGTATGTTCCCTCTGGGCTTACTTCCGCTACATGCAACGGTATAATAATGCTAATGCCTCGGATGTAGATTCATTTTCAACTCACAGCAATGGCACCAAAGGGCAGATGCAAAGGAATGGGTAATGCAACTGCTGGGGCAAAGATGCCGACATCAGTTGTCAAGAAACGCCGCTCATTGGATCGGGACCATATACAGCGATTGATCTCATAATACTCCCATGGACCCGTCTGGATATACAATATTCGCGGCATCATGGACGAGAGGGCATGAGACTGCATTTAGGATATAATTTTTCTCGATCCAGTCACGACTCGCCACATGTCAAGATTGCAGCCGATCTGGCCGCCCCACATGAGGAGGTGTTGGCCATTTCGGGAGCGGTGGGCAGCCTACCACTCATATATGGGGCAATTGTTTGTCAAAACCCGCAACCAAATGAACAATTGGAGGTGGGACAACCCTAGGTCCTTCAGGGATCAAGTCAATCGCTCCAATCCGCAGATAACCAGCTTGGGGAACGTTCAATGCACCAGTGAGTGTTGCTCGTACTATGGTAGAGATAATCTCAAGGCGATGATTGAGCCCCCACAGTGCTGGCAGTACAAGCCAGGCGACTTCCTGCCGGGTAGACTACTGAATTGGCATGAGATAATCGACCACAATGATGATGATGAGAACTGGGCGGATCCTGGTATGGCGACCAGTCGAAGGAGCCGTCCTGGCAAAGGCAATGATAATGTCGATGGCGACTGTGAAGAGGGGACACATTGTGGTGAGCAAGGGACCGAGAAAGGGAAGGGAACAATGGATGGGAAGTGGCAAGGGATGCGGAAAGGGAAGGCAACGGAGAATACGAAGGGGAAGGGACAGGGAAACAGGGAACGGATAGGTATTGCTAAACAAAGCCCAGGGGGAGATGATATCTCTCGGGCCGTAGCCTTGCTGTTGCAGAAGGGAATGTATAAGGCAGACTCGAACACGGTGTGCTAACTGGAGCAGGGATATTTTGCACCAGAAGAATCGCCCACTGTGTCAATTTCCCCAGATGATGATACCGACTCTACCGAGGAGTCAGACGGCCAATATGACTCAGAGCATGATTCTGATGTGGATATGTGCATGGAGGATGACTGGGACGCACCGCATGCTGTTGATTTTTCAGGGCGAGGTGGATATGGAAAGGGACGGTGACGATGAGGAGGAAGATGAAGAGGAGGAAGATCAAGAGGAGGATGGTGAGGAGGAGGAGGATGATGATGAGGAGGATGATGAGTTTGAGGATGATGGCAAAGAATGTCGGACAATTGGCCCGGGAGAGATGGTAAAGACATCGGCTGACGATGTAGATACCATGGCAGATGATCAAACAATCGTGCTACCTGACCAAGGCCAGGGGATGCGCGAGCAAACCCCACAGCCACAATGTCCGGCACCTGCCCCAGGGCCTGAAACCCCGGAGCGTCGCCCACAATGATGAACTCCAGAGGCTGATCCCCTCAGTGAGTTAGAGTTTTTGGGGCTTTTGATGCCGCAAAGACGATACCCAGCAGTGCCAACTCTGCAAAAAGCTTAGGCAACAGGAAACACCTTGGAAGTCGATGTGGATCAGCAGCTGCTTGGCCAATCAGCAGGTGGCGACAGTCTCCCCGATGTCCCTCACCTCAAGGCATGCCCTGATGGCTCGGTTGGTGAGGAGTGAAACAGTCCTTGCGTTGCAGAGCAGGTGATGGTTGTTGCGTTCGGGTTAGGGTCTGGTTCTTGTATTGTTCATGTCCTGTGTTCCAATCTATTGATCTCAGGCATTGATTACTACACTTGTCGCGAGGTTTTTGGATCACTCAGGGTTTATTTCATTTATGAGTTTTGTATTGGTTTTATTTAATTCATAGTATTATGGAACATCGCGCATGCAGCGTTTTTGCAACTCCTGGCATGTAAGAAACCTCCTGGTGATGGTGTTGACGCTCAATAAATGCCTCAAGTTAGCTGAAAGTATTGTGAGCTTACACCCACACCAGGCTGCTCAGGTTGACCGCCAACTTTTGACCCTTTCTACAGTGCATACTGCATCATCTTGTGTCGTCGACAATGCCAGAGAAGATCCATTTCTGTTGCCCCGAATTTTCATGCCGAAAGACATTCACCTCAGACAGCTGGTGACCTAAATATATCATATTCCACCATCCTGAACACCTTCAAGTTTCACGCCAGACGAATCTGACTATTCACAGTCAGCCCCGACGCATTGAACCGGCCCAGGGTCGTGGATTCAATCCTACAACACGTTCAGTGGAAGACTTGGACACATTTCCTTACCTCAAGCACGGTGAAAACATCGCAGACTCACAGTCGCAACCGCCCCCTTCTCCTCTGGAGTCGACTGGAGAATACGCCTAGGCCGTTGCTCCGCGGATCAATTACATTGCTGAGCGATGGGAACTTGACTCTCTGGGTTGCCTTCAGACGAATTGACAAAACACTCCCTACTAACTGTTAACGACGTGTGAAGAGTACAAATATATCCAGTGTGGGATCACGAAGAAGGGCATCAAGACGTACTATGACAATTTGCTGAAGGTAGAATACACTGCTCCGCGTTTCCTGAGCATCACAAACAGGGATCACATCCTGAAGATCATGGCTAGCATGCCAGATGATTAGGCTCACAGGGAGTGGGAACTCCACACTCTTGAGGATTTGAGATGGAATGACAATCACCAACGACCTATGAAATACACAAGTTGAGACATTATCAACACCATGTAATGGTTGATGCGGCAGCCAACCTATGCCGAGCATCTCATTAATGCCCCTCAGTGTGGCCATAACAGCGATACACCACCGAAATGCCTCTATACCGACATACCCACTGTAGACTGGTTGTGGGAAACACAGGCAAGGGGGGATACTCGAGGATAGTAATGTGCTCATCGACCTTAAGTACATGCTCAGAGTGGGGGATACTGTGGTTCCCTTGATCTTCATGACCGAAGAATCACAACTTGTGAATCTTGCTGGTGCCATGGAAGAGTGGCCTGTATATATGACATTTGGCAATCTATCTTAGAAGATCCACCAGATGCCCTCAACACACAACGTCATATTGGTCGCTCTCCCACCAGTTCCATTCAAGAACCGCAATCATCCTCAGCAGCGGCTGGATTAGCAGCGGCAAACAATTCGAGAGGTGCTGAACGAAGTACTCCAGCGGATACTTCAGCCACCCACCATTAGATTATATCCCAGCACGGATAGCCGGTATTACAACATTCTCTGTGCAGATGGCAACTTCAGGCATCGCAAACTGGTTTTGGCAGCATGGCTTGCAGATTGCCCAGAGTATAGTGACCAACATCATCTCGAGCAGCATGGCTGTTGATTGTACTAGTCTCCAAAGAACAAACTTGGCGATTATGTCCCTCCTGACAAGCAACACCCCCGGCGGGATCACAACCTGTATAGTATGCTGAACAATGCCAACACCAAGGAAGCTGAGGCTGAACTGTCCTTGCGCCATGTTTGCCGAGGATTCAACGGGTTTCGACAAATCCCCTGTATCATGAGCGACCTTCTCACACCCCACCTCCGCCAAACAATACAGATCAGCATGCTTAACGACCTCCAGAAGTGGATTTTCCACTTAGTGAAGACCCATGAATGGCTCGACAACTACAATGCAATGTGGTTATCTGTGCCAGCTTACCACGACCTCACACTGGAGAATATGTCCTATGAGGACGTTTCTCGGTGGAATGGTTAGGAGATGAAGGAAATGTGCTGGTACCTGATTGGAGTTGTAACCCAGTCTTTACAAGGCAGATGCTCCGCTCAGCCTCCCATATTCAATTGCGCAATTGAGTGCACACGGGCATTGTGAGAATTCTGTATGTATGTATGGTCAATATACATCTCACGAGGATGCAATATTCTGCTACACGGTGGGCACCCTGGGTCGTTCTAACACCATCAAGGATGATTTCTTACTCGGCCGGTATGGCAAATAGATGAATGCTAAAGCCAATGCCCTGAGAATGGAAAAGGTCACGAAGCGAAAGGTAGATGAGGGAACAAATGCTGAAACTTGGACGCCGTCCAAGAAGCGGCGCGATCTGATTGCCTGGTGGGATTTTATCAGCGACCAGATAGATGTTTCCAAGGTGTTAGACACCAACTTCATCTTTACAAAGATCCACTTGATGTCTCATTTGCCTCAACAGATTCATCGATACGGAGCCATGCAACAGTATTCTGCCAAGAGACATGAACAAGCACATAAATCAAAGCTCAAGGACGGTTGGAACGCCTCCAATCACAATCGGAACTACCTGCCACAAGCTATCACTTTTCAGCGTCGCATTCTCTGCTTCGAAAGCAGAGATCTCAATCTCCAAGCCCTCATTAAGCGTCGGGAGAACAGCGCTGCCACCTGCAGAGTGATCTATTCCGGTGCTGATCTGGATGTCGGGCCCCTTTGCTACCAGTCATACGCGGAACCCAAATTCATGGGACCCCAGAACTGCCATGATAGAAAGCATCGTGACGCTGTGATGAAAGACGTCAGAGCATTACTCGACAATACGCAAGACGCAACCCACTGCGTGGTAGTTTACAGCGGCACGGGGCAGTTAACCAAGCATCAAGGTCGTAACAAGACATATATATTGGATGAACAACTGCACACAATGGAACTCTGGATTTACCTAGCTATTCAGGATCCAGTTGAGGGTTTGGAAGGTGAACGCATATCTCTGATGTGTCAATGCACAGGATGCCACAGCTGGCGCAGTGGGGATCGACGGAACGACAGGGTGTATGTAAATCAATGCCCGGGGAGGTGTTATGGTGTGCTAACTGAGCGTCTCCCATGGCAACTCCAACGACTGTTCAAAATCAAGCTCCTAAACCAGGATTGAGCTTTCGTTGAGTACTGGTTAGCCCTGGCGCTCACCACAATACCTGAAACCTCGGGTAACTGGGATCCCATCTCGAAATTTTTTCAAGTGGGAAAAGCACTGCCAGCTGTTGCTTTGCAAGTTTTGAATGTGGGAAATATCGTCGGTTGCACGCACATAATTCCAGAGATTGCTACTACTGGTACGACATGAGACTGAAGGAACGTGCAATGGATTGACAATAGCCACATAGATCTGGCGACTTGCAATGATGTCAATAATTACAAAAGAGATAATTGCATTTTATGTGCAGGTAGATGGGACGTGAGGAGAGATTTTTGCAGTGTCACGCATCGCATTGCAATCCTGACGCAAGAGCGCACCCAATGCACTCATTCCGAGGTTCGGTTACAGTTAGCCACTGCGCCAGAGTGATTATTTGAAATTGGAGACCGACGGAGCGAGAGGAAACGGTGAAACTGCGATCTCAGGGCGATATGCAACGTGACAGGTGGCATCGACGCCAGGCACGGAGCAATCTGCCACCGGGGTATCTCTGACGCCTCTGATGGTGTGAGGCCACTCAGACGCAGCCATTCCCCCTGGACAGAAAGGTTTCTTGCTGCTGAATACTGGATTGTAAATATCCATTCCGCCTCTGTAATATATAAGTAACATTCAATGTACATTACAAAGTGAGTGTGGTAAGAAAATACAGATTTAGTCAGGCTGTATATAATTTACAAAGTATGCACAGTCTATATTCAGAAATACAGCCAATGTATATGTCCAAAAACGATTATTCAGACAAAATGGACCAATTGTACTGCTTCATTCCCCTCCACTAAGAAAAAACCTTTATGCTAACAATATACTCTCAATGATTATTTCAAGGCCTTCTATTTTCCAAGATCTTTCAAACATTATTTATAGCCCACTTAGAAACTTCTTTTTAGCACACAGTATTACACTCAGCTCAATTTCTGGCTTAATCTTCACATTGTAACTTGCTCTGTAATATAAGTTTGACTACTTTCTGTTTTGCATATGATTATATCTGTATGAATCAGTCAGTATCATGTCAATCAGTCAGAAATCGGGTATGTAGTTAGTGCCATTTTTATCGGTTTGTAATATGTTATCTGCTTAGAATCTATTGATCATATACTATACATTATCAAAATCAATATTTAGATTTATATATTATTGTCATTCAATTGCTATCTCTCTCTGTTTATATAACATTTGACTGTTCCATTCTGATATTGGTATTGATTTCTTTTATTCCCTGAACAAAATTACTTGTGCATTAACTAAATGATAATATACACAGATTGATCTACTAAATTACAAATTGCTAGTAAGAGGGAGTACTGAAGTATTACAATTTGCAAATGCTGGTAGATTCATAAATACCTATATATTAAAAGTGATGAGAATATGGTTGCAATCATAAACTTGAGTAAATCTAGTATTACATTTCATAGTAAATATAATTGGATAGATCCAATTGGCATGGTCGTAATCTGTATATATAGGTTTTTACTGGAACTTGAGTTACATTTGCCCACTATGTTATGGGTCAAAGTACAAATTGACAACAGACTACACTGTGTGCCCACACACAGCCCATAGCAAGTCATGTGTGAACACCTGTGTAATGTGCAGCTGATCTCAGTCAATCACCAATTCATACAGACATACACCTACGTCTACCAAACAATATATGTCTGGTGGCCCCAGATTAGCTGATTGCTGTCTTTACTGCCTCAAGTCTCCACTGGTATACAGAAACAATTATGTTTCATTCCAAATCTGCTTCAGATCTGACTGGTGCTCAGGAATGTATTGGAGAACCTGCTTGAATGTCTGCTGTTTGAGAGCCAGATTGCAGAAGGAGTTGAGAGTTTGGCAGGATGCTTTTGGCCCATGAAACACTCTCAGTTTGTGGAAGCTTTGGCTAATGGGAGGCTCAGGGTCAGTGGAAGCTTTGACCCTGACATTGATATAGCCAACGTACTTATCTAAATACTTCTGGTATACTGATCACCATTGTCAATACCATTATCATTGCCAATGCCATTCCCACTGCAATCATCACAATGAGCCGCAGACTGAGTAGTTATGTACATAAATGTAGTTGATGTGCAGTGAGTAGGCAATTCCTCAAAATAACTTAATCCAAGATCCGTTCTCCACAAGATTGAAATGTTCAACGTTCTGGCTGCCTCTTAGGCTGCAATTGTCTACACCATGACTGTGGGGCATTGTGAGATTAAGTTGTAGTATCCAGGCTAATGATAAAGTTCAGACAACAATATTAACTGTAGTTAAGATTTTGGCCACCATGAGCCTGCCGCACACCACATGGTGCCCTGCACAGACTGTGTGATATAGGTAACCTGGTTCACCCCTCCTTGTACCGGGCACCTAGTCCTCTACACGTCGCCTGATCTGGTATTTACAAATATTCAAGGGAGTATGTGGCTAGGCGAGGATGGAAGTATCTTGTCTCTTGTGAGCGTACTTTGGAGTATAGAGCCCAGTAGGCCAGGAGAGTGTCATATATTGGAATAGCAAGTCAACTTGAGTAGACTCTGCAGTAGAATTGAATATAAACTCATTAGTATGAGTGGGAATATAGTCAGAGTGTATTTGGGAGCATCTTCAAGTTCTTACTTGGGACACTATAGTCATGCCAGCAGGGAGTATGTAATCAAGTGCAATGGGGAATGTGTCTGAGAGTATGCTGGAGAGTGTACTGGGGAATGTACTTGGGGGCAGTCTTGGGAGCATGCTGAGGAGAAAGGTTGAGAGCATCATGAGAGCTTTCTTTAAAGGGTACAGTCAAGCAGGCTGGAAATGTACAATGAAGTGCAATTGTGAGCATCATGGAGAGCAACATGGGAGGTGACTTAGGAGGATATAGTCTAAAAGGGTGAGAGTGTGCTATCGAGTGGAATGGGGAGCATTCTTGGAATTGTGCCCAGGGATGTACTGGAGCACATCATTGGAGGGTACTTAGGTATGGATAGTGACAGAGGTTGAGAGTGTGCAATCGAGTACTAATGGGAGTGTCATTGAAAGTATTCCCAAGAGTGTACTTAACAACTTGCTCCAGGGTGTACATTGGAGTAGCTTTAGAGTATACATGGAAATGGATGTAAAGCAGAGTGGGAGTTTACAGTTGAGTTCAATTAAGAGTTTACTTTGTAGCAGACTGGAAAGAATACAATTTAGTATATTTGCTAGTTTGGTTTCATATATACTATAGTGGTATTCGCAACAGGTCTCAGTAACCTGCTAGCGGTCCAGGTTTGGACTGGAAAACTTCGTCGGTTCAGGTCCAGTCCCATTGTCAACCCGACTGGCTGCTTCCTGTGTGGACCAGTGGCGTGCGCTCGAAGAGTTGAGAGTGTGGAGGCGTATGCAAAGGTGTCTATTGTATCGTATAATGAGACATGTCGCATCCACATACGGTCGATCGATGACTAATGGTGCTAACTACAAAAGAGGCAAGTTACGTCATAGTCCTTGGCATTGTGATATCTGTACTTCCAATCAGCTCAACAGTCCTCCAGGACGGCTATCACGTCCATTTCAAACAAAAACAGTAAACAAAAGAGAAGAGGAGCCAATCGAACATAGTGGATCTCCTCGGAAGAATGGTGCCCAATCAATCCATTTGCTTTCCGACGACATTCCCAATGCCATTTCCATTTCAAATTCCGATACCATTCCCACAACGATTTCCGAGAGTACTGAGGCCATTTCCGAGCCCATTCCTATTTCCGATTCTGGGACCATTCCCGAGTCCAATTCCAATCATTCCCATTGCATCACACTGCTTCAAGAAGGCTGGCATCGGGAGTGGCTTTGTGAAGTAGTCAGTGTGCATCTCAGCCATCGGTACCTAGCTCAATTCGATCTCTCTGTCTCTAGCCATATCTGCAGCAAGATAGTACTTGGTTGCATTGTGTGCAACTGCAGTTACGCGGTAGATTCTGTTCTTGATGCTAACAATCAGTGACTGTGAATCGGAGGACACGTGAGGGATAGTTGGGATGCCGAGCTCGTTCAAGAGATGCGAGATCTGGGTGAGTCTCATGCAGCCTACTCCAAAGGCATAGTATTCGGCAAGGGTCGTGGACTGCGCAGTTGACTTCTGTTTTCTCGATCGCCAGTCGACCGCTCCTCCGATGGTAATGACCAGTCCACTTGTCAATTTATAGTCATCCGGGCATCCAGCATAGTCCGAATCGACATAACATGTGAGTGCACCATCTCTTTCTCCTCTGGGTGTACTTTCTCCAAGTGCTCCTCCGAGTGCTCCTCTGAAACACAGTCGCCAGGCCTTAATGCCATTGAGGTACCGAAACATGGGCAAGAGAGCTACCATATGCTCATTGCGCGGATCATGATTGTACCGGCTGAGAACTGTGATGGCATATGCACTATCGGGCCATGTGGCGGTCATCGCGTACATGAGGCTTCCGATCATCGATTGGTATATGGTCGGATTGCAGGATTCTTCTTCGGGCTTCCTCCTGTGAAGCTTCATCGCCATTGGCGTGGCAACAGGTCTGGACTCATCCATTCTGAACTTCGGCAAGATATTCCGAATGTAGCTGCGCTGATGGATGTCGATCATGTGATGCTCCCGATTGCGTTCGATGTTCATGCCGAGATAGAACGAGACACTACCGAGATCATGCATCAGGTTCCTCCTCTCCATGTGGTCCTTCATCTGCCCAATCAAGCCCTCATTAGCAATAATGAGGAGATCATGGACGTACAGACTGACTGTGGCAATGACTATGCCTTGATCCTTATCATGGAGCGCGAACAGTCCTCCGTTGACACGTGATGCCACGAATCCAATCGACATCATGAAGTCCTTAGAAGTGCCGTACAAAACATGCGAGGACTGCTTCAGGCCATCAAGACACTTTCTCCAGCGGAGTACCATCTTCCGCGACATATGTGTCAATCTCCCTGTTTGGAGCAAACGAGAATATCCCTGGGGTGGGTGCATATAGATCTCTTCCTCCAAGTCAACTCCCAAGAAAGCGGTGCATACGTCTATTTGATGGATCTCAAGATCGTACTTGGCAGCGATGGCGAGTGCCAGCCTAACGTGGCCCAAGCGAGCAGTCGGTCCATACGTAGCCTGGTAGTCGATGCCTTCGATTTGGTGATTTCCTCGACAGACTAGCCTGTCCTCGAACCTCTGCACATTGCCTGCTCCATCGTGCTTGATCTGGTATACACAGTGACTTGGCAAAGCCTTTCTCCCTTCCGTAAGCTCCACGAAATCTCCAAAGACTTGATGCTAAACAATTCCATCTAACTCTTCTTTCATCGCCGTATCCCATTTGTCGGTGAGCGGAGACTCGGTTGCAGCTTGGTAGGACTTTGGGTTGTCGGTGGCAACCTCGTTATCGGGATTGATGGAGATCGCGGCTGCAGCGTCGCTGGCTATCATATCCTCGAATTTCTCATCTTCGAGAGCCAATTGTGCAGACTCTGCCAACGTATCCTTCCAGGTGCGGTTCCGGCGACTACCTTCGGCCGGCGGCGTCCATGCATCTCGAAGTGACATCCCAAGGCCAGCGAATTCTCGTGACTGCTTCTTTGTCTTTGGAGGATCCTAGGGTGAATCGTCCAATGGCTCCTCCGTTTGATGTTCGGTTGGTTGCTTCTCAGTGGGTTTGGGTTTGTCGATGACAACTCTGTAGAAGTGCTCGTTCAGAATCGCTTCGTCTGCAGAATTCGGTGCTGTGTGCAGCTTTCCTTCTCTGAATACCCCATCTCTGGAGCGGTGAAACGTCTTGGCCAATGGATTGTATACGAAGTACTGCTTAGTCGATATGCTGTACCCAACGAATATGCCGGGAGTGGCTCTGTTATCCAGCTTCTTTCGTTCCTCTTTTGGAACATGGACAAACGCCAAGCATCTGAACACACGGAGATGCTTCAAAACAGGCGTCCTCCGATGCGAGGAGTTGTACGGAGTCTTGCTGACTACCGAATCGCGTCGGAGTGCACTTCTTGAGATCGACCACCACTGAGAATGCAAAGGTCCAGTACTTCTTCGAAAGTCCGGCATTGTCCAGCATGCATCGTACGCAGTCCATGATCGTCCGGTTCGCCAGTTGAACAACTCCAATAGACTGAGGAATGTAGGGCGTAGTCATTTCCATTAGTATGCCTTCTGATTTTGGGTATTCTGGGAATTTCTTTGAAGTATACTCACCGCCTCCATCCGGACGAAATCGCTTCACTTGCTGGCATGACTCCTTTTCTCTAAGAGACTTCCATTCTTTGAATTTCTCAAGTGCTTCCGACTTGTACTTCAATATGTACTCATCCGTATGCCTCGTGGCATCGATGATGAAGAGCAGCATATATCGACCTCCTCCGATGACTGTTTTCAGGGGACCACATATGTCCAGGGGCATGAGCTGCAGAGGCTCAGTGGCACGGGAGGTTGTGGGAGTAAAGCGTTTTCTAGTCAATTTGCATTCATGCAACTTTCGCAATCGCACTTGCCGGTCATCGTCGGAGAATCGGTGATCGTCGGCAAGATCTTCAAAGCCTTGACACCAACGTGTGCCACCAGGCGATGCCATAACATCCACTTCTCTGCATCGTGTCAAGATGCATGCCCAGTCGTCTTAAGTGCCAGCAGGTAGCTGTCGTTGTCGATATCGGTGTAATGGGTCGATTCCAGAGCTCGATCCAGAACGCGATCCAGAACGAATAGCCAATCGACCTGAGGTGCAGTGGCAATCAACTTGCCGTGGCGATTGTAGAGGTTGAGACCGTAGTGATTCACCGGTTCGACTTTGACATCCTTGTCCATCATCTGAGACTGTGAGATGAGATTGAATGACCCTGGCAAATGCGCCAGTTCTTGGAGTATGATCATTTCCGTTGTTCCATCCGGTAGCTGGCAAATCAACCTAACACCTCCACATCCGGATGCAAACGATGTGACCCCCTTGAATCCCTTCACCTTGTTCATATTCGGCGGATATTCAGTGTAGGAGATGAACATTGATTGACGGCCGGAGATGTGTGTCGTGCATCTGCAATCGATGAACCAATCACTAAATGACGCATCTGAGCTAGCCACCATCAAATTGTTCTCGATCAAAGTGGTGAGAGTCGATGTAGTTTCAGTCGATGCTTTTGCTGCAGTGTCGGCAGCCTTTGAAGGATTGCCGCATTGCTTGCTCAAGGAGTTCTCGGTGAGATGCCCTCGCCGCTGGCAATGAAAGCACCTCCGCAGATCCTGCTCTTTCCTATCGTTGTCTCCCTTATTTTCTCACTTATCATCTCTCTCATCCCTCTTCGGACTTTTGCCCACTTTGCTGCCTCTGCCGCCTCTGCCACCTTTCTTTGCAAAGAGCAGAGCGTCTGGAGCGAGCCCATTCTCTCTCTTGATTGCAGTTTCCTGATGGACGAGTTTGGTGACGATCTCATCGGGGGTGGCAGTCATCGTGGCATTTTTGTCCATCATGAGCTCCAGGAACACTTTCCACTTGTCGTTCCTTGGGATCCCGCGAAGGAGGTAGACAATGTGCTCTTGCTCACTCATCTTGGCGATTGTCTTTTCATTCGCATTGGTGTTGGCAGCGTTAGTGTCAGTGGTCGTTGGCCGTGCGCTGAGTTTGCAATCCTTGACTTTATGATCGATCTGCGATGCGTACTTGTCGACATCTCCACAGTCCTGTAGCTCCATGCTCCAAGGGCCTTCCCTAAACTTGAAGATGTTGAGCTTCAACCTTGACTAGTAGGCTGATGCTAGCTTTTCCCAAAGCGTCTTCGCATCCTCAACAACCGTGTATTCTGCTTCAATCCTCGGCTCCATGCCCAGCACGATAGTCAATCTGGCAAAACCATGGTGATTCATCCAGTCATTGAAAGCGGCGTTCTCTATAGCGGTCGCGTTTGCTGCCGGCTCTTCCGGCTGGTTGTCATATCCCTTGATGATACCATAAATTTGCTTCTGCTCGGAAGGTATGGCCATCTCAGTTGCCTATTGTACATAGTTCATGCCGTAGAACTTCGTGATGGTGATCGTAGTCGAACTCATCTGGTAACGCAATTGTCAGTTATCATAGTCTCTCAGACTGTACCGGTGACGTCCAGCAGCTGCCGTCAGAAGCATGGCGGGATGCGACGTGATTGCTCAGCTCGTGGAGACGCTTCTCCATGTCGACGTTCACCTCCACTCGACAAAAAACAGTGCATGTATTGAACGTCGGTTGCCTTTTGATATGCAAGGGCTCATGACCTGTTGTGCGGCGGCGTGCGCTCGAGTAGTTAAGTGTTTGCAGGCGTATGCGAAGGTGGCTGTTGGATTGTGTAACGAGACGGGTCGCATCGACATAAGGTCGATCGATGACTTATGGTGCTAACTGTAACAGACGCAAGTTACATCATAGTCCTTGGCATAGTGATATCCGTACTTACCATCAGCTCAACATCCTGGGGGTTCAAACCCGCACCCATAACCGTCAACCTGTGGGTTTTCCCAGGTTGGGTCCAATGTCCGGTTATGCAGTTTGGGTTTTTCTAATTATGGTCACATGCAGATATTCTACTTTTGATCATAAAATATTAATGATGTTACGTCACTGTTGTTTTGGATGTACTGGCCGCCTTTCTAATCAAAAAATGGAGAGACATGCTCCCTGCCCCGTCTTGGAAATGAGCTACATTGGAAAGCAAACAATTTCTGGTGTTGAATGTTGCATTATCTGAATGGCGATTGGTTGCAGATAGTCTTAACTGAGGTATTGGCCTCCTTCAAAGGCAAAGGAGGAAGCGACACGCTCCCTGCCTCATGTTGAAACTGAGTGTCAACTGAGCATCAGCGATGTAAGGTCTCGCATCATGAGTAATCTAAGTGGTTCATGATCGCAGACCTCTATCAAAGAGGAAGTGGCAGTCTCTCCAGGCAGATAAGCAAGCGACATGCCTGCGACAGCCTCCCTGGCAGTAACAACTCACTTCATTTACAATGCTGCAACTAAGAGTGCATGAGCGTTTCAGCTGTGAAAAATGGTCAAAACATCGAATATAGAGAATGACTGATTCATCACACTTCGATTACCCATGATGAAAGGCCAAAAATCGTTCACGCTCTGTGGACACCCATTTTCATCATGGGGCAGGGAGCATGTCACTATCTGTTTTGCTTATAAAGACGGCCAATACACTAAATATGTATCGTAACTACCAAATCGCTTTTGAATTACTAGACTTACAATACCAAAATTCGTTGACACACTGTTGACGCTCATTTTCAGAATCGGTCAGGGAGCGTGTGGCTCTTTCTTTTGCATAAAATGCCTGGCAATACCGCATTTATGAATGGCAGCAACCAATCGCAACACAGAGTACCAATGTGGCAAGACAAAACACCATTGACGCTCCCATGACACTCATTTTGCTATGGGTGTATCTGCACTATGTTATCATTGAATTTCGCGTAGTATAACATTGATGGCGTTTTGGCAGCCTTTGTACCGTCTTCATGTACTTTCTCCTTCATCACTACATTGTTCTTTAATAATACATATAAATATATCCTTTAAAATATACTTTCAAGTGTTCGCTAATTGTAGATAATAATAATTTCCAAAATCCAGTTTCATCCCATCAATGATCTTCATCACAGTCAGGTTCGCTCAATAGGTTGCTGTCGTCTGCATAATGGACGTCAGCTGCATTACCATGCGGCAGATAGTTTACTACCAAGTGGATATTCCTTCATCAGTTAGCATATCTGGATTAAAATCTTTATCACGCTTGCGATCCTTGGCATATGCATCAATTCAGAAATATTGTTCGCTCGGAAGACCACTATGTATATACACATATCCAGATCTCACACCGTCGATTCCCGAAGCGTGAGCTCCCTCATTGTCACCTAGTGGCACAGGTGGCATTCAGGGTGGATGTGGGGTTGGTTCTGGTGTCGGCTGGCTGAGTCACTCTGGTGGGGGTGCACCCCTACCTTTGCACCACTGGCATGTCTGGGGATTCTGGGCTTGGCCATTTTGGAAAAGAAGGCAGCTGTCAGTTCAATTTTCCTGAAGCATAGCCAGGTGCCTTTCCATCGCAGCCATCATTTTTCTCTGCCCCGGGATCTCAAGTTCCCGCTTGTGCTCTTCTTGGACTTCGGCATGAGGTTCGTTGATCAGTTAATGCATTTCTTCCATTGCGGCACGCGGAAACCTTCGTTTAGCCATTTTGGCCATACTCAAGGCAACGCGCATGTTAGACTGTTCTAGCTGTACCCAACCTCCTTGCCTTGCCATAGTTGCAGACATAATGAAAACCTACAAGAAATTAGTTGCTGCATATACATATCAGATTGGGCTATTACCTCTACCAATTACGCTTCCATAACATCATCCACGGTGGTTGAAACCTCTTGAATCCACTCTCGGGGATGCTTATCACGGAATCCATCCACGACAATCCCTGAGCTGACAACATCATGATGTTTGACTTGGTGGACTGTACAGACACCAGCGTTGATCAACCATGGAGGTTTTTCATTATGGGCGGCCAGAAATTGGTCACACAGCTCTCTTTGTTCACCAGGTGTATGTTGGATTGTTAGTTAACAGTCATCTACCTCGGTATGACAATACGCACTTCCGATCGCATGTTGCTTCGGATCCTTGCTGCTTCTGATCTTACGCACGACTTGTAATGCTGTGTCCACGGGCATACTTTCGGTGTCTCCTGTTGCAGTGTCACAGTGGACTCAGTGGTGTCTGCAATGTAGTTGGATCTCAGCGGGTGGCTTATGGAATGAAGCGCCTGTCGTTCTGATTGATTCCAATTCCCTTGCACATTGCTGACTTGTCTGTGTAGCCATCATTTCCTGCTGGGGAAGTGAAGAGATGATGATATGACAAAGATGTGGGAAGTCTTCAGAAATATATAGTTAGGTTCAAGTCAAAATGGACTGCGTGACAGCAAACTTGCATGTTCTACACAAAATGACTCATGCTACGTATAGCTGCAGGTTGCACATGTTTCCAATGCACCTGAGATTTGCACCAAGTTGGTCCGATTTTGGGTGTTTGTTTATCGGGGTAAATTGCGGTGAACGACCGCCATAATCTCGTGTTTGTGAGATTGAAACACCACATTCCTTGACAGAAATGACATCTTCTGATGTTTGTGTCAAGATATCCTCGGGATCTTACATGATATAGATGCTATATATGACATCTTCTGATGTTTGTCTCATGATATCCCCGGGATCTTACATGAAACAGATGCTATATATGATATATTGATGTATGGTTAGCATCGCTATTTGCAATGTAGTGACGATGGAAACCCAGATGTTGCTTTGTTCATGTCGACTGAGCGTACCAACCTCAACATAAAAGACGCAGCTAGCCTCCATGTGTTCCATAACTTGCAACATCCAACATCTCGCCCATCAACAAGGTCAACACAAAATACAATGGTCAATGCTCCAAAAATCAACCTTTCACCACTACCAGGAGGCTAATATGGCAGATCAACAAAGCCCTCCACACGATGACCTCATCAAGCGAATGGAGACAAGACCAGCTTGGAGGGTGAAAGGGTCCGGGCCCTTGCAGAATCTCACAGCTTGCGATCCAAAATGAAGCTTGTGGCGCGGAAACCACGAGAAATGCACTTTGGAAGCAATGAAGAGACAGTGAAATGGATCGAGGATTATGTGTATAGATAGACCACTGTGGCAACAATCTGAGTTGAAGAAGCAGAGACAGCAATTAAGCAGCAGCTGGAAGATATGAGAAAAGCTGAAAAGGCGGGATTGACAAGCACAAAGCCCATAACAACATGTAAGGAGATTGTGAACCCCATCTGAGATTGTCTGAGTGATATTGCAAGATCGGACGATGTGAAGGAAGGGGTCAACTATTATAATAATGAGGCTGTGCCTGGGCTGGGCAAGCTGAGCGGAGATGACGAACCGGGCTGGGTGATGCGCAAAATCTCCAAAACGCTAGCGCATCGCATGAAGCGTTTTCAGCAGAAGCAGTTGAAGCTTGACGAATTGATGGGACCAGGCTGGGGTGACGTGGCGGACTACTTCCGGGAGGGAGATATGGAGTGTGGGCAGCCCGAATAGAAGGTTCCAGTTATCGTTCAACCTCAAACGGAAGATCATGCAACCTCATCTGCACCAGTGACATTCGGTCTGCCGATGGAGACTCTCGATAGTGTCCCCTGAAAATCGCCAATGCCGCTAGTGACATCTCAACCAGGGAGTTGTCCTATGAGGATAGATTCAGAGATACCCCGGAGACCAAAAAGAATTCCGTCTCTCCTGCCCGATGCAGCACCCAATTCATCAATGATTGAAAACCAACAGCCTGTTGAACCTGTAAGCGTCAACCCCGACATATAGCGCAAGAAGCTAATTACCATACAGGAATCTGATTCAGACGAAGAAATGATGACGGCTCCTCTGGTGCCTGAGCAGCAAGTGGACAAACTGGTATTTTCGACGATGTATCGCTTCGAACAGCAATATGTGTACCAATTTTGCTACGTGTCAGCTTGTACTTGCTTTCAGTGACCAAATTGTGAGACGTGATAATTCATCTATGCATCTGCAAGGGTCGGATGGGCCATGGCAATGTTCTAGACTCCAAATCTCATTGACTGATGAGCAATGGATTTGACATTGGCCTGCCGGTTACCCTTAAGTCAGAAAACTAAAACTAAATTTGAGACAAAACTCACATAATATTTGACTCAGTAATGTCATACGAGTCATAGTTGAAGCGGTCGAGGCACAACACACACTGGGAGAAATGACGACTGACATGCTGCATTCCTTCACGCATCCAACTCCATAACTCTCCGCACAGACCTGGTGCACAGAGTGGAGATTTTGAAAATTTCTTATTGTAGGTCGTGGAAATTGCAGAGAATGAGCAGGATGACAAAAAGTGAGCAAATCCGGCTAAATTTAGCAAAAACTTGTGTACAGATCTACATCGGGTTAATTGTAGTCCGAATCTGATGTAATGTGATTGGCCAACTTCACGTATCACTCAGATACCGTGTCTCGTGCCGGATCAGAAATCCCAAGGCTTGTGCTCTTTTGAATGCAAATTGTGACACATTGAAACGATGCAGAAACTTCTTTTTCAGTATCTAAGTAGATTGTCAGGACATTAATAGAATCAATGGGGTGAAGTGCTACATTGCTCTCACAGTCTGAATGATAATACCGGTATGTGCAAGAAGAGATTAGCCTTGTTACTAGCTTTTGGCGGTCATCCTTTGAAATGGTCCGAAAGCTAGTAGCATACTGATTGGGCACATTCTCAGGACCCAGTTAAGCGAAGACCGCTCATTCAGCTGATTGGCGATTTTTGAGCTTGGTTGTCAGTTCTACTGAGCCGGGCTTGAAACATTCGATTACTTACTGAGTGGATAGCTGCTTTGGAGACCTCAAATTCCTTCATTGCCACACGAAGAACATCATGCGCTTCCGTGTAGCTGTCCCCGGTCCACTCTAGCGACATCAACTGGGTAGGGGTCATCGCTGAGAATTCTGCAAAAGAATAGATCTCGGGCAATGTCCCTACAATATGTTCGCAATCCAATGGTACGCACCCTATGCATATGCTGGTGGCCTGCATCGATGGGGGACATATTCTGCATTTGCATCGAGGTGTTGCCGAAGTCAGAGAGGTTGCGCAAAGCCAAAGCCGATAAAGGAATGTTGCTCGTACCTGCTGTGCTTAGTGCTCCTGGTTCCCTGGAGGAGTGTCATGGGGTGATTGCAATGACTATACATTGTCAGCTAGAGGGTTTGGTGTTGGATGCGGGTGTGTTTATTACCCCCCCCCCAGGATGCCGGGAGAAAGAATGGTCAATCGCACATAGGAATTGTCAGTCAGCAACATGGGGTGGATATTTCTGCTTCTACTTGCCTTCCGCTGGTTGTTGGATGAACTAGGTGTTTGCAACTAGAAATTGTCAGAGTCCAATGCAGGGATGGTCATTTCTGCTCATACTAACCCCTCGCTGGTTGCTGGAAGAATGACTAGGAGTTTGCACTTATAAATTGACAAAGTCAGACACAAATGTCGAGCTGGATGCGTCAATACCCCTCCTGGGTCATTCACACTGGAAGAACATCTACCGGCATTCAATATGTGGGATCTTTGTCATGGAGATCATGGTTCATTGTCATTGTCATCGCCATCGCCATCGCACATCTGCTGGCCATCCGAGCTCCCATTACCACTGTTATCGCCCCTGGATTGGTGCCGCTGTTGCACATGTCCATTCGAGTGAGTCCCATGGCTACTGTCACCAGAGTTTTGATGATTGCGGCTGCTGCTGCTGCTACCCAGGGACTGGCCACTGGAGTTGCGATCATTGCGGCCAATGCGGCCTCTGGAATTTCTAGCACGCTTGAGGGTACTGCTGCTAGATCTGGTTCCGTTTGCAATTGTGTGGGTAGTATATTGTGCAGGTCCGCGTTTGGTGTATCGACTTTGCATGTACACAGAATTCCCATCTTGTCACTCTTGATTATATAGTGCATTTCTATCTCCCGTCACCTACAAACATCCTTGTCAGGGTTAAAAATAATACCAATGATATTGGTTCCCGTGTCAGAGTCATGGTCCATGTGGAAGTCGGAGTTATACTGTAAACGTGTCACAATCATGTTCGTTGTCAGTGTTGAGATTATACCATATGTGTTGAGTCCTATGTGTCAGAGTTGAAGTAATTACCGTATAGGCGTGGATGCTTGCGGTGTCCGAGTATCGTAGTTGTCACAGTTCGGGTGAATGTCAGAGTTAAGTGATTGTCAAAGTTAGGTTGATTGTCAGAGTTAGGGTGATTGTCAGAGTTAGGTTGATTGTCAGAGTTAGGGTGATTGTCAGAGTTAGGGTGATTGTCAGAGTTAGGGTGATTGTCAGAGTTAGGGTGATTGTCAGAGTTAGGGTGATTCATCAGCAAAAAACATTTCCGTCCGGGCGGAATGGCTCAGTCAGAGTGGATGCGCTCCGTCAGAGCTGTCAGAGACACCCTGGTGGCGGATTACTCCGCGCCCGGCGTCAATACCACGCATCGCGTTGCACATCGCCGTCCGATCGCAGTTTCGCCGTTTCTTCCTCAGACTCTGCAAGAGCATTCTCAGATGCTCCTGAAAGCACCTGCAGTTATGGAGGTGCATTCAG
>Ga0307515_10003258_pt1 | contig 34352 bp, 41 predicted proteins | sample 17_EM_MG_FD_194513 | JGI IMG/M metagenome (GOLD analysis project Ga0307515, IMG submission 194513) | Populus trichocarpa ectomycorrhiza microbial communities from riparian zone in the Pacific Northwest, United States - 17_EM | ecosystem: Host-associated > Plants > Roots > Unclassified | place...
GGAACCTTTTGCTGCCTCCGTAAATAGCCACTTTCCAAAGACCGCGTCTAACCGCAACAATCAGTAAAGTCAGCGAAAGATTCAGATACAATGAACACACCGTAATCAGGTCCAATTACTACAAAGGTGGGGGGGGGGTATCTGATCAGTAAACGCGAAAAAATAATAATGTGGGTTCGTGACGCACGATCCATTAGTTCGCTGTTAATCTGGTCTTCGGACTTTCCATTGATGAGCATGATGGTGATGTATTCGGCCATTGTAACGTCCGGTTCAGTTCCCCATCCTCGGTTGGCGAGTTCATTTTGGATGGCAGTCTGGGGTGGTGGGGTCGTGAATGGAGAGGGCTGGGTGGAAAATTGCGCGTTCTGCCTTACCTGGAGGGTGTTTGCACGCTCAGTGCCAATAGTTAGGCCAAATGGCATTATTGAGGGAGAAAAATGGGAGGGACAGAGGGGAAGAGAGGGTCGTCGTCGTCGCCGTCGAGCTTACAGAAGCGGCGGGGAGTTGGATTGACTTGGACAGAGAATGGCACTGCTTCCGGATTGGGAGATTTATTCCCATCACGTTATCAGTTCTTTGATTTTGATCTCAGCGATCATGGATGAAGGCCATGACCGCCACAGGGTGGAACAATGGGATGGACCGGTGGCCCTCTACCCCAAGTACAAATAAAGGGCGACCGTGCTCCGTCCCTCTTTCCTCACCACCACCACAACCCTCGTTATCGCCTCCATGGATCGTTTCCAGCTGAGTTCCCTCAAACGCCCCCAACTCCAGCAACTGGCAAGGGTACGCACTCATCATTTCCATGGTTCAAAGCGCGAACCAACGCGTCCGTTTTTCTAGAGAGAAGGGCTCAGGGCTAATATGAAAAATGTCGAGATCATTCGCCTCCTTCTTGAGAAACATCCAAATGGTGTGCCAGAACTGTATGCCTTCATCGTGAAATTCACCGTCCATACGCTAACCGTGGTCCCTCTACAGGACTGACAAAACATCGGCGTCGAAGCGATCCTCTCTCTCCCCCTCCAAGTCTAAGCAGCCGACCAGGAGGAGTAGACGAAAATCAACGGCCAAGCGAGGGCCTGTCTCCATCAAGACTGAAGAGACTCACCACGACGTACACGTTGAACCTGTTTTCGATGAGCCCGAAGGGTCGCACAAGGGACGCGATGTCCGTTCTATGGCTCCTCCTCCAACTACCCCCACAGCGTCTCTACACCCCCTCTTTTCGCCTGTGAACCGGCGGCTCCCCACAACGCCGCGAATCGACATTTTCGTCGAGGCGGAGGCTGAGGGTGACACTGGTGATGTCGTGCATGTCCACGGCGTGGCTCGTCCACCCGAAACCACCCCAACGCCGCCCGAGGCTGCGGCGGCAACATCTCACCAAACGCATGAGATGTTGCGTAGCCTCACTGACATCGTCGATGCGACCTCCCTTAATCTGGAGGAACCGTCGTCGATCCTCTACCGCGCCAGGGCACTAAGTGCCATCCTGGACACCACCATACTGCCCAGGATGATGAGGGTGGACAAGGATGTCAAGGACCTCGTATGGATGAGGTAAGATCATCTGAACACCCTCCGATCCGTTCGCTAACCTCGGCATTCTAGGGTTGCAGTGGAGTCAAAACTCGGCCCCCGACTCAAGGAAGAGGGCGTCTTACCTGACCACAGGCACAGCGGGATCTTCAACATAAGATCTGACCTCTCCTTCCCCGCGCCTCGTCCGCCATCCCCCAAGAGGCCGAGGGGAGAAGGGCACAGTGAAGAGGTCCCACCCTCACCTCACCCTCGGGTTTCGAAGCGCACCCGAGTTCAATGAACCTTTTCTTTTCTTCCGTTCATCTTTCCTCCATCTTGTGTTTTCGCGGTCCTGTTTAAATGTACCACCACCTTTCTTGTGCAGTATCTAATCTCTGTTCTACTCCCACAATCACATTTGGGCTGGCTCGACGGGCTTACCGCCGCTTGTGTTCTGTCTTGAGTTTGACCGGTGGTGGTCCACTCTTGAAACCTAACAATGCTCTCCCTTCGTCACCGATCCTAGAACGATGAACATGCGCACTTCACTCAAACATCCTAGAGCACCTTCCCAACCGTTTGGATTACTAGCCGTGTGGAAGAAATCGAGGAGAGAATCAAGCAGAGGTCTGGGCTGGTCTGGGTTATCCCGGCCGGCGGTTGCTTCAAAGTCTGATCGGATCGGCCGAGGCGAGCGGTTGGAGTTCATCAACCATCGGCTTCACATCCGACTACGACTCCCAGCATAGGGATGGATCTGCTCAGTCAAGCAAGATACCTAAAAGTCCTCCGCGATGGTACTGTCCTCGTCCTTCCCCCGACAACGCGTGCAGTGACCTCGTCTTTGCGTTTTATCCAGGCGATCTCCCAGGAATACACTCCTTCCTCGCCGAGCTCACCAACCAACGTCGCAAATCAGCAACCTCCGACGCAGACGTGGAACATACAACCCAAGCACAAGCCGCGCATGCTTTACATCTGGCCGTTAAGTGTGGTTCATGTAGGATTCTTTCGGATTTGATTGTAGACCTCGGACTGAGTGACAGGGGTACTCATCCGTCCACAGGTGATATCATTACCATCCTCCTGGCGAACCGTTTTATCTCCCCAAACGCTGCATATCCTCCGGAGTCCGGAACTACACCATTACACCTCGCCGCTTCAGCAGGAAGGATTGATGTTGTGAATTTGTTGTTGGATCAAGAGGGGATCGACGATTCGCTCCTAGATGCTAACGGCAAATCCTGCAAGGATGTCGCGAAAGGCAAGGAAATTGTCAAGGTTATTCAAGGTGTGTATTTGCGTGAATTGCTTTAAGGAACACCGAGGAATGAAACCTCCGTTGGAAATCGCCGCCCACTCCAATTCAGACTCTCGATCGTTCCTCGACGCCTCATACCGTTCACTCCTCCGATCTTACATCCTCTCTCCTTCACAAACAACGTACAATTCACCCAACCCCAACCACCAGCATTCATCTAAACCTCTGATCGACTTTCTCTCTTCCCCAAGAATCAAGCACGTAGATCTGGACTATATTGACGATCAATCCGGCACCACGCTTCTTCACGAAGCCGCCAAGCGCAGGGATCTCAGCCTTCTGGAGTTGGCCATCCGTGCGGGAGCGGATGTATTCGTGAGGGACCGAAAGGGCCGGGCGGTATACGATGCCTCTGGCACAGGCAAAGACGATCAAGTTCGAGTGTTCTTGAGGCAATGTAAGTTGCTTTTAAAACTTCCCAACTTTACCCAGCTGATTTGCTTTAGTCACGAGCCATGATACCACACTATTGGCCTCCTCATCCCCAACAGCTCCACCACCCACCCTCAAGGGCTACCTGCACAAGTATACTAATGTCGCGAGGGGGTATAACACTAGATGGTTTGTGCTCAAGGACGGAGTTCTCTCCTGTGAGTCCACGCCTCTTTGATTCCCGCCTAGTGCGATACCGAGTTGTGATCCCATAGATTACCGCCACCAGGAAGACGAGAGCATCGCCTCCCGCGGATCGATCGCGATGAAGACTGCCGTCCTGAAAATCACTTCGGGGACAAGCGACCAGAGGTTCGAGGTTCACCACAGCCCTAGCCGAGGCCACCAGACTGTTCAGAAATGGTACCTCAAAGCCGACCATCCCGTCGAAGGGACGCGCTGGACGACCATGATTCGCAAAAACATTGATTGGTACAAACAAAAAGAGCAGAGGGATCGTGCGGCGCGAATGAGCGAATCAAGTTTAAGGGCACCATCGATGAAGAGCGTAGGCACAAACAACACCAGTTCAAATACCCTGAGCAGCAGGCACACGAAGAGTAGCCGCAGCAAAGGGAGGGAGCCGTCGGGATACCCTAGTGACAATGGCAACGGTGGCCCTAGTTCTGAAGCAAGTTCAATCGTTGGCGTCGATGGAGACTCCCCCGTAGTCCCGCCTCCAAAAATAGTCGCCGGCCTCGAACAGCAGGAGGACGGGGACGATGCCCCTGAAGAGTCTTCCACCGATGACCTCACCGAATCCGATCATCCACCGTTCGAGGATACATTCAAGATCCAAGAGAACTACGTCCAGATCCAGACCAAGCTCATTTCAGACTATCTCCACGTCCTAATCCAAACAGGGTCCCACGCAGCTGATCTCACCGATAAAGCTGCGCAGCTGAAGGACGACATTGGAAATATCAACTCAACTCTGGAAGAGTATTTTGGGATGGTCCAAGAACGCGAGGCGTGGTGGACTGCCAGGCTCAAAGCCGAACAGAAGCGCCAGGATGTCTGGGAGACCAGTCTCAAGACTGTCGTCGAGGAAGGAGAAGCTCTCGAGAAGGAACTGAAGAGCAGGAGCTCCAGGCGGAGGGGTCGGATGTTCAGTTCCGAACACGAGGAATGGAGGCAAAACACTCTCAAAGCCAAACCGGTATCCAGCCCTCCTTCTCGAAGGGGCACGCTTTCCCCGCCACACTTGACAGCAGGCGAAGTCTTTACGCTTTCTCCTGAACCGACCCCAACCATTGAAACTACACTTCAGTTCAAGGAGTTGACTGCTCCGACGGATCTGATCTCCGAACAGCCCATCACCACGACCACCCCTGCCTCAAGCACGTTCTTAACTGCCTCTGAGATGTCCGCTGTTAATGAACCTATTTCCACGACCACGATAACTGGTTTCAGTCCTTCCCCGACCCCTCCCAATGCGGTCCGTCGCTTCCCCCTCACAAGCAGTTCGAAGGCCCCGACACTTCTCCGCGGATCCACCGAGGCCGAAGATATTGATACCGACGAAGAGGACGAGGAGATCGACGTTTTCTTCGACGCCATCGATGCCGGGACCCTACCCATGATCGTGTCCCCCGCGCTGCAAGTCCACGAAGAGAAGTTCTTGGAACTTGGAAAGGCCCAGTATTCAGGATACATCAAGGTCAGACAAAGGTTGGATCTCGATGCGGATAACAGGCCCCCGACCAGCTTGTGGTCGATTTTGAAAAGCTCTATTGGAAAAGGTACACTGCCTGTAGCGTTGCGGTCTCGGTCCGCTGACCAACTATGCCATGTGATTAGATTTGACTAAAATCTCATTTCCGGTGTTTTTCAACGAGCCAACGAGCATGCTGCAAAGAATGGTACGTGTGTCGGGGAAACTGGCCACAATCGAGACTGACGTCCTGCAAAGGCGGAGGATATGGAGTTCCCTCAATGCTGTAAGTCATCACCCCAAGAACAGCAGTTCAAATTTTACCGAGCCGCACAGTGGATGCCGCGGTCAATGAACGTGATCCTCTCATGCGCATCGCGTATGTCGCAGCTTTTGCGATGTCAAACTACTCTTCTACGTTCGGTCGGATCGCCAAACCATTCAACCCTATGCTTGTATGTGAAAACACACCACACACCACACCCTCCCCAGACTAACATAACGCAGGGCGAAACTTTTGAATATGTAGATCTCAAGCAACAATACCGATATGTTTCCGAACAAGTCAGTCACCACCCTCCAATTTCAGCCTGCTGGGCCGAGTCACCCTCTTGGCGGTATTACGGAGAGGTACATTAGTCTACGATGCGGCGTTTGCGGTTTGTTGACGCGTGGTTTTGCGAAGGTTGATGCTCAAAACAAGTTCATGGGCAAGTCTTTCGAGATCAGGCCCACCGGGGTTGCCCACGCAGAGCTGATCCTTGACGAGGAGTGGGCACCGGATTATCCGAAAGATAAGCACCCCGGGAACGTTGGAAAAGTTGTCGAGCATTACAGTTGGAAGAAGGTCATCACCAATATTTCTGGATTCATGTTGGGCGCCCCAACGATCGACCATTACGGAGAGATGATCGTACGATACGCATTTTTCCTGTTTGTCCTTCACCTGCCACTCACGAATCATGCAGGTCACGAACCATCGTACCAAGGATCAGTGTCGGCTGACATTTAAGCCCCGCGGCTGGCGGGGGAAAGATGCGTATGAGGTGTCAGGATTCGCGATCTCCAGCGCTGGAAGACAGGTCTACAAGGTTGCCGGAAAATGGACGAAACAACTCATCGCTTGCCCCATTGGTGCTGGGGAAGATTACCTCCACCCGGACACGGATGTATTGGCCAGTCAATCAACGCAAAATATCTTGCTCTGGAAGAACTCGGAGAAGCCTGTCGCACCGTTCAATCTGACGCCTTTCGCCATCACACTAAACGATTGCCCAGACACGCTAAAACCCTTCATCTGTCCTACGGATTGTAGGCTGCGTCCTGACCAACGGTCGTTCGAGTCAGGCAAGTACGAACGTGCGAACGAGTTGAAGCTGAAACAGGAGGAGAAACAGAGGGCGACGAGGAGGGCGAGGGAGGAAGGAAGGATCCCACCGCATCGGCCAAGGTGGTTTACGGCCGAGACCGAGCCCGATACGCGGGAGAGGTACTGGGCGCCCTCTAAGGTGGGAGAGGAACTCGAGTACTGGCTGGAGAGGGAGCGAGTCTGGAAGGCCAGGGAGAGTGGTGATTGGAATGTGGCTTGGAAGAGTGTGGACGAGATCTTCATCGAAGATGAACCATGACCTACCTCGGCGACTTTTGACCTACTTTCCCCGCCCTCAAACTCGGACTTGGATTTTTACACCAAGGAACAGTTTCACACTGGCTACTATACGGTCCCTTGTGTATCTATTACAAGGTTGTTGTTCTTTGGATAATCTATAGCTTTTTAATTCCACAAACCTTCCGGAGGGCGAGTTGGTTAGCGGTAAGTTTCCTCGCCTTCGAGATTTTCCACTGGCACCACTTAGCTACTTCACCCACTCCTACCCATGTGAACTGGCGATTGCGAAGAATTTGCCCACCGACTCGCAATGGATTCTGCAAAAACCCCATCCCGGATCGAGGTAATCATCCCCCCACATAACTACCTCCGTCGATACCGTGCCATACAGTTCATGTAATCTCTGCAACAACACACCTCCGTCACTCCCCATATCCCCTCTGGCCGCCTCGTTGGTCCCTCCTTGGTAGCGGTGCTCCCACGTGCCTCTGTCACTGTCCCGACATATATATAGACACCACCCGTGCGATGGGCTATAAGCGCCTGCCTGGGTTTATCAACGGCCCTTACCAGTGAGACATGGTATGTGATAGAGCGGTATAGTATGCGGGATCCCTTCCTCCTTCGCTTCAACCTACCGGCTGGGTCAGAACGTAACAGTTCTGATAACCTCTCTTTCTCCCCCAATCACGATTCTAAGAGCGTTTCCACTCCAAGGAGGAGGAACCGCCTGCCCGTGTTCATCAATGTACCCTTTCTCGACGGTGTCTCCGAAAAAGACATAGCCAGGAATATAACGATCGACGAAACTAACCCAGAGAGGTTGAATAGTAAGGTCAGTTGTGTTCCAATGGTGCGATGTTTTCGGTCGTTAACCTACGATGTCACCTGGTCGTCCGTCATCCCCTCCCCTCCGTTCTGAGCCTTCATGTGGTGTTCCTGCTCGAGGCGCCATTTGTAGACCAGGTTGTACGATGATGTATCGGACGGGCTTAGCTATGGGGGGAGTGAGGAAGGAAGCACAGATTTACGGAAGACTGATGCTAATTCACCTGAATGAGTGTATGGAAGGTCGACCACCAAGCTGCGTACGGTTGGAGTAGTTTATTGATCTCGTGTAAGTCTTCCTTACGATAGGCGAGCGAAGAACGCGGGCCTCCACTTAAAGCATAAAGATGTTCGATGGTCTCGGGAGGGACGGGGAAGAAGCCGGTGCACCACCCCTCCATGATGATCACATCGAGCGGTCGATTGACAACAGTGGTTTGTTCGATTCTATCTCCTTCTCCTGAGTGGAGACTCTTGTCAAATATCGGGATGGAAACGGTGTCCCCAGCATCAGGATTGTTGATTCGGCGGAGGGAGTTTAGGATCTCTGTGCCGAGGGGAACGTCATGGGTTCCTGGCTGGCCTCTCCCCCGAAGGAGGGGGTTGTGGGGATGGTCGTTTGCAACACGGGCCAACCCCGAATGTGGGAGGTAAAGATCGTCGAGGGAAATCAATGCCACGGAAAGATTATTGGGCGGAGAGATCAATTCGGCCCTAAGTGTTGTGGTGAGATATGTCTTGCCACTGCCTTGCGGACCCTGTACCCCCACGACGAGCGGTTTATTTGGCCCAACCCCCTGTCGAAGGTGTTTCAGCACATGTCGCAGCATGTACCCGGCGGCGGGTTCCACCATAGCCGAGAAACCCGTCGGGGACAGAACAGGGTGGAGAATCTTGGCCGATCAGGCCCAGGAATCAGGCTCGGATAGTTCCGCATGCATTCCCACGAGCATTCCAACGAGAGTCTGTCGTGAGACATAAAATCTCAAAACGAAGGCGAAAAGGGACCAGATGTAGCTCTGTTCACTCGAACTTTGTGGCGGACTCCACTCACTGGATGGAGGCGGAAGCGAGAAAAACGTGTTCGGCAGACACGGACACCGCCAGGGGGGTGCGCGTTGTGATCGGCAGGCCAACAGCCCTTTCAATTTGGCGAATTATTGCCAACAATCTGCCAGAGAGCTCACGTTACAGCAAGGCTTGACTTTTCAGGGCAGCCTTGTGCGGTTAGCTCGTGCATTTATAATTCCCTGAAATGACACTCCCTTCCGTTCGCACCTCCCTCCCCTCTCCCTGAGACTGGCCTCAGGTCAAACTTACTGTCAACCCTTGAGACATGGTACAGTACTTCCGCCACTCGCTTATGGGAGGAGCTGTTAGCGTTAATGACCAAAACCCTAGGTTTTCCCGACGGCGTCGGCTTTTGTGCTTTTTTGGATTGTGATCCAGGGCCACCTCTCCATCGCCGCGAGTTGCACCCAATCTGCTTGGGAATGGGTGAGTGGAGGTTTTCCCAGAGCTCGAATCGTATGCCAACGTCCTGGGTAGTCACGCAACTCGCTTGGACAAGATCCATGTGCAGTTGTCCAAATCCTTGAAGCCAAATGCAAGAACCGGGCATGTAAGTCGAGAGAGTCATTCACCCTACCGACGTGCGGCTTAGGCACGTTGTCAGCGTATAACCTCGAACCCCTCAGGCTTGACACCAATTATCTGACGCCGCAGGAGGGGGCGGCGCCAGGTTGTAGCTGCAACACGGTGACATACTCGTTGGTACCCCTTTCCTTCGTAGTGATGCACCACGTTTACCTTATCCTAGATTGTACCAAGCCTGCTCTCAGTGCCAGATACCCGAATCGGGGAATACGTGAGAAGACAGACTGCAACCGCAACGCACAACTCATGGCAACGTAGATGGACATTTTACGCAAAGTTCTGCTCCAAAGTGTATATTACACAGTAAGGAAAATCTACGCTTCGATGCAAATCTCCTACTCACCCCTGACAGAATTCCCCTTGATACCCCCGATGGCACCGAAGTACCACCATGGGCCTACCTTGATGTAACGGTATGTGTGAGGCTCGAATGTCTCAGTTGCCTCGCTCAACGCTGAGCAGACGGAAGACCAGTTCAATATTACCGCTGCCCGAGCTCTTGCTGGTATGTGTCGCAGCGAACGGCTCTATTGCAAGCTGTTTAATTCGCTACCCCACAGAAAATCCGAAGATTTCCGGTTCGCCTCCGTCGCTGAGTGTTACCCCCGGTGCTGTGAATCATACCGGTGCAATCGTCGGAGGTAAGCAGATCTTTGGGGTTTGTGTCACACGACCTCATGTCCTCCGTTTCCCTCACAGGTGTTGTAGGGGGAATAGCCACCATCGCGTTGTCGGTTGCGTTCATTGTGCTCTGTTTGCTTCGAAAGAGCCCTCCGAACCGGAGAAAGGTGGGATTGGAGAGAAAGCCGCCTCAGGTGGAGGAATCCCTCTTGTCGCCAGAAGCTCTCTCTCCACCTACAATCACTCGGGTGAGTTCTACATAGAACCAATCAGCGGCATTCCGTCCCGCTAAATACGATTAATTCGTTTAGGACTTGCCCAAGAACGCGACGTATCGCGAATTGAGCAGATCCGGAGTGATGACTGCGTATGATAGCAGTTTCTACCCCAAAAACACGGTTGTACCCTCGCAAAACGGATACAATGGGTTTGCGGAGGTATGAGCGTGGATGGAACGGTATATATGCAACATGTATATGTATCACTACGGAGCGTTAGTACTTGGGGATGATGAATTTTATGACCACCTTGCCGATGACGCAAAGTATAGTGAGTGTGAGAAAAGGTCCGTGGAGGTTTTATGTATTACTAGTACCGAGGTCGATTTATCCACTCATCGTCGAGTCACGTTCCTTCAATTTTAATCCCTCTCCACCATGGCCCTGGGTCGATTGGGGATATGTGGTCGTCTCGTCCAGCCCCGGAGAGTGCGTTCGTTGCATGTATCCGCCATTCGTCCTGCCCTTGTTCCCACCAAACCCCTCAGAGCCATTGCCGCCCCCGCCGTTGGCTCCTACGCTCCAAAAAACGATGAACATGTCCTCAGTTCTCCCTCGGAACTCGCCCGCAAAATCTCCGCCAAAGTCCTTCCAAAACTCCCCCGTCCTGACGTTCGCAAGGTCGTGATCGTCGGCTCTGGCGGTCTCAGCATTGGCCAGGCCGGAGAATTCGACTACTCCGGCTCTCAAGCTCTCAAAGCCTTGAGGGAAGAGGGGGTCGAAGCGGTCCTAATCAATCCCAACATCGCCACTTGGCAAACCTCCCATCAACTGGCTTCCGAAGTCTACTTTTTACCGATCACTCCCGACTACGTCGCATATGTTCTGGAAAAGGAGCGCCCAGACGGTGTGCTTTTGACATTCGGTGGGCAGAGCGCTTTGAACGTCGGTATCGAGTTGGATAGGATGGGTGTCCTGGAGCGCCTCGGTATCAAGGTCCTCGGAACATCAATCCGCACTTTGGAAGTGAGTGAAGACCGTGATCTATTTGTGAAAGCTTTGAAAGGTACGCGGATAATGGCTTCTATTTTTCGGTCCATTCCGGATTCTCACCCTATCCCACGTACCACCTACAGAGATCGACATTCCAGTAGCTCACTCCACCGCCGTCTCCTCCGTCAACGATGCTCTAGCTGCTGCCGAAAAGATTGGTTACCCTGTCATTTTGCGGTCCGCCTTCACCCTCGGAGGCCTCGGTTCTGGTTTTGCAAATGATCCAGAGGAACTACGTGACCTGTCCGCGAAGAGTTTGAGTTTGAGTCCTCAAGTTCTGATCGAGCGAAGTATGAAAGGCTGGAAGGAACTCGAGTACGAAGTTGTACGGGATGCTGCTGATGTGAGTACCTGTTTTCGAACTCCCGAACTTGAGTATCAACTGGCGCGTAGAACACCATCATTTGCTGTAACATGGAAAACTTTGACCCACTTGGGACACACACTGGAGATTCCATCGTCGTTGCTCCCTCCCAGACCCTTCCGGATGACGAATACCATATGCTTCGCTCTGCTGCTCTTAAGGTCATTCGGCACCTGGGCGTCGTTGGAGAATGTAACATTCAATACGCGTTGAGCCCCTACTCCAAGGAATATTGTGTCATTGAAGTCAATGCCCGGTGAGTCAAAGGACTCTCATATACTAGCTCAGTTCTCTGACAATATTATGGAACAGGCTGAGCCGATCTAGTGCCCTGGCTTCAAAGGCCACTGGTTACCCTCTAGCATACACCGCAGCGAAGCTCGCACTCGGACACACGCTACCTGAACTTCCCAACGCCGTCACGAAGACCACTACTGCCTGTTTCGAACCCTCCCTGGATTACATTGTTACCAAGATCCCAAAATGGGATTTGGCCAAGTTCTCTTCCCAAGTCAACAGGGAGGTCGGTTCTTCCATGAAGTCCGTCGGTGAAGTCATGGCTATCGGAAGGACATTCGAAGAGAGTCTCCAAAAGGCCATTCGACAGATTGATCCCAAGTACAAGGGTTTCGAGGGTTATGCTGCTCCAGAGGATTTGGATCGTGCACTCTCAAAACCTACTGACATGCGTTTGTTTGTCATTGCGTACGCAATGAACCACAAGAACTATTCCGTTGATAAGATCCACGAGTTGACCAAGATCGACAAGGTGGGTTTTTGCTTGGTCCAATCTCCCGATCGTTTGGCTTACGCGTCACTTTAGTGGTTCCTGTACAAGATTGACAACATCGTACAAACTCGTCTGGCTCTCAAGAATACCGGTTTTCTGGAAAACGTTGACGAAGAGCTCATGCACACGGCCAAGAAGATGGGGTTTTCGGATTCGCATATCGCTGACCTCGTTTCTTCGACTGAGGACAAGGTTCGCACTCGCAGGAAGTCATTCGGAATCACTCCCTTTGTCAAACGTATCGACACTCTCGCCGCCGAATACCCTGCACACACCAACTACTTGTACACCACGTACAACGCCTCGGAGCATGACGTCAAGTTTGACGACAACGGTACGATGGTCTTAGGCAGTGGTGTCTACCGGATCGGGAGCAGCGTTGAATTCGACTGGTGTGCTGTCACCTGCGCGAGGAAGCTTAGGGACATGGGCAATAAGACGGTCATGATCAATTACAACCCCGAAACTGTTTCCACGGACTTCGACGAGGCGGACAGGCTCTACTTCGAAGAACTTGGATTTGAGCGTGTCATGGACATATACGAACTCGAGGGTGCCAGTGGTGTTGTCGTGAGCGTTGGAGGTTAGTTCTTTGTTCTCCTCTTTTTCCCGAATTTCAAAATTGTGCTGCAGGACAACTCCCTCAAAACATTGCTCTCAGGCTCAAGCAGAGCGGTCTCAACGTTTTGGGCACTGATCCGGAGATGATCGACAATGCCGAGGACCGTCACAAGTTCTCTGCCATCCTCGATACCATCGGTGTTGATCAACCTGCATGGACCGAGGTCACCAGCGTCGACGCTGCCAAGGAGTTCGCCGCAAGAGTCGGGTAGGTTTCCCCTTTCCCATTTGCAATTCGCGGATTCTAATCGCGTACAGTTATCCCGTTCTCATTCGACCGTCCTACGTCTTGTCTGGAGCCGCTATGAACGTCGTCTACGAAGAATCTGCTCTTGATCACAACCTCTCTGCCGCCGCTTCGGTTTCTCCTCTCCACCCCGTCGTTATCACCAAGTTCATCGAAAATGCTCAGGAGATCGACGTCGACGCCGTCGCTCACGAGGGCAAGCTTCTCATCCACGCCATTTCTGAACACGTCGAGAACGCTGGTGTCCATTCCGGGGACGCAACCCTTGTTCTCCCGCCGTTCTCTTTGTCTGAGGTTGACATGGAGCGCCTCAAGTCCATTGCGGAGAAGGTTGCCGCTGCGTTCGAGATCTCTGGCCCCTACAACATGCAAGTTATTAGGAGCATGGTCCCAGATAAGGACGAGGCTGAGTTGAAGGTTATCGAGTGTAACCTCCGAGCATCTCGATCCTTCCCCTTCGTTTCCAAGGTTCTTGGACAGAACTTCATTGAGACTGCTACTTCTGCCATCGTCGGACGGGACGTGCCTGAACCTGTAGATCTCATGCAACAGAAGAGGGACTATTATGCTATCAAGGTCGCTCAGTTCTCTTGGACTCGACTGGCCGGGGCTGATCCCTTCCTTGGATGTGGTGAGTATCTTAGCATACCGACCCCACCTGATCCTAAACATCTTCCCCCTCAGAAATGGCGAGCACCGGTGAAATTGCTAGTTTCGGTAGCACCATCCAAGAGGCGTACTGGGCCGCTCTCCTCAGTCAAACTGGTTTCAAGACCCCCCGTCCCAACTCAGGTGTTCTCCTTGGTGGCGATGTCACCAAACCGGAAATGAGGACCGTCGCAGAGGGTTTGATTAAGCTAGGATTTAAACTCTATTGCTCGTCTAGCGGCGTCGAGGAATTCCTGAATGACATTCCTTATGTCTCTGCCAAACGCATATTCTTCCCCACCAAGGACAAGAGGAAGCTCAGGGAGGTCTTTGACGAGTACGATATCGAATGCGTTATCAATTTGGCCAAGGGACGGGGAACCAGTGCAACTGATGAGGATTATGTTGCCAGGAGGTACATTTACTCTCTTGTTGTAAGGGCTCGCGGGACTAATGACTGTCGTAGGAACGCTGTGGACTTTGGACTGCCCCTGCTCAACAATGCCCGTTGCGCTCAGCTTTTCGTTGAGGCCTTGGCCCTGAAGATCCCTCAGGGGGGCCTCAAGAAGTACGTGGAGGGAAGGATACCAACCGAAGTGAAGTCCTGGCGAGAGTTTGTTGGGTTCAGGGCTTAAGATCTCGACTCACTTCGTAAAATCCCTACACAAAAGCGACCTACGCCGTTGCACTCCCAAACCCACTCCAATTTATTGTAATCTAGAGCATCTCAAAGTCAAAGAAGCCCAAGGGACGCTTTTTCTTGTATATTAGTGTTGACTTCTTTTGTACTACAGTAATTGTTAATGGGCCTACCAAACAATTAAGGTGGTAGCAGATCTTTCTCTGTGGACAGAGAGCTCTCGTCGAGTGTTCTAGCGGTATCTATGCGTCGTTCGACGTGCAGGGCGGATGCTGGATTGACCTTGTCTTTCGGCCGCTGTTGCCGGTCAACGGCGAACTTTTCAACAAGCTGTTTAGGGAGAGTGCCCTGGATAACTTCCACAACGAGACGACCGATGACAGGCAAGAACTAGTCGTATGTGGGGAAAGTGAGAGAATGGAAGTAGGTCCCACACGGCCGAGTTTACCTTGTATGCGTGTCCGCTTCCGCCAGTGGCCACAAACAAGGTCGAGTCTCCAGGAACAGAACCTATCAGCCAATCTTCGTCCTGGGTATCCGCATACCTAATGGGGGTAACCAGATTTGAGAAGTATCCACAGCGACGGACTGGAGTACTTGCCAACACACTCGGGTAGCGATGAACGGCTTTGAGCTTGCAAGAGCGGGGTAAATCTCTTGAAACGATCTCCTGAGCTCTCTAGCGGCTTCTGTGGGTATAAGAGAGCCTTCTGTCTCCCCATGAGTCAATATAGTACGAGGGGTCGAGATTGTGCCGTGTTGATTGGTCTGGATGTCCCGGGTATGACCACCACCGTGGATCCCCATCTTTACGATATTCTCGGCATTGGGCTAGGGATGTGACGACGGTCAGCACTTTTAGGACCAGCAAACTCCGCACGTCCTTTACCGGGAATATGTAGAATCCCGTGGTTTGGTTATATACAACTGGAACCTCGCGGTAAAGGTTTGCTTCTTCAGGAGTTAGTCTGATGGTTACGACGCAGTGCCTGTGAAGACGGGTGAGCTGAGAGTCATAGATGTACACGGCTGAGACGCGAGCGCACCCAGTAGCAAGGCACTGGGATTGGGGTATTGATTCAGGGAAGGCCGACGGCGTCCACGAACCTGTCGCCAGCACAACAAGTTTTGCAGAATAAACTGAGTCATCTGCACACCGGACACCGGTCGTTCTTCCCGTCTCCCCATTCTCCCTGACGAGTCCCTTGACCGTTTTTCCGCTAATAACGGTTCCACCGAGGGTTCGGACGTTCTCCAGGGCACGCTGGGTCCCACCCTCGGCATGTACCCACCCACCATCATGGTTCAAATACGCAAAGCAGTCTCTCGTGAACGCGGTACCCAGCTCCACACCAATAGGAAACACGCCTTCCCGCTTCTTCTCGTCTTCGAGATTCGTAACTCGAACTCCGAGGGAAAGATCGTTGGCGTAGGACGCTTCAGTGTTGCCTGCATTTCGTTCGCCCATGATAAAGACACCCGTCCTGTGAAATCCCATACCCGATAGTTTAGTTGCGTGACACAGAGGAGGGGAATGAGAGGGGTGCGAACTCGTGGTAGTGATTTCCCCATTCAACCTCATCTTTCCACGCTTTTACAGCGTCTTGTGCGAGGGAGGTATAGAAACCGTCCGGGTAGGAAGACCTTACGACTGTTGAGTATGTAGATGTTAGAATGAGTGGCTCGGGGCGTTTTAGTCTTACTTTTGTTCAGGTCAGTACTGGAGGCGTCCTTCGCGGGAAGCGTCTCCGCCCGATCCAAGACAATCACGTTCGTGAAGCCCCTCTTGAGAAGATGGTATGCCGTAGAAAGACCAAAGCATCCAGCTCCAACGATGACAATCGGGCTATCTCGATTTACTTTCGACATCTGGGTGACTCAACGCGATTCCGGAAAAAATGAGGAAGTATAACAATCTTCCAAACCCCAGGAGTCAGGTTCACCCGATCGAGAGCCACAAGGTTTTTAGCGCGCTTCGGTCAGTGCTTGTTCACATTACACACTCAACTCAAACTCGGCCTCGAGCTTCATCGATTCTTCGTCCGGACTCGTAGAACCGAACCCCAAAGTGCAATGACCGTAGAACCCAGTACCGACATGCACAAGTTTCGTGAGGTGGTAAAGTCGAGCCGGAACATCGTCGTAATCGCAGGGGCTGGTCTTTCCGCCGCTTCCGGTGATCAATCCTTTCGTACTTTTAACGTTGCAGCTCACATCATTGACGAACTGCTACATGTAGGTATACCCACCTTCCGCGATGGCGGAGGACTGTGGAGGAAGTATGAGGCCATGAACCTCGCCACCCCTGAGGGGTTTGCTCAGAATCCAAACTGCGTATGGCAGTTTTACCATATGAGAAGGGAGAAGTGAGTTACATTCCGCCACACAATTTCGCTATCCCAATGCACCCCCTCTAGAGCGCGAAAGGCTGAACCAAACGCCGCTCACATGGTAATAGCCGCACTTTCAATCAAGGAGACGTTACGCCAAATTTGCCCCAGCGCCGAATCCTTCACGCTGGTAACTCAAAACATCGATGGTCTCAGCCGGAGGGCTTTGGACCAACTGACCAGTACTCTGGCCTCGAATGTTTCCTTCGGAGAGGTCACTCCAGAACCTCAGTCGATCATTGAGATGCATGGTCGACTATTCGATACCGTCTGCAGACGGTGTGAACATCGTGAAGCAAACCACAACAGCCCGATCTGTACTGCGCTGAAAGGTACAGAGATGATTGTTGAGAGGCAGGAGCAAGAGCCAGATATACCCCTCTCTGACCTACCCAGATGCACTCAACCAGACTGTGGTGGCCTGCTCCGACCAGGTTGGGATCTCACGTTATCCACCGAGTACACCACTGGAGACTAAAATAAAATCAGGTGTCGTGTGGTTCGGGGAGATACCGCACCACCTCGAAGAGATCGACGAAATCGTTCAGGAGGCTGACCTGGCAATTGTCGTCGGGACTTCGTCCACGGTGCGCAGTACCGAACCGCCATGTTGACCACCATCTGATGACTTTGCTTGCTAGGTATTCCCTGCTGCCGGTTACGCGTCCGAGGTCGCAGAAAACGGAGGCACGGTTGCCGTATTCAATCTCGACCGGAGCCACGGCGATAGCGAGGCGGATTACCTTTTCCTTGGTCCATGCGCTGAAACTCTACCTCGTGTTCTCGCTGGCGATCAGCCATGGCTTGATGACATATTGAAAGTGACCTCAACCGCGCTTTGATTCACGTGTCTTCACGACCAGTTCGCTTGTACGTTACCTATAAAATTGACACAGACTGTACCACTAGCTCGATGTCTCCCTTCCTAACCCGGTTCCAGGGACTTCTCGGAGTGAATGGATTGGTTATGGTCGATCTTTCCCGGGGTACTGGGAGGTCATTATGCCAATATGTCTCATATTCACCTTGCTTCTCACTGAACACGACATTCTCGCCCGCCGGCCTCTTATCCTGGACCCGAAATCATCGCAACAGCAGGATCTTACAGACCGTGACACCATTACACGCACACCCTACAGAGGATCCACCCTCAGGACGCCGGATATCGTAACCACACAATTAATACTTCAAAACAACAGACGTAGGTCCCCAAAACCGAGTGCGGTTAGCTCTCGAGAAGCACAAGAACGATGAACGAGTTTGTTCGTTTCACACCTATTCACGAAGCAAGCCTTCCGGACCGCGATCATGCAATGTAAAATGTGCTGGCCGCCATAAGCGAGATCAAGCCAGCAATTTGGCACGCTCACAGAGTGTGAACGATGTTAGTGGACTCCCTTACCGTGCGTTATCGCGGGCCTCGGTGGAAAGACACGGACATACGAAGTGTGGTTACGCTGCGGGATCCTCAACCGTGTCTCCTAGCGGCACAACTTTGTTTGACTCGGAGCTCAAACCTATGGAGAGATATAACGACGTACAACGGTAACCATTGGCCACACACATGTGACCGATCCGGACCGAAGCCGCTCGCCACCCTGGCTGATGCACCGTAGGCGATATCAGCCACTAACCAGATAGGTACGCAAATCATGATTCTGAGCCGAGTCGAAAATTGTATTGCTGAGACTTCTCAGGGTCCACCCCGAGAACCTCGTACGCGGCTTCATTACGAGCGAACCTGTGCGCGCCTCAGAACCGTGGCACGTACATTGACTTGGACTGAAGCTCACCGTGACCACTTTTACGGAACGCGTAAAGATAAGGGTAGGAAAGGTTGATCTCGTGGATCAGGAGAGGCAGCGGGGCCACCACGCACATCTCATGAAAGATAGATGGGATCGCAGATAAGGCCTCGCAATCGTAGCCACGAGTCCCGTTCCCGGACAACTCAGAACCTTTGAACGTAATTTGCGAGTGAAAACCACGGAACTTATGATGGCCCGCCTCGGTTGAGTCCTTCCGTTCGGATCGAAGGGTATTCCCTCCGACGATGGCTCGAGCGGGATTGCATTCAAAGTTTCCGCCGAGGCACGGAAGCAGTACCATCACGACACGAGGCAGATGCAAGCGTCCGCACTACACATAAAATAACATCCCCAATGATCCCACCTCGTTTCCTGCGGTAGCGAACAACGAGGCGAAGCGAACTTGTTGCGTGGCCTTTGAAAGAAAAAGAAAAAGAGGGTGAAGACCCACGTGTTGGCCCAACGTGATACTGCGTTATTGTAAGCCTCGTTTAGGGAAGAGGTCTGAGACATGAGATGCAACTTTGTACTCAATGAACCTCGACTGCGAAAGGCTGTGTGTATCCTATCACGAGGTCGAAAAACGCTGCGACGGACCATATCGAATTCCACGATATAATGAAAAGGTGCCACCACGGGAAGAAGCGAGTTCGAGGAACAGTGAAGACGACCCCTTGGAGATTTGAACGGTTATGCAGATATTCGAAGACCACTAGTACCGAGGGTTCTTAGCCCGAGTCTCGGAAGGTGGCAGGAACTTAGCGTGCGTATAGTTGTATAGTTGTAGTCTTGTCGGCGATAAACAGAAGCAGACTAGCTCTCGTGGTACAAGGGCCGGCGTCATTTTTACGCGCCAAAAGTGAATGAAACGGGTTGCATTAACGCAGAATGGATGATGCTCAAGGCTCACATGAATACACCAAACCTGCAAACCATATGTGCGCCACAACTACAACGATAACACTCAATGTACCATACTAAGGTGTCCATAGGGCTGCCCAAGGCCAGCCATATAGGTCACACCTCAACGCGCTAGGATGGCCTCATGGGATGGCCCATCAGACTCAGGACATTGGGCGACTGATTCTCTTACCGTCACGTGGAACACGAGGCACGGCAATCCTTACGGTAGGATCAACAACGTGCCCATGGTTCTAGCAATTGACCGTCATCACGCAATAGCAGTCAAAAGAAATGAAGATTACGACGCGCAACACCCAAAACACCTCAGCTCATGGGGGTGGCCGCAGTGGTACAACCCCAATATTTGAAGTCGAGGCAGAGACTGTTCTGGACAATACAAGATCATTGGCCAAGGCGCGCCTCGACCGAAAGAAGACTGGGTGGCATCAACGCGAGTAGTTTACGCGTACTGTAAGACCATTCAACCGGGCAGGTCTTCCCCTGTTCCCAATACAGCTCGGAAGTGATTAATGACGCTCCACTCAGCGCCGGAGATTGCGATCGCGTCTGGCGAGACCTGCTATTCGCGCTCGTCCTTCGGTATCACACCTCGTGCGGGCCGACGGTATAGGTCCAAGCGACTTGAGAACGCGCTCACGGGGACACGTAGACCGCCCCCAATTCCAACTACACCACCACCTGAACTCTGAATCCAGGGCACACTGAACCCGATCCTTCTTGAACTACCGCCCATCGCACGATTCAGCCCTGCAATTGAGATTGTGAGGTGTCAGTGGGCGTTGCCGAGGGGATTCCTATCAACGCTATCAATGACATATGGTAAAGGGGTCATGATAACTGTCGTGACGATGGGGGTCGACAGTACTGAATCGTCGGCGACCTGGGTAGGCGGTTACCATTATCCTTTTGGACTGGTCTAGGGGAGGGTTTCCGAAGGGCGGTGGGCATGGCGCGCCGCCCGGGTTGACAACCAATGACCGCAATGACCGTCTATGCAAAACCCGGGTGCGAACCCCGAACCTTGACGCCTGGCAGGTCGCCAGCCAAACGCATCAGCCAACCACATGAAGTCGTGGCCATAGTATCTAACCACTGAAAGAGGAATGCGGGGAAACGAGGCATCCTCGTGCCCTCACCGTGGCGTCGGTAGAGAGCGGTGGCTATGCTCAGTGGACCCTCCCATTCAAAGGGGGGTCTTACCGAGTGCCCGAGCTAGAGGCCAACGTCCGACTAGGGTCTCTAAAATCCAGCATGACGCGCCCACCGAATCATACTAGTAACTTTTTTTATTCTGCTTCTTGCCGCCTAGAAATCTACCCACAACACGACAAAAACGTAGTTCTTTCTTCATGTGATCAGCCATTCTGACATGGTCCGGCGTCCGACATCGGTACGTATAGGAGCTCACAGGCACACGAGCACACCCGAGAGTTGAGAACTCTGAGCGTTCTCGACTGGAAGTAGATCCGCGCGAGGTAAGTATTGGCCACGTCGTTAACCAGGTTTAAGCCAGGCTCCCGAATTTCCCAAGTCTCTCGGCTCGATATGGGACTCGCAGGCTAGAGAAGGGGGATCTCCCAAAGGTCCAAAGATACCAAGATACCAAACGGTCGAGAGGGGGTGTCTGTCATCCTTGGTGCACCCCAGATGAATCTGCCGGTGATCCTGAACTGAAAGAGTTGCAGATCCCCCCAAAAAGGAACCCGTGTGAAAAGAATCCAGATCAGGGCGGTGGCTTTTTGGGACGCTTGTCTACCGCTTCTTCAATTTTGCGCACAACGCCAATGGTGCCAAAGAACCAGAACTTCCTGAACCGAGAAGACGGCAGGCCAGAGCCCACAATCTCGCTTGTCCAATCGAGGTGCTAACCAAAAGTCTGGGTGAGCTGTCGAAGAGTGAATGATGAATGGTGCAAGATATAATACTTGTTTGAAACTGACGTACACCGAACGTGGGTGAGCTGCAAAGCGGCGGTATTGCGCAACGCTCCCCCCTCGAATGTGCTTCAGGGTTGTGTTCGACCAATTCTATCCACTCTGGTATGAGGCGTAAATGCCACTCGACACAGGTTTCACCGAATACACGATATTGCAAACCTCACTGCCCACACGAACGTGAAGTCGGGATTACACGTGTCTCAGCGTTATTGGTCACCGAACGCGACTACAAAGTGCCTGGAGGAACGAAAGGACCTCCCTTTGAATTCCTTTCAATCAACCCCAAGAACGTGCTTCATTCTCAACCTTGATGGTGGATTCCAATTGCGCGCCTCCTCGTGCCATGGTGTCCCACAACTTTTGGAGGAGGATCAAGCCTTGGTATGGAAGGGCAGATAAGAACAGTTTATTAAAAGCCTCAACCAAAACGAGAGGAGAGCGGATCGTTGCGATAGATATGAACTTCGAAAAAGTCATGTGGCAAGGTGCACAATCGAGCAAAGTGAAATTGTCACGAGAGAGTCTGAAAAGAACGAGGGGGGAGGAGGGCAAATGAGGGTTCGAAAAGTATAACCAGACAACGTTCCAGATGGCTGGGGGACATTGACCAAAGAGAAAGATAAGGGGGGTGTGTCAAAATAAACGTGCACCCTCATCGCTTGGCGATACCTTATTCGTATCTAGACCTGATTGGAATGAAAAGGCAGATCTCCCCTCCTCCTAAATGCGTCCAGACCACGGATTAGATCTCAAGACCCATTCGAATCGTAGAACCGAACGTGCAGGGGACTCGGCCCCTGGACGCGAACGAAGATCGCAAAGGTCGCTTTCAAAGCCCAAATAGATAACGATGGCCTTGCCTCAGCTTCAAGGACACCGTGCGCGAGACAGCACTCGACAATTCAATCCAAGACATTGAAGGGCAGTGCTGACGTCCACCTGACCAGAACGTTAGGAACAACCATTAACGATTGCAAAAGATCAGCAACTTGATGGAAAAAACGAGTGCTGTGTGACCCATCCGAAACGTAATTTGCAGACCGCCGGACCACATTGAGTGGATAATAACCCGTAGGCAAAGGGGATGGGGGGGATCAGGCCTCTGGGTCGACAGGGCCAAACAGAGAGAAACTAAATCGTCGAACGAAAAGTGAAAAATAAAAAGACCACGGGAGCGGAAGTCAAAGTTTGTTTTTCAGCTTCTCGAGCTGGGCAACCAATCGAGAAAAGTCAAACGGGACCGAGAGGCTTACAAAACCTTTCGCGGTTAGCCGTAAAATTGCCAACCACGAGGCTAAAGCAAAACGCCACAAGACGCGTGAGTCGCGATACACACCTCTCTAACGATAATCCCCAAAGCCAGCTAGCTCTTACAAGGAATAGGCAGTGAACGGGTGGGGTCTTCCGACACGCCTTTTCAACGTGGTGAGCGGGGAAATCGAAAACGGAAGTGGGGGAGAACGGAGAAAACCGCTTCTGGGAAGACTTGCAATAATGTATGGGGCCCACGCCTGCTGCAGTCGAGTGAACGCTCGAGAGGGTTGATCCAGTTGAGTTTTCGCAGCTACTTGTAAGCTTGCGACGCGTTCCAAATTCTCGAACAGCGTCGCAAAAAAACGTTTTTCGATCGGCGTATTGCATACCGCGCATCGGTAAAGGAAACACACTTTCCTGGAATACGTCAATGAGCCGAAGTTCCGAACCAAAACGCCGCGGTAAATCATGGGCTGTGTGTGGGGAGACATACATACTTTGCTCCGATCATGACAAACGGAACCAGATGTAGCTGGAGAAATCGTGCGTTGCGTTGCGTCACCAGCGATTTAAAAATGAACCACAAGCTGAGGGTAAATTGTGTCAAATGACCTAGGCTAGGGAAATTCATTCAGCGTTGGGCGGTCGTGCTCGAGTTTCGAGCGGAGCGAAATGGTCTGGACGCTTACGGAAGTACGGTGCCCCATGGCTTCAGAAAGCCGCGATCATGATCGCAAATAATACTCTCGGTGGAGTGCCTCGATGTGTAGCGTCAGAGGGGACTGGTCAAACCCGGCGGTATGGTGCGCACAACGCGCAAGGTACGCGTTCATTTATGGTTGATCGGGGGAATAAAATCCACCGTGTTTTGCTGTTGGTTAGTGGGGATTAAAATCCCCAGCGATGGCGGCGCCGGTATCAAGGGGTGCTCGCGGCCCATTGACCTTCCTCGGTAACTCACAGTCTCAACCGAAAGTTGATCGCCATCTACGTCATGCGGTTGCGAGCGAAGCACTTCATCGATCCCCATGAACTAGGAGCAACGGTGAGCACAATGAGGATCGAAGCAGTGCCCTATGAGCTCACCGACACTCCACTGGGAAAGTTGGAACCCTTCATCTGCATGCGAGCCGAACCCTGAGCACCAGATTCCCCTTTCGAAAGTGGCCCCCAGGTATTACGAAGTTGTCGATCGAAATCTGTGATGTCATAGCACGAAATCATCATTGTTGGAATTCAACGATTCCCCGGTCGGAACCTACCACTCTCATTTTTCTGCTAATACCCACCAGTTGGGTAAACCCTGTACGTTATGCTTAACCCGGGAGTTGGGTCACCCTTGTGCCTAAAGTCCAAGTCCCAAGATCCGCCCGTGACGAGCGAACTAAGGCCGGTGAATGTGGGCACCGTCAGCAGCAGACACCATCAAATTTTCCTGTCAGTGGCTTCATTTCCGCCCTCTCATCATCGCAAATTTCAAGTGCCGTGCAAGCTGCTCCGTGTGAGCATGTAAGCAGGTTGGTTGAACGTGCACGGATCTGTCGACCGACCGGGGAGAGAAAGAATCACGTTTAGAACGCCTTGTGATTGTCCTCACCCCGGGGATTATGAGAGCGGTCAAAAACTGACCGCGTGACTATAAAAAAACGCAGCGGAGTGCACAGCCTCTTGCGAATTCATGCCTGGAGGCAGTAGGGCCATTCAACGAGAAAAGAAGCGAAATGACATACTTATGTAGTCCTTGAAACTAGAGGGGTGGGTTAATTGAGTATGACGAATGCTCTGGGGAGAACTTGCCTGCTCGAGTCCGATTCCACTTCCGAGTTCCGAACCGAAGGAGTACGGAAGAGCGAAATTCGTGGTGAGCCGACTTCTGCTCGTACAAGGACAAAGAAACCCACGGATGCTTATTATGGTCACAATGACCGTACGCTGAACCCGAAGAAGAGTCTACCTTCCACCTATAGGTCGTAGACGGATGGGGACCTTTGCAGGCAACCCAAATGGGATCAAACGCACTTACCAATCGGTGGAGGTGCGACGCGCTAGTCAAATTTCAAGACCGTGATGACCCGGGATAGAATGGGAGTTCAAAGTCAGAAGGCTCCGTATAGTAACCGCTTGCGCTCCGAGATGGACCACACGGTGTTGTGCGCCTCACTCCCGAAGGACATTTCCTGCGAAAGATGGGCGGTGTATTATCATTTTTCTCTTGGCACAAGATCCAGAGAGAGACGCGACATAGTGCAAGAACTACAAAGGCAAGAGACGCGCCTACAGACACCCTCTTCGGAGAATTGGGCGGGATAAAAAAAAAAAGACAAACCCTTAACCCTACATCCTCACCTCATCCATCAGACATCGTGCTCTGTCGAGCGTGCATTCGATGTCCAACGGTGGTGATACCATCTCGCGACGGTGATTGGCTCCCAATGTACTCACATAGTAATCCAAAGGGACGCTTTATGGCCCCTCCCCCCTCCATTCGGAAAAATCACACATCGCATGAGAGCCAAAGGAAAATCTATCGGTGTCTTATTCTTTTGCTTCCTTTGCTTTAACTATGTGTAGTATACTATGTTGCGTGATAGAAAGAGAAAGAAAAAAACCTTGAGAAGCCATACAAATACAACATGTTGTTCTGAAAGAAAGCGAGTGTGCGCAGTTGAAAACAATCGACAATGAAGGAAATTTTGAAAATGAAGCAAACATGAAAGGGGGTCGTTAAAATAATGTAGAGAGAGACCAATAACCCGAACCAAGGAGCAGCGGATAGCAAGAAAATCAAGTATGCAGTTGTTTGGTCCGTGGGATGGTAGGGAATTGCATGAGTTGAAAGTGAGATCGTGAATGGATGATTGATGAATGTACAGCCGTCAGTCCCCAAGCAGCGCGGCATCATCGAGAGCGGTAGGTCAAAGCAAGCAATAAAGAATCATGCCGTCGAGGCACGAAGATAGAATAGGCGGCCAGGACGGTTTGTAGTTGGGGGAGGGGACGAACGACGAATGGAATAAAGATAGAACAAGGGCGACCAATTTTACCACACGCACGGGCGAGCGAACGCGTACACAGTGTTCGACTTGACAGGGGCGGCGTGCTGATGGGCACTCGACATTTTCTTTGGTGAGGTATGCTTCGTGTCTATGGGGATCTGGGTCTTCGAGTGCGCTGGTATCGGCGAAGACGATTTGCGTGCGTGTACGTGGTGGTATGGCGGGGAGACGCTGTCGCCTGATATTTGCATCGTGTTGGACCCGGCGGAGGAGACGATCTTTGCGCTGTCACCCTCGTAATTGGGCGGGGTGACAGGAGACATCGAATTAGCCGGGGAGGGTACGTTCGAATGCGAGGCGGGAGGGGTCGGGAGCTGAGGAGGATCCGTTGGTGTGGGATACGAGTCTACCGACGACCTTCGCGATGACTTGTCTGCAGGAGTTGGAGTGGTCGTGGATGGGGGAGATGGGGGTGCACCAGGACCAAACGATGGGATTGCAGTGGGGATGTTGCTCGTGCTCGGCTTCGGGTGAGCGAACGGACCTGAGGAAGGAGCTGGGAGGGTATAGTGAGCTGGGTAGGGACCCGGACCCTTGAAATCCCTCCGAACCATGGTCTCGAATTCCTTGAGTGCGCTGGGCTCGACGTTGAGCTGCCACTCGAGGTAGGAACACATCTCGCGCTCCATCTGATTGATCTCCCGAAGGGCGAACATGCCCTGCCCGACAATGCACCAGGACTTGTTGGAATACGTGTCATCGCAGATGACCTTGGAAGCAATCATGAATGCGGATATGAAGAGGCGGTGCCCGGAGGAACCGCGAGCGGCGATAAACCTCGTCTTCAATCTCTGCAAAAGATAGAGAGCAGCAAAGGTCACGGAGGACGTAAGCCTCGTGCGATGGAGTGCGTAGGCAATGAAGTGCGCGAGGGAGGGGGAGGGAGAGGACGAGGAGGATGGTGGTGGTTGGTCGGGGCAGTGGAAGAGGTTGTTGACGTAGCGAGCGCACATCTTTGCGGTCTGCTCATGGCCGTAGTATGGGTCCTGAGGAGGAGGTGGTTAAACGAGGAACCGGACTAGAGAAAGAAAGGCAGACGTACCGGATGCCGAGGACGTGTACTAGAGGTCGGTGGCTGGGGGGTGGAGGCGGAGGTGGAAATGGGTCTGTTAACGACCTGAGTGGGTGGCCTGCCGATGTAACTGGATGGGGAAGGATGGCGGGCGACGATAGCGGTGGCCATGTTCTGAGGGTGGACAGGCGTTAGAGTAAATGATTGAAAAAGGGCAGGGGGAGCTGGAGGAAAGGCAAGAGGAGAGAGGGGGGTATATGTATTTGTAATGAAAATGCGTGGATAAGTGAAATTCAGAAAATGGATCAGACCTCGAGGCAATGCAAGAACGTAAAATCAAAAACGAGCGAACGGACCACTTACGGTGTGGATTTTCAACCCTCGAGTGGTACTAGACGTGCGTGCGCTTTGACGAGGAAACATTGGCCACGGCTTTTCGTCCGCTGGGAAAGACATACGAGGAGGGGGAGGACTGAGACCTGGCCTGATATCCAATCCGTGGGCATCTGGGTTTACTAACCGCTAACTTCCAAATATGGCAATAGTTCTTACTTGGGAAGTGTTTCCATTTTGGGTAGCCGGGTCCCTTGTACCGAGCTAGAACTAGATTAGGTAATACAACATCCTGCCCCTCCCGTCATCTCCGCTTATAACTTACTGGGTCACCTTCTGATGGCTGGCTGCCGTGCCACACCCAGCCAGTCCGTCCTCCCCCTGGACGTGTGTAGTAGACAGTTTACTAGTACACACCCAAAAAAACTGAATACTCCTTCGTTTGCCTCCGTTCGGGACGTCCCCCCTCAAACACGTAAGTTCCTACAACCTCTATTCACGCCTATCGCTCCCCATTGTTTTCTATTGATCAAATGTGTTCCCGCCGATGGTCAAAGCTACCCGCCAGACATGGCTTACGCTCAATGTCCAAGATCCCCGATTGCACCTCAGATGGCAAGCCCTTCTGTGGCGCATCACCATGTGCTTTCGGACTTGTCCAGGGTCCGGCAAACGACCCCCTCCGACCACAGTCAGCGACATCGCCACACTCTCTTGATAGACTCTTCTCAGCTGCAGTGCCTCTCTGGGAACGATCCAGGCAAGGGGGGTTTAGAACGAATCTCTCGGATGTATACTTTTCCCGATCTAGTTCCAACCATTCGTCTGGGGTAAATCTTGGGATCAAGCCATCCGAACGCCTTTTGTGCCGCCCGTGGGACCAGCAACATCACCAGTCAGCCTATTTCGTAATCCAGTTCTCTTATTCAAGGACGGATTTTCAGGCCAGGAACACACGGATACTTTGGCTTTACACCGAGGCGTAACCTGACGCCATGGTATTGTGAAAGACCGTGCCCGCGCAGCAACTCGAACCTGACCACGGTACCAATCCCACCGACCGTGGACAAGGATGATGTGATGATTCTTACCGGTCCCATGGCACTCCCCTTGTCGGGCCATGTGTCTCGAGTCGGGGAATAGGAACGTGCTCCCGACCTTCGACTTCTCATAATTGCAAAACGTGCCCCGCCATTTTCTGGGTGTCGTCATTATTCTACTGCTCTCTCACGACTTGCGAGACAGCAACCCTCAATTGATTGCTTCCGGTAACGACATCATCCTCGAGGTTGAAAATCACCATCGCTTCCTGAGCCCGTTCCGGTGATCGGGAGGTCACTTACTTGCCTCCCATACAAGCAAGACGGAAGGAACCCTCCCCAGGGTTGGGTCGACCAATAACATTTCAGTTGCCAATGTGGTACTGCCGTCCCGGAGAACCATTACAAAGTGTTCGTCACCTTCTGCAGGGAGGTGGAAACCAACTGCCCTAACGAATCTCGGTTGAGTGGCCTTGAGGACCTGTCGTATGGGAACAACACGTTGTCCCAAGCGAGTCCCATATCATGATGCTAATTGCCCGCCTACTGCACTGCGGCGCACCGGCAAACTGCGTGTCCCTTGGCTTTGTTGTCGTTGTCGTAGCATGGAAACCTCCAAGGCTGTCCTTATAAGTGTTTCCGTTCGAGGGGGCATAAAGGCATCCGGTCCAGCCCGCCCACCTTCAAACGCATCATAGTACAGCAATCCACCTATCGTCTCATAGTATGCACTAAAATTCCAACTTTTCTGATGCGAGAACCCCCTTGATTGATGCTTCCAGTACATGTCGGGCGCCAAGGAAGCCCCGCCTTTGAGTCCTGCCCAATTAACTCCGCGCTGCCCGCTTTGTCCGTACTGCACCGAGCAATGTGTTGATGCCTCTTCGGTCAGGACCACATCCCCGGGCGAATAACGTCCTATCAACCCACTCACAGAAATCAACCCTAAACGTGATCAAAATATAGATGACGAGGAGACGGCGCGTTCCCCATCACTTCGAAGCTATCATCGGACATACCCTCTCAACCAGCCTTTCTGATAAGGGTTGTCTCTTCGGTCATGCCGCGCAACGCACCGGATCCCGCCCCCACGCGTGTCCCAGAAAACGGACGCGGTGGCCCACGTGTGTGTTCCTATTCAGGCACCCCAGAAACCCGTCCCACATCTCCAGCCGATCGCGATTTCTTTTACTATCAACGGATTATCGGATCGATTCGCGCAGACCGAAGGTTTCCGCTAGACCCAGCTTAGACCACGTATCGGCCTTTTCGATTCCTCCAAAGTGGTGCTTTGGATGATTTACCCACCGGATGCTCGTCGCGGAGGCGGCGTAATCCCGATATGTCCTCTCCTAAAGGGGATTCGGTTGAACAGACCTGCCTCGGTCCGTGCTTAGATCCATTCCAACGATACTTTGGAGCTGATAAAGCTTTGAAGGCACTCCAAAGCACTTACTCCAAATTTGCACGTGCATTTCGACCCACCCAGACCCATCTTCAGACCGTTCATCGAGACCTGGCCCATGCTTATGCGAATCAAACGGTCGATCCCCCTTCATCTTTCGCCGGTCCGACACCAATATCTTTCGTCTACAATCTGCGCTGATCCGTGGCCTAAATCCGTCGTTTCTCGTTGATTCTCCGAGTCGTTTCTAATAGCTCCACAACCCCATTTCTTGCTTTGAAACTGCACTGAGGCATCAAGCCGGAGAGTCCAACGGGGCGTCCATCGAGAACTAATCTCCCCATAGCGTTTAATAACAAAACACCACTTCATATAGAGCGAAGGGATGGAAACAATCTCAGATCCCCCTTCGAACGTCGATTCTACTTTTCAAGCGGAAATGAGTGCGGAGAAGTTGTGGAAAGTGACGGAGGGTGAAAGAAGCGGTTACTTTTTGAGCCATGGTACTTCCGCTACGATTACATAAGTACCCACGTTCACTGATGCCCTCGTCGCAAGGTGGTATTCCACGTCGAAAGTTCAAAGCGTTTTCTTGAGCCCCTTCTGGATGGATCTGAGATCTAGTTCACCAACCCCACTTTGACTCAAAAGGAAGGTTACCAAAGTTGGTATCCGCCGCCGCCGGACGGCCGCACCCGGGCACACTTCTCGTACTGAAGCGCAGCAAACTTATCAGTTAACATGTGCGTGTATTATGTACAGTCGACCAGAGGGAGAAACCGCCGTTCTTTAATCGTCGCATCCCAATTGTCGTAGTATTGAGCCGTATTCGAATCCGAGCCGACATATCCGGCAGTTTCACAACGTCGCCGTCACACCTTTACCGGTTACCAGCCACACACGGATAAATCAATATCCTCAATCGCGCAATGCGAACAAGAGGTCGGGTCGAGTCGACCTTCTCGAATAGTCGAGCTTCACGCAGCTGCCACAAAACCAACCAATCAACAATGTCGTCAATGTTGTACACCGCCTCCTTAGCATCCGGTCAACGCGGCTTGGTCGGATATTGTGAATATCGTGAATGGCGAATTATCCGAAAGGGGACGCAGAACGGACTACACTCTTTGGCCGGGTGCAGCATATGCCACCGTCGTTTCAAGCCTCCGGAAAGCCGGCGACGTGTGAATATGAACCGAGGCCAAGGGTTTCTCGTCATGCCTGCACATTGGACGTCCGCGCAGCTCGTACTTATTCGCATTCATTCGCTCATTCATCTGGTTCAATGGAGTACCGTATGATGTTACATAGTATCCAAGAGTCAGGCAAAGCGCCACATTGACTGTCCAGAATTCAGAGAACCTACCACTTGGAAGCCCAAAACCCACAGACATGTCCGGGGTCCTCTCCATCTTCCGCTTTGTTTCAGGTCCGCGTTATGATCAACCCACAACCTGAGAAAAGAACCACGGGCCTAAGGCTCATGAGACGCACAGCCACAGATCCCGCAAGTTCCGCCAAAAGGAACAAAGGTACCGGAGGGAAAGAACCGCGTCAGGTCAGAAACGCTGTAGAAATCGGGTCCGAGCGCCAAACGGGGTTTGGGTTGTCAGAAAACCCGGACAAGACTTGCATACGACCAAACCCAACGCTGAGCGGTGGACGGTGGCAGAAGATTTCTACGGACGGAATGCTCCGCCATCAACCTTTTATGCGCCCAGATCTGGTCGACCAAAGTCAAGTGCCGCAAACGTCCAGCGCTCATCCATGGTTTTCCTAGATCCTAGCAAAGCTCCTTTGTGGATAAAACGACGTAGGAGACGTGTCCTAGTATGCAACAGGTTGCCGGGTCCCCATCACGTCACATCCATATGGATCCGTCGGAATATAAACGTTTCCTTGTGGACGTGCGCGCCTCTTCACATTCCCCGATCCCTGCAGAAAAAAACGTTTTCCACATCACAACACGTGGGGCACCCCATCAAAAATTTGCTTCCGCGGAGCGTGGGCGGCGATATCGTTATCCCAAGGATACCTTTTGAACGGGGACGTCCGTTGAACTTGCAGATCCGAGATGCCTGTCGCCACCGATGACCGCGAGCTTATAGAAAGATGATCAACGCAACGGAGTGAGTAATATGCCAGGGGCCCCTGTGGCGCAGCGTTGCAGGCAGACCTAGAAGACGTGACATCTCTCGTGCGGATGAGCTCTAGCTTGCTCCACATGAGAGCCTACACTCGTAGTTCTCCGTAGCAAATCTGCTCCAAATGAATAGTCGGAATGAGTAACCGCCGCAATGGGGACCATTACGAATAGCACCGCCGAGAAGACGCTTTCACACCCCTCAAATGAAAGCTGCCACCGTACGGCATTCAGTTCCGAGTGTCATTGACCTTGAGCCGAGATTCCAATAAATTGAACTTTGATATGGGAGGCCGGACGGAAGCTAAAGCTGTGCACCGGAGCCAGACCCACTCCGGACCCGCTCGACCATCTCAGATTGTCCATGAGACCAAAAAGACTTGTTCCCAGGCGACTCGGCAAATGATAGAGGTATTTCCAGGGTACCAGATTGCCGTAAACTTCGTTCCCACCTTGCAGTGCCTCAATTCTGAGATGAGTCTTGAGTGTGGGAATTGAGGCATGAGGCAGGTGAGCAAATCGAAGCTCCGACCGACATGTGACGATATTGGAGGAGGCGATGCAGAACTGCGGGACAGTGGTCAGCATGTGTACAAAGGAAACACTGGCAACTGGTGTGCGACCCTCGAATCCCATGATAGGACTAGCTGTGTCCCAGCTCGTGGAACAAAAGGGGGATGAGTTCGAAAATGATGCCCAACAGATGCTGCACGCTAACCGATTAGAGTTCTTCGCCTTCGGATGCGATTGGCAAGTTGCAGCAAGCCAAAAGAAACCTTAGATCGGTTAAAATAGAGCAAACTTCAGCTGCATCAGTATCTCGTGCCACTCGCGCGCGGTAGGTTTAAGATAAGAACGTGAAACGTGAACTGCACGAGGAACCGGAGTAACCCTCCAGCACGACGCACGATTCGAAGCGGCCAGTCAGGTGGTGCAACGCCAGGTGACAACGATTTAGTGGACAATGTTGTACCGGGGGGAGTATCAGGTGTCGTCGACGGAGAACGGTGTGGTGTTCATGACGCGTTTGATGAGCAACTGGACGCGTCGAAAGAGCCAAGGATCTGACGACCTGCCCGATCTAGATCAGATCAAGAAAATTGGGGGGAAGAGGGGGAGAAGGAAGCGATACTTAAACCCCCAAATTGGCGTCATCAGGTGGAATGCGGTTGGTGGGATTGTAGGTTATCAGCGTCACTGGGGTTGGGAAATAGACGGCTGCTACAAAGTGCATGAATCTTTTGCTGGCGATTGCGTGGATGAAGATGCGACATAACTGAATGTGTGTGGTTTGGCGGTGGCAATTTTACGTTAAGGGGTGCAAGGCACCGCGCACGTCGTCCGTACCGACACCCGATACGGCATTCAAAAAACTCCGCGAGAAAGGTTGCAGGAGATACCGGAGCGGAGCGGTTGCTGTGGAATGAGGAAGCGCCGAACCTTCGGTGAATTCCGCCCCTCAGTTTCATTTGGGTCGCTGCCACTAACATAGAAATCAGAGAGCGACTATTCAACGGACGCGGGGAAATAGGCGAACATGAATTGTCATGTTGATCACGCCCAGAGCAGGCACTGGAGCTTGAGAGTCATCTGGCATTGGATCTAGGGTGTCAAAGCAACTTGAACTTACGAGAACAATACAAACTGCGCTTTGAGGGACGGGTGTGTCTCGACATCCAGGGGACCTCGGGACCTTTGTTGGTTTGCTTCTATCGACGATGTTTAGCGGAGGTGATAATGATAGCCAGCGTTCGGACGGTCGTTCCGGGGTTTGAAGGCCGGGGTCAACCTTCCTATCGTGATCGAGATATCGAGGTCACAAGGCGGGGTCGTCTTCGGCGCATTTATTCCTGGTAACACAGTCCTCTAGACGCGGTACCACGGCACGAGAACTAACCAGGGACCTTCCCTTCAATGCCATCACTATTGTGGAGAGTTCTGAGATTAGCCCTCTGATCACGGTTGTCGTTGTATGCGCCAAGATTCCCATCGGGGGTTCTGCGAGCGACAAGGTGGTTATCTCCGGAATTGTGGACTAGAGGCACGAAGTTGACGGATGGCGCAAAGTAGGTGTCCGATGATAAACCAAATGTGTACTGGTGGGCGCGAAGAGGTATAGTATCGGTTTGGGGCTGGAGCTGTAAGAAGTGACCTCAGATGATGCGTAAGGTGCCTCGTGAGTTGCGCCTTGCAACATTGCTGGAATCGCGTGTCGTCGCAAATGGTTTGGTGGGTGGCGACGGGGATGAATAGAGAGGGTGGCTTAGGGGTAAAACGGGGACCCCGCAGCAGGCGGTGCACAACCCTCGGTCGACAACGAGTGTCGAATTATCCAACAAACCGGGTGTACGCCGGAAAGCTATGTCCCAGAGGGAACAGGAAGTGATCCAGATATCGGGGTAGGGGAGAACGCGGGGGCGTCCGATACAACATGCCAACTCAAGCCAACTGCCAAGACGCAGCGGGATCGGCCGGCACGTGCAGGCTCAGTTGGCAACGAGGGGAACACCGCTACAAGCCGCGACGGGCAAGGTGCGAGGAGAACACACCTCTTTGCAACTACAATGTGGCCAGCACCCCACACAACCCGTTCAGCTGTTCGTCTGCTGGCAGACCCAAGACCTTCTCAAAAGCTGACCCTACCAACCGCGCGCTCTCTGCATCAACATCCGCTCATTCATCCCTCTCTTGTTTCGCGAAGCCCAATCTCCGGTGCCTCGGTTTTCGCTTCTGGTTCGCGGTTCCTGACCCAAGAAGGCGTCAAGGGACTTCAGACACGGTCGTTCACGTCGACGAACAGGAATTCTGCTAGGTACCT
>Ga0307515_10003259_pt1 | contig 34349 bp, 16 predicted proteins | sample 17_EM_MG_FD_194513 | JGI IMG/M metagenome (GOLD analysis project Ga0307515, IMG submission 194513) | Populus trichocarpa ectomycorrhiza microbial communities from riparian zone in the Pacific Northwest, United States - 17_EM | ecosystem: Host-associated > Plants > Roots > Unclassified | place...
TAGAAGACTAAACTGCAATTTTTGATTACTATAGGGACCACATTTGAAAAAACTAAATTGTTTTGCGCTAAAAAAATGGTATAGTAGATACACGATAGAAATCCACTATACACACAAATATGGCTTTAAAATAATTGAAACAATAAAATATCATTTTCATTTAATTTATGTTGTAATTATAATTATAATGTAACATAATTTTGATTTTTTAAGAAATTCATTTATCATTTTACTAATCCACTATTAGGAAGAGTTAATTTATTTGAATATTAGGAAAAAAAACTAAATAGACATTATGGATCACAACATTTTTTTAATTATTTTCATTTCATTTCACTCCATGGATTGTTTTATTTTATTTTTTCCTTAAAGAGTTCGATGTTACGCATTTGAGTATGATGCACTGTTTTAATTTACTTATTGTGAGAAGCTTGAGGTAACGATAACACACCCCAACATTTGGTTCATGCTCAATCTTGTAAAAAACAAAAGTTTTTTTGTTGCTTGAAAGAAAATTGAGAATAAAGGAATCTAGATTGATGTTAAGAAAAATATAGGTCCTTTTCGTCAATGAAAGGAAGAATAGAAGAAATTATGTGCAAAAATCGAGGGGAGAAGAGAGAGAAAAAAAATAAAAAATAAAAAGAGAAGAAGAATGGGTTGCCAAAACCATACTAGAGAACAGTTGACGCCACACGTCGCCCATAAAGGAAGTTCTTGCCAAGATGATTTCATCGAAACCAAGAAAAGTCGTCACTGAAGCTCAAAGAAAGTTATGTGTGCCCCTCCAATACAGTTGGCTTCCTTACACACTAGTGCATGTGTTCCAATTGCTAGACATTTTTCTTATCCTTGATTATTTGATAACTCTTTAATTTTTTTGATTTGATCCTAATTCTTTGATAACTCTTTAATTTAGTCCTATATTTTAACCCATCGTAGCTCAATAAAAGGCCCAACTAGGGAGAAGAAGAGAAGGGTTTGAATGGGAGCAAACATGTCGTATTTGGGTACGCTTGGTTGAACAGGCCACGTCGAGCCAACCCCGATACAATGAATTTGAAACCTAGGTCATGCAAGGGACCACGACATAAGACGAAGCCAAATCAATAAAAAGCAGAAGAACTACGCTAACAAGTTATTTTGTTTTAATTCAATTTTTATTTTTATTTTTTTAAATATTGACGTATAATTAACTAAATATGTTAAATAACATGATGCATCGATAAATCATGTTTTTTTATTTGCATCCATTGCTTAACATCTTGATTCAACATTTATTTATTGTTAATAACTCTTTCTTACTTTTATTAAATAAATAGATTAAGCTTTCAATTTGCATTTCAGATTTTTTTTTTGTACGCTAAAAAGAATTAGTTAAATGTGCCCATATGTTCTTTAAATAATATTAAAATTGATTTTTGAAGTGTCTCATAATGTAGCGTTCAGTAATCATGACTTAAATCAAACCTTACTATATCCAAACTCCAAAGAACTTTCGTCAAGTTTTGTCAAAGTGCAATGGGTTTTTAAGAGTGTGGTAGTAGTTATTTTTTTATAATATTTTTTATTTAAAAATATATTAAAATAATATTTTTTGTATTTTTTAAAAATTATATTTTATATCAGCACATCAAAATGATCTAAAAATACTAAAAAAATAATTAATTTAAAGCAAATAAAAAAGTAATTTTTTTCTAACATTTTTAAAAATACTTTTAAAAAAATAAAAACAAATAGATCTTTAATAACCACTTAAAAATCATAAAATAAGGCTTCATAAAGACAAAGAAGATGTGTAAACTGGGATGGCGCAGGGAAAGTTGCTAGCACACGTGAGGATGTTACGCTCAGTTTGTTAGTGCGGTTAGATATGGAATGTTTTTTAAATTGTGTTTATGTGATTTTATATTTTTTATATGGTTTTTATGTGTAAATATTGAAAATAAAAATATATAAAATATATTTTTTAAAATATTTTTATTTAAATTTGTTTTGCGAAATTTTATGTTTTTTTTTTCAAACTATATAGAAAAAATTGTTCAATTAACTAAATAGCTTTTATTTTTTGCAATAAACCTCTAAATAATTACGTTTAAAACTTTGATTTTATAAAAATTAAAATGATATTTTTTTATTTATTAAGACTAATTTTTCAACCCTTCTCATAGTAATTTTAATCAAACAAGTATTTTTAAAAATCTATTTTTCTAAAACAACAATTAAAAATATTTTTTTATTAATTAAAACTTGTTTATTTTCGTGTTTTAAAAACATCTTTGAAAAAATTAAAATTTAATTTTTTTCTTTATTTAAAATTAATTTTTTAAATATTCTTAGATTATTTAATATGTTGATATTAAATTTTTTTAAAAAAATATTTAATATATTTTTAAATAAAAATTACTTTAAAAAATAATCAATAACACCTTCTTAAATTCTACCGCAATAATAAAAACTACCAACCACAACGCTTAAAAGACACAACAGCTGGTTGAGCATCCGCAGTCGCATGAAAGACCCACCTGTCCATTCTTGGTGTTACCTGACGTGGACACCTAACACTGCACCAGAGGCTAGAGCCAATTTAAACTTTAAACGAAGGCGGAATTTCCTATAAAGATTCCTCTCTCTCTCTCTCTCTCTATATATATAAATAAATAAATAAAAAATGCAATAAAACTGCCGCTAGCATCCCCACTTTCGCGTGGCTTTCTTCTCTATACAACACAACCCGCACTTCCATTATATGAGGCCGGTTTCACCAAAATGAAAACTACTTTTTCCCCTCCTGGTCCGTTGCCGTTTTTGTCTTTTTATTTAGAAAAAAAAAAAAACGTATACATATATTTCTTTTTTTTATGTTTCTAATTATTAGTTCTTCTGCATGCTATCACTCTTTAATTACTCTTTGGTTGTTAATGCCGTTTCCGATATAAGTTGTTATGATACTTAAAGAAAGAAATTTGCTTTTTTGATATAATAATATATTCTTAAAATATATATAATCATGCTTCCTATTAGCAATATATTTGATAATTATTATCAAGCTGGCAGTTGAAAATCAGTAAAATTGTTTCAAAATTCTAAGGTTATATTACCATAATAATTATAAATAAAATCTAGACATCGGGTACTCAATTAATATATTTGCAGTGCTTAATGATGTAATAAATTCAGGAATATTAATTATACATTTTTTTTGAGAGTTTCCGTAGTATTTCTCTTGAATGAACAAACTAATATCCTAAGTTACTCGAATTACATACGTTAGCAAAAAAAAAAGGAAAATTGTTGCTGTTGATGGAAAAAACCACCATAGTTTTTTCGAAATTGTAAAGGCTATGGAATTCTTCGGTAAATAAATACATGGCAATTCTCTTCTATGTATCACTCGCTCTTGTGAACCACAACACGACACTCTTTCCTTCGCATAAGTTTCAAAAACCGACCAAACGCCATACCTTGTCATGTCTCACCGCGTTTCTCATCTAAGTGCGATGATGATGATGATGATTTCGATCACCTGTCTCTGAATATTTATATAGGAACTAGCATCTTTTTTCTTCTCTTGTCCTGTTGATCAACCCCCATTTTTCTTTCCTTTTTGAAATTTGGAGGAGATGAAGAGGGGCAAATCTGATACGAAATTGGACACGTTTGTGTCATTAAGCAAGCAAAGATCCATTCAAATCGTGATTGCTGTAGCTGTTTTCTACATGCTTCTTGTCACCCTTGAAATCCCTTTTGTTTTCGACTCTCGTTTCACTTCTGAAACCACCACCGCCACCTCGACCACCCTTACTCGATTTTCTCACCTTCAAAGCGAACAAGATTTGCATGATAAAGATGCCCCATCTCGACCTATGAACTGGGTTTCCCATAATTCCGCCCAGCCTATGCGCTCTCAACTCGCTCGTTCCACCACGAAACCCAACAAAATCTTGTCCACTTTGGGTTTTGAACCTAAAACGTTTGACCCCACTAAGAAAGATGGCTCGGTGAGCCTCCATAAAGCTGCGAAGACTGCTTGGGAAGACGGGTTGAAGATATGGGATGAAATGGAATCCGGAAAAATGCAAGTTTTGGAGGTTAAAAAGCCTGAGAATAAATCCGAACCGTGTCCCAATTCGGTTTCGCTCTCTGGGTCCGAGTTTTTGAAGCGAATGAGGATGGTGGAGTTGCCTTGTGGGCTCACTTTGGGGTCACATATAACGGTGGTGGGTAAGCCGAGAGCAGCACATGCCGAGAAGGACCCCAAGATTGCCTTGGTGAAGGAGGCAGGCGAGACGGTGATGGTTTCGCAGTTTATGATGGAATTGCTGGGATTGAAGACTGTGGAGGCTGAGGACCCTCCTAGGATTCTTCATTTTAATCCCAGGTTGAAAGGTGATTGGAGTTTGAAGCCTGTAATTGAGCAGAATACTTGTTACAGAATGCAGTGGGGGACTGCTTTGCGCTGCGAGGGGTGGGGTTCTAAGGCCGATGAGGAGACTGGTGAGTTTTTTTTATTCAATAGTGTTTCTTTTGGCGATTTCTTCTGTTATCTTGGCTCTTTTTTTAGGGGAATTTATACTACTTCCTGGTTTGGTAGACTAGTAAATGTAAGTTGTTGGGTTGTTGTTTGTAAGGCTTTTTAGGTGGGAGGTTTGGTTCTTTTGAAGGATCCTTGAGTTCTATCTGCTTAGTATTATGTTTGCGTATAAGAATTAGAATATTGATATTAAGTGTATATTTAGCTGCTAGGTTAAAAACGGACAATAGTGCATGCAAGATTTCATCCTCTCCTCTTCCCAAGTCACATATTGAAATTGCTATGGAAGAGAGTAAAATTTTAGCTCTACTTTCAAGTAATTTTTTTCTGGGAGTTCATCCATTTCTTCTTGTGTTTCCACCAAATCGAGTAATTCTTTTACTTGACTGCAGTTGATGGTCAAGTTAAGTGCGAGAAGTGGGTCCGTGATGATGAAGATGATGATAAATCAGAGGAGTCCAAGGCAACTTGGTGGTTGAACCGGTTAATAGGTCGAACAAAAAAGGTGTCTTTTGACTGGCCATATCCTTTTGCAGAGGAGAAGCTGTTTGTCCTAACTCTAAGTGCTGGTTTGGAGGGTTATCATATTAATGTTGATGGGAGGCATGCCACTTCTTTTCCTTATCGAACTGTGAGTAACATACTACAGCTTATTAATCTCATGATGGACGTGGAGGGTGGAGTTTTAGTAACATTTCATGGTTATGTTGACAGGGGTATACTCTTGAGGATGCAACGGGGCTAGCTGTTACTGGGGACATAGATGTTCACTCTGTATTCGCTGCTTCATTGCCCTCGAATCACCCTAGCTTTTCTCCTCAAAGGCATCTAGAGATGTCTAGCAGGTGGAAAGCACCACCTCTTTCTGTGGGGTCAGTGGAACTTTTTATTGGTGTTCTTTCTGCAGGTAATCATTTTTCTGAGCGAATGGCTGTGAGGAAGTCTTGGATGCAGCATAGGCTTATTAAATCTTCAAATGTGGTAGCTCGTTTCTTTGTAGCACTGGTATGTGAAGACTGTTGTGGAATCTGCTTTTTGATTGTTACTGCTTAACAAAATGATTTTGAGTTGAAGTGACTTACCTTCCTGAATTGATGTTTGGATAGCATGCTCGAAAAGAAGTGAATTTGGAGTTAAAGAAAGAGGCTGAATTTTTTGGTGATATTGTTATAGTGCCTTACATGGATAACTATGATCTTGTGGTGTTGAAAACTGTTGCCATCTGCGAATATGGGGTGAGTAATGAGCTATTTCGAGATTTTGAAAATAAGTTATTTCTGGGTATAGTAATTTAAAAAAGGGCTTTGGTTGTTTACAGGTCCGCACAGTGCGTGCAAAATATATCATGAAGGGTGACGATGATACATTTGTGAGAGTGGATTCCATTATTGATGAAGTAAATGAAATTCCTGCTGGTAGGAGCTTGTACATTGGAAACATAAATTACTACCATAAGCCCCTGCGATATGGTAAATGGGCAGTGACATATGAGGTAGGACTGAACTTATTAATCTTCCAATCTGTTTCTTACCTTAAGTTTGCTTTCGATCAGTATATTTAGCTTTATGTGAAAGACCACACTGGTAAATGTTACTTGGTTGCATAGCATCGCATTCATTCTAGAAGTCTTGTGTGTGGAATGTAATGATTCCTATGTGTATTGTTTATTAGAAATAAGATGATATGATGTTTATGTTCTTCTACTGCCTAGCTCTCCCAACCCCAAAAACCTACCCAAAATGGGGGGAAAAGAAAAAAAAATGAAGTCTACATTAGATCTAGAAAGTAATTTGCTTTGTGAGAGAAGAATCTAAGAGATTGATACCACGCATGTTGTTCTTCAATCTGTATCTTTTATCTATCTGGTATATGTCTCCTCATGCATATTTTCCGTAGGCCATGCTCATTTAATGTCAAGGAATCTGTGAAGGAATTCAAATATTAAGATTGTCTTGCCATCTTTTCTCATTTGGTGGTGGTGGTTTCAGGAATGGCCAGAAGAAGATTATCCACCCTATGCAAATGGGCCAGGCTACATTTTATCTTCTGACATCGGGCGCTTCATTGTTTCTGAGTTTGAGAGTCATAAATTAAGGGTAAGTAATTGAATTTTGCCTTTTATTTTCTCCTCTCTCTGAGCCTTCCGTCTATTTTAACTGACCAGCACTTCCACTTTCTGCAGTTGTTCAAGATGGAAGATGTGAGCATGGGAATGTGGGTAGAGCAGTTCAATAGCTCAAGACCTGTGGAGTATGTGCACAGCTTGAAGTTCTGCCAGTTTGGATGTATTGAAGGTTATTACACGGCTCATTACCAGTCCCCCAAGCAAATGATCTGCCTTTGGGAAAAATTACAAAAGCAGGGAAGGCCTCAGTGCTGCAACATGAGATGATGATCAGGACGTGAGTTGAGGTTCCAAGTGCTGGAACAGGGGAGGATGGTCAGTAGATTTGGTGACAACGAGGACTGGAACATGGATGGCAGTCCTGAGAATTCAAGACACGACGAATACAGGGGGCAAATTTTGCAGTCATAGCATTGTATATTCTGTGAGGGGGATTAGCCAACTGGTACATTGGCTATAGAAATACCCTTTTAAAATTTGTTCATCTTTTTGTTTTTTCCTTTTGTTCTTTATACTTTTCTTTTCCTCGTTACATGGCATTTAGGTTTGAGGTTGGAGATGAAGGTGGGTTTTATTGTGCAGAGGAAACATTTCTATAGAAATCATAGTTCTCTTAACGTTAGAAATGTTAGTGGAACATGGAATGTGCTATTTATTTATTCACAGTTTTTATTTTCTTATTTGTGCTTGTTATTATTTTTTTTATTAATATGAATATTTAGATTAAATTACGGGTATCTCAACTAATACAAATAAACAAACTTGTCGGACTGTATCACTTATTTTCATGGCGTTGCAATGCCAGATTTGTCCATTCACATTTCCAAATTCCCTTGTTAGTAAATAATGAAGAATTCCCTATGCGGGAACGTAGTGGAAAAGGCTGATTATTACCGTAATCTTGCCACCAATGCATGGAAAGATCTTCAAGAAAAATTCTAATTCTAATTTTTTTTAAAAAAACAATGGCATGCTTTTTTCATCAGTAGTGTGTTTTTTCAATAACAATCACTTAAAATCTAGTCATTTCAAATACATAGGGAAAATGCATATTTCCATTCTAAATCAATCTTTTTTTTTATTAATGCAGCATTATTACAAAAAAAAAACATTAGTATTTTATTATATACACATATTTAGAATGTTATGGATTGTTATAGTGTAATGATGTTTGTCCTTTCAAAACAAAAATAATGAGCTAGCCATTAAGAGTAAAATGATATTTCATTAGGATCTATTAGTTATTATCATATTGATTAGAGACAGATTAATTTTCTTATATTTTTTAGCACTATAAAATGATTTAATAGATTTAAATATGCTAAAAAAAAAACTAATGATGATGTGTTTATTTCTAGGGTTGTAGTAAAGATATTAGTAGTAATGGATGAATATATGCTTACTCTATATTTCTACATTATCCATGTGTTACATATATATTCCACCTTCACCACGACCTTGATATTGTATTTTAAACTTTCATAGTCATTTCATCATTGGAATAATTTGGTAATTACCATATTATATCATGTAATTAAACATGATGTATACCTTAAGTTTTAATATTTTGAAGTTTGTAAGAAAGTAAAAGGATGGATTATTAATTATTCTGGATTATATTATAGAAAAATATTTTTATGTATCTCATAAAATAATATAAACTTTGTTTATGTATGAATGTTGTGAATACTTGAAATTAATGAAATTATTTGGGTGGTATGCTTGGGGCTACCTAAATACTGGTTGTGTGAGTCGAATGTGGTTTATGTTGTTGTTGTTGTTGTGTTGTATGTATTAATGCGAGATAAAATTTTAGATAATAGCCTTTGCAAGGAAGATTTTGTCAAATTTTTGTTAAATTGAATAAATTTCTTATTTTAAATGGAAAACCCCTTGCATATTTAATAAGTTAAGATAAGTTAACTCTTGAGTATAAAATAAATTAAGTATAACTATTTCGAATTATAAGTTTACCTCTTAGTTAAAAATATACAAGAATTTTTTAGTTTGATCAAACACAAGAAATCATTGACCAAGTTTATACTATCAACTTAAAAAGAATTTGAGTGATAGTACCAAAATATTTTCTTATGAGATATTTTTACCATATATTAATTTCAGCAATAAAACTATTTTTGAATAAAAATTATTTTTGTGATGTCAAATTAAATTCTATAAAGATTTAATTACATGAAATTAAACTTAGTTATTTTCAAGTCAAGTTTGCATCCAAAGAGTTGATATTACTTTAATTTGATATAAAAAAACTCTTACAGAACTTAAAAACACATTAAGTATTTTAATACGTTGTTATCATGAAAATAATTAAACCATGGTATGATAGAACTTTGGATTAACAACCAATATGCATATTAAGGAAATAAATATGATTTTATATGATAATACTCACATGGGCATATATATAAAGATATGTAAAAAAAAAATTATATAGCATGCTAACATAAAATATTAATTACATGTATATTAATCACATGCCATAGACAATATCACAAGTCAACATTAAATATAAAATACATGGAAAAGTGTATGACATGCTTAAGTTCAACACAAAATATTAACTTGCCATGATAACACGAGGATTGAACACATGCATATGATCACAACCACCTTAACCCTAAAATAATAATATGCACGCACAGCCACATTTTTCTCCCCCTTCGTCATATAAAAAAAAAGGAATTAGGATAGGCAACAAATCCACAATAATAAAGATTAAATCCGCAAGTTCAAATATAAAAGAAAATTAAAGAAATGCATGAAATGGCAGCACTTGAAGATGAATGACAAGCCTAAAAGTCAGCTGGGTCACTCCAGGAAATAGATCTTCTTCTTCTTCTTCTTTGTCATCACTCTCCTCGGTAGCATGCATTAGGACCAACACCAGGTGAAACATCCCTGTGACAGATCTTTGTCGGGCACAAAACAACTGTTCCTGCAAATCCCAAATTGCTCTCGTTGCCCTCCCACCATACATGTAAGATCATTGATTCTTTGATTGAGAGAAGTTAGAGTTGGCCATGGGATTTTCCTTGTACACAGACTGACTGATCTCATCATCCCATTTAAATAGAGTAGAGATGAAATAACTGTTGAGACACATGGATGATTCAACTTGTCCTAAAGCATATGAATTTATTGATTTCTTTCTAAAGATTTATTCTTCATCGACTACTCTCTCATTTTACCGCGGTGTAAAACAGAGCCTTTCTGACAAATAGATGAAGGGCTGGAGGATAGTGATGATATAATATGAAGGGATAGAATGAAACTAACTCATAGATTAATTTGTTGTCGCTGGTGAATTTCGTCCCGTTTCAATGAACACAGTGAAGGGTGAAGAGATGGCTTCAAAACACATGAGAGTGGCTTGAAAACGACAGTATAATCGTCGAAGTCCAAACCCAGTTACGTACGGACGTGTGTATAAACAACAACCAGCGTGGAGTGATGACACTGACTGAACTGATATCTCTGAATTCCAAATTAAGTCATAAATAAACAATAAATGTCAAATAAATCCAAAACAGAAGAAAATCATTAATACTTTCACCAGAAAAAAGCCTTTTATTCTTCCTCCAAAAGTCAAGCCTAACCTGGCAAATTCACAATTCAATCTTAATATTTTGAATTCCTTAACAGATTCCTAAATTTAAAAAAAAAAAAACACAACACAAAAACCTGATGCGTGTGTGTGTGTGTGTGTATATATAAAACACAAAATCCATAGCAGCAGAAGCAGTAGGTAATGATATTTTATTATAAAATTAAACAACGACAAAAAAAAAAAAAAAACAGAAAGAAGACGAGAGAAAATGGAAGACTCATACTGCCCGGACTGCAAGCGATTGACAGAGATAGTGTTCGACCACTCGGCAGGAGACACCATCTGCTCTGAATGTGGTTTAATTTTGGAAGCCCACTCTGTGGACGAGACATCAGAGTGGCGAACTTTCTCTAACGAGTCCTCTGATCATGACCCTAACCGTGTTGGTGGCCCACTTAACCCTCTTCTTGCCGACGGTGGTCTTTCCACTACCATTTCTAAAACAAATGGTGGGTCCAACGAGCTTTTGTCCTGCTCTCTTGGGAAATGGCAGAGCCGTGGCGCCAATCCTGATAGAAACCGTATTCAGGCTTTCAAGTCTATTGCTGCCATGGCCGACAGGTTCTTTCTTTTTTATTTTCTATGGGAAAAAAGTTTCCTGCTTTGCTTGTCATTTGTTTAGAAAAGGGGGGGTTTTAATGTTATTCTCTGTTGTTTGATAAAAGAGAATTTGTGGGAGGAAAAAAGAAAAAAAAACAAAGAAAGTTGTCATCTTTTCTGTTAAATGAACACACAATGATTTAATTTTGTGTTTAAAGATGATGTCTGTCAACTCTGGATTCGGTTATTAGCCATTGTTTGTAGATTAGGAAAATGCATGCTTAATTCATGTTGGCTTTGGAATTTTATTAGGCAGCACCATGGAAAAATAAAATAAAAGAAGAGAGTTTCTGATTCCATAAGGGTTTTTTCTTCCTTTTTTTTATAAAAAAAATGGAATTTTGATGTCTTCGTTAGATTTGCACAGAGAACTAATGTAACAAATGTATGTTTCAGGTTGGGGCTGGTTACAACCATAAAGGTGTGTGTCAGTTACTTCCTTCGAATCCTTCATGATTTTGTAATTTCTTTTTGTTTACTAGTTTCTCTTTTAATTTTTAATTTCTACTGCAATTATAACACATGTGACTTACCTCTGGAAGCTTTGTAAGTTATGTTTTGGTGAGCTGAAACTTGATGTGATCTTGTTGAACCGATGCATACAAGAGTTGATTTGACTCAATGTTGATATAGAACAATTATCAAAGTGCATTAATGACAGGAAAGACAAAGGTTAGAAAAGCTGTGTTTTCCCTGCATGAAAAACAGAGGTTAGAAAACAATTATCAAATGCAGAATCCAATGGGAACTGGCATGTGGACTGAATGTCCAGCACTCAAGCATATTGAGTACCTTGAGGATGAAGACAAGTTTGAGGAATAGGCCATGAAATTTTGTTGACTGTAGATGCCACTCAATGAATTCTTAATTTTTCAAATTTTAGTGTGTGATATAGGAGATAGGACCATTAGGACAAGTTTGTGTTTCTTGAACTAGCAACTACTAGATGGTTATCTCTCGTAACAATCATTGCCATATGATAAAGTCTAGCTTTAACAATCTAATGCCTTCCCATACTGACTATATCTTTGCAACTCAAGCCCTGCCTAGTGATATAATTACAATTTGTTTATACTGTATAGTGTTATCATTCTCAGTTAAACTCTACACTTCCATGGGGATTTCTTTTCTTGAATTCACAACCTATTTCCTCATATTATTCATTGATGTTCCTGCCTCATAGGGAAAACTGAATTAATTTTGTCACTAAGGCTTAGTAGAAGTAGTATGAGGTTCAGTGGTATTGATTTAGATACAGTATTTCTTCATCAGCTGCTAATTGACCTGTAGAGAATCTGCATCCCTTTTGTAGTTGTTTGCATTTCGATTATGTTTGCTAATGTATTATGCACAATAAGTATGAATTTGATAAATGATTGTGCTTCTTCTGTTTCTTTCATCTAGTTTGATATCCTGGATATTCACAGAATCTTTAGTGATGGTCTATCCTGCTCCTTTTTTGAATCTTGTACCCAAAGCCTTTTCTGATATTGGTTTCTAATTATTATTTTTTAAGGATCGAGCTAATGAAATATATAAGAAGGTAGAGGATCAAAAACCTCTTAAAGGACGAAATCAAGATGCCATTTTAGCTGCTTGTCTCTATATTGCATGTCGACAAGAGAACAAGGCCCGGACTGTAAAAGGTACAGACAGTGGTTTTCTTCAAAAGAAAGAAAGAAAGAAATTAAAAGAAGAAAGAGTTAGAAAGAACTACTTGGTTATCTTCCTATATGCATAAGAGATCCTACGTTTGTGTTTCTTTTAGAGATTTGTTCTGTTGTCAATGGAACCACGAAGAAAGAAATTGGACGAGCAAAAGAGTTTATTGTGAAGCATCTGGAGGTAGAGATGGGTCATTCAATGGAAATGGGAACCATACATGCTGCAGACTATCTGGTGAGTTTGTTGTTGAAGTGTTTCATCTTAATTCCCCAATTCACTCCTACTCTCTTGTATTTTAGTTTCCTCAACTTCAGGCACGCAGATTATTTTTTGATCTTCACATTCACATCGGTTATGATTTGCTAACTAGACGTCTAGAACCATTTTATGATTTTCATCTTCTCCGTGCAGAGACGCTTTTGTTCCAATCTGGGAATGACGAATCAAGCAGTTAAAGCTGCCCATGAAGCTGTCCAGAAATCTGAGGAGCTTGACATAAGGTTAGTTCCTGTGTTCTTTTATCTTGGTCAGCAGTGTCGAAGTGTAATTATAGCTTGGTCTGCTTCTGGTATTTGTTTATGTGTGCACATGTATTGTACTGTTTGCTGAAAATATTTTATGAAATTTATATTCTAAACAGTGTTGATTTAATATGACTTGTAGCTCCCAATATGCACAGACCTTGTGCAAAGCGTGTGAATGATGCACGTAGCTTCTTTTGGGTTAATCAGCATGTTGGAAGCAAAAAACTGTCCTTTTCACTTGCTAGACATAACAACTATGTGTATGCTTTTTCCACCTGCTTGTTTGTCTCCAATTACTCAAAACCTTATCCAGGTGAAAAGATAGAGAAAGAAAAGGTTTCCTAATTGGGAAATTTTGGATAGTGGTGGCAAAACCATTTCCTTTGTGTTATCAAAACTACTCTTTATGCTCCTTGTTCTTAATTGTCTGACGACGTCAGAATGTCTGTTTGAATTTCTTAATCACCGAGTCCTCTATTCATATGTTGTCTTGTCTTTCCTTTTCTTTTCATTGTTCCTTTTTTTATTAACTCTTTCTTTCTTTCTTCCTCCTCTTCCTTCTGTGATTGTTACAATGGAAAATTCTTGGCCTTGCAACTTTGAGGGTGCCAGTGAACTCTCCCAATTATCCTTTTGGGTATAGCTGTTTTCAAATCCATTATCAAGTGCATATTTCCGTTGTTTGTGTAAATCTTTTTATGGATTTGGATCATAAGCAGAGGAAGGGGTAACAAAGGGGAGCGCTGGTCTGCCCAGCCCCGTAAAATGCTTGAGTTACATGTGCTACATGAAAGGGCCACATCTCATCTTGATGGGCCAAAGTCAAGTTATATAAGGTGATGTTCTTAAAGAAAAAATTACCAGGCTCTTGTTGTGGAAGTAAAAATGTACAATTAAAAATTTCGTTAGCTCGAAAATCTTATTCAATGGGAATGTTTATAATTGCATGATATAATATCATCCACTGTAATTTCACACATAAATGATTGGTAACTTTCAAATCGTTCGCAAATGTTAAAAGATCACTTTTGGTGAGTTAAACCTGACGAATGAACTTGTTCTGAAATAAAGAAAGGGAAAATTCTGGGCTCCTTGGACGTTGCACCCATATTTTGTTCTTGAAGACCTGAGTTTTGCAAATTTATATATCATTGGTTCTGACATGCCCATTTCGTGACTCTAAGAGAAAAATTCTGGCTCCACCACTAATTTGGATCATGGCACGTTAAAGCACTCACTAAAGTATACTGTTTTTCCTGGATGAAGTAGTCTGGAGGGGAATGGTTTTCATAATAAGCTAGTCAACTTGAGTGTTTTTTTTTTATTATTTTATTTGGATCTTGTAACTTCCTCTCTGCATCACTCCCTCTCTTTCTTTCTAGTCTTTGATGGCTAAATCTGATGCAACATACCTTGCAAGGGATTCTAAAAAATTACTTGTGTTGATAACAATAAACAATATTGATGTTAGTAAATAAACTGAAGGAGAGCAATGGAAAACAATCTGATGTTTGTTTGGTTTTTAACAATTTTCTTTGTTTTTTGCAGGAGGAGCCCAATATCAATTGCAGCAGCTGTTATTTATATCATAATTCAACTATCAGATGATAAGAAGCCTCTTAAAGGTGAGAACACAACTAACCCACATAGTTTCCTTTGATCAAGGGATTACTAATACTCCATGTTTGCAGATATTTCAGTTGTAACTCAAGTGGCTGAAGGTACCATCAAGAACTCGTACAAGGATCTTTCTCCTCATTTGTCTCAGATAATACCCAGCTGGTTTGCCAAGGAAGAGGATATCAAGAATCTGCACTCGTAAAGATGCCTAGAAGTAGTCATTTGGTATGTTCCATTTTTCTAGTCAGATGATCATACTTCCATTGCAGCATCCTTAAGACAGTGATCTTGTTTTCCATAGGGCATGACAGTATTTGGTTCCGATCACTATATAAAGTAGTGATCATGTATATATAAAGTAGGCCTTTCTTCCATTATGTAGACTTGTCTAGAATTGCAGGCTCGCACCAATCGTGTTTAGCTAGTTTATATGACAAGGAATGGTTCATTTGTTATAGTTGTTCATGGCGTTTATCTTTCATCATCTTTTTTCTAAGGTGTTGACCTCTGCACTAATGAGCAGGAACCACCAGCTCGGCTGGTCAAATCTATTAACTAGTTCCATGCCACTTCATCATCTTCAACTATAACCATCAAATAGCTTTCTGATTGGTTCCGATCACTACTTTGTCTGATACATAACTCTGCTGTTAACCCAAAGCAAGGGTTTATGTGTCAAAACTATGAAACGTAGGGACATGCTGAATTCTATTGCAGCAAGCACACCAATCTTGACGAGGGAATCAATATTTGCTTGCGGCTGAAGGAAGCACCGCCCCATAATAATGAACAGTACACCGCCACATTCCTTCTCCTTTTTGTCACCAACGTAAAAGACAATTGAGTTTGGGTGAAAAATCTAACTCTATCTTTTCCTCTGGTTCCAAGGAATTAAAAAGGGATGGAGGAGGAAAGGTGCTGCTTTTACTTAATTTATGCATGGACAGAAAGATTTTGGAAAGTGGCAAACAACCTTCCGAAGCAAAGTTATATGCTTTATCAGTCCCCACAGATACTCATAGGCCGACTATGCTTCCTGAGTGACATGACTGGACGACTCTTTTCTAGTCGAAGACATAGAAATAGCCCTCTGTCTTTACTGGTCAAACTCTGATTGCCCCCATGCTACAACGCTGGATATGTGAGATATTGCCGAACTAATAAACTGCTCATCTTTTTGTACATGAATTAATAGCCAGTGATGCATCTCATTTTGAGTAAAGAATAGGAATCGGAGTAAAATCAAATTCAATTTTGAGTAATCTCATCAAACAATTTCATGTAGATAACATTATAAATTAAGGGTGTGTTTGTGAACATATTATATGTTGTTTGATAGGTAAAGGTGAGAAGAGTATTATGCTAGTTAAATCCCGATCATGGTAGCGGCAATGAAATAATAGTAATTTCAAAGATAATATAGTCGTGATTGTTGTGATAATAATAATGATATTATTTTAAATTAATTCTTTTAATTTATTTTATTAAGTTTCTAGTGCTTCATTGTGGGTTGGACCAAAAAAGGTTTTTTGAATGTAAAAAATAAAAGAGAGAATTCTAATATTGCTAATGTATTTTCTATTTCTAAGTAAAATTTTAATAATTACTTTTAAAATATAGTTAGTTGAACCACAGTGTTATGGGTAGAATCAAAAGTTTTTTTAATGCAAAAAATGAGTGTGCAAATGTCTCCAACGTTTTTTTGATGTCAACAAAAAAAATCTTTATTGCAAATCAAAAATTTAATCCATATATTTAATTAAATAAATTGAAAACTATATGCGTCAATAAATTAAAAAAAAATTAACACTAACTAAAAAATAAACTAGAAAGTTGAGAGATAGAGGTGAATTAAAATATTTGATCTTGTAATATGGAATAAGACTTAGTTGAGTTTAATAACTTTGTTTATAGAAATCAATTCTTCATTAATTAAATAAAAAAATAAATAAATACACACATTAAAGTTACTGGAAAAAAAATTAAAGGAAACATGTAGGGTTGCACAAAAAGAATGAATACTAATATTACAAAAAAAGAAGTTATAATCTTATTTGAGAACCAAATAAAAATTATATGCTATTAAAAATATCACATTTTTTTAATTAATTTATTTTAAGTGATTTTAATTAAAATTAAATATCTATTAGGTTGGGCACCCTACACTTTATTTAACTAATATATTTTAATTAATCTTAATTTAAATTTAAAAAATAAAGTTAAAAAAAGAGTAGGTGTTTGACTAGGTAGCCAACATATCTGGCCTAGTAATAGAAAAGCCTAAGCACGCATGAGCTTTTAGTATTGGCTTTTCTATTATTTTTTTAATCAAGAAAAGGAATGCATGACATGTCATTTGTCCCTATTCTTTTCTTAAAGGTTAAGTCACACAACGCGCCATTGGTCTACCTAGAATATGCCCACCAAAATGATAACTAGAAAATTAGGGGGAATTTTTATCCTAAAAACAAATTTTTAAACTCATTTTCCCCTAAAAACAGGTAATAAATACCTTTGGAACATAAAAAAGGAAAAAAAAAACCCAATTTATCAACAAAAAAAAACCAAAAATACAGTCCAAAAATACAAAATCAAACTTAATTTTTCTCTCAATCCTAATTTATTTTTTCAAGCAAAATAAAAGTTCAGAAATAATTTAATGAAACCCCCTTAATCGAATGAAACCCGTTAACCAAGATCAATCTTTCTTTTTTTTATCACTGAAATGTAGCCAAACCAGCAATTTTCTCCTACCTTTACTGGTTATAGATGATTTTCTCTCTCATCTTTCAAATTCCATGACTAAAATGTTATGAAAATAAGATTTTGCATTAAAATTAAAAGTACAAAAACTATTGTGAAAGGAAGATAAATGAAAGGTGGACTAAACATAACTTTTTTTAATGAATTTTAGATTGGTCATGAGATTTCTTTTTGTTTTGCACTTTGATCTCTTTTTTTGTTAATTTTGTTCAGGCCCTAACAAATTATAACAAATTGATAAATAATTATAATAATGCAATTATAATATCACTTAGCCTAATCTCATGGCCAAAATAAAAATGAAGACACCACTTAAGTGGTTACTTCAAGTTTTGGAAGAAAAAACCAGAATGTACCAGCTATTATCCATAAAATAAAATAAAATGAAATGAAAATTTATGAGAAGAGACTGATCAAAGAAAAACCGAGATGCAAGTTCCTATATATAAATCTGTGTCATCAAGTCTGATTCACTCTAGCTCCCTAATAATTAATCCATGAAGCCCTATTCTCATGAAATTGACAGTAACCTTACTCTTCTTGATTGATGGAGAAGTATGGATAACTGATTAAAGCCTTTCTGATGAGGATTGATCACTAGCTATTGTAAGAAGCTACTGTTCCTTCAATAGAAAGACAAATGAGAATCGTGCATGAATTCACGTCATATGAAGGCACAAGTGGTCCGAAACTGAACTGGAACTTGCCAGTTTCTTACACTCTTTTCCTACTTCCTCCTCGCTTTACATAGAAACTGACAAGGCTTGCATGGACTTTTACTATGTATTAGCCATAGATTAATCAAACTGATCAAATATGAAAAGGAAACCACTATAGTTAGGCTAGAAAGGACGTTCACAACTGTCCATTTTCTACGAAATTAAAATCCCTAGCATGACACGTTCCTTAAAGTTTCCCTCTTTGCAAATGATGTAGTAACACTATACGAGAAAAACAAAGAGCATGGCACATTTTATCAAATAATCTCTTGCTGGTGTGGATTTCTACTTTTGGGACCACTATCCACTAATCAACACGCAAGATATAGGTGTCAAAAGCTTTGTTGACAAAACATGACCCACTGGCCATTACTATATTTCTCTTTCTTTACATACCTTTTTTTGCTATCCTCGTCAGTAACTCAATTTTGTAGAAGCGAATGCAAACCCATCAAGAAGAGCCTTGCATTAAGTCCTTAGAAACACATCAGTGCTTTACCATTAGCCTGGAGAACAAGAAACCATGATTGTACCTCAAACAATGACCGAGATGTGGGCAACAATGGGTTCAACCATTGCCAGTTTCATGTTCATTTCGGCTATTATTCACCAATACTGCCCCTACGAGGTTCGTCTCTACTTTGGCAAGTATACACAAAGAATCATGAGCTTTTTCTATCCTTACATTAAGATATCAATCCACGAGTACGCTGGAGATCGCCTCAAGAGAAGTGAAGCCTATGCTGCTGTTGAGGCATATCTTAGCATCAACTCATCCAAGTGTGCTAAGAGACTTAAGGCGGAGATGGCAAAGGATTGCAGCAACTTGGTGCTTAGTATGGATGAGTATGAGAGAGTGAAAGATGAATTTCAGGGTATCCAAGTTTGGTGGGTTTCAAGCAAAGTGATGCCACCATTACAATCCATGTATCCTCAGCAAGAGAGAAGGTATTATAGGCTCACGTTTCATAAGCGCTACAGGGGGGTCATAAGTGAGGTTTACTTGAAGCATGTGATGCAGCAAGGGAAAGAAATTAGGGTGAGAAACAGACAGAGGAAGCTTTACACAAATGGTTCTGGAAACAAGTGGCAAATCTACAAGCAGACCATGTGGAACCATATAGTGTTCGAGCATCCTGCCACATTCGATACGTTAGCCATGGAGCCTGCAAAGAAGCAGGAGATCATAGAAGATCTGGTGACTTTCAGCGAGAGCAAGGATTTCTATGCCAGAATTGGAAAGGCGTGGAAACGAGGGTATCTTCTTTACGGTCCACCAGGGACCGGAAAGTCTACCATGATTGCTGCAATGGCCAACTTGTTAAACTATGATGTTTATGATCTCGAGCTCACTGCTGTGAAAGACAATAGCGAGCTAAGGACGCTTTTGATTGAGACCACTAGTAAATCTATCATAGTGATAGAAGACATAGATTGCTCGCTTGAGCTGACTGGTCAAAGGAATAAGAAAGAAGAGAAATCTCCAGATGAGGACAAGGAGAAGTCAGAGAAAGAAACTGGCAAAGAACATCATAAAGAAGAGACTAGCAGCAAAGTGACACTTTCGGGGCTGTTGAATTTCATTGATGGGATATGGTCTGCTAGTGGAGGGGAGAGGCTTATTGTGTTTACTACTAATTACGTGGAGAAGCTTGATCCTGCTCTGGTAAGAAGGGGAAGAATGGACAAGCATATTGAGCTCTCTTACTGCAGTTTTGAGGCATTCAAAGTGCTTTCAAGGAATTACCTGAGACTTGAAGCACATCCTTTGTTCGATAAAATTGAAAGCTTAATGAAGGAGACCAAGATCACACCAGCAGATGTCGCAGAGAGCCTCATGCCCAAGTCCCCATTGGATGATGCAGAGAAGTGTCTCTCACACTTAATTCAAGCTCTTGAGGAAGCAGAAGAAGCTACAGAAAAGGCTGACAAAGACGCATCCAGACAAAACGCTCAAGCAGCTACTAAGGCAGCAGAGGGCCGTGCCAAGGAAGACGCTGCCCAACCACAAGAAAATAGTCACTGAAAAGCCAAATTATGAATTAGCAGTGCCATTGAGTTGTATTAATTCCCATTTAAGTTTTCTGGTCCAAGGTTGCAGAGGTTATAGTGAAGCAGAAAATTCAAAAATCTGCACCTACAAGTCCATTAGGGTCTAGAAAACAAACTCTATTCATGCAGTTGCATCATTGAAGAATTACAAACATCATGATTTAGAGTAATTGAGTCAAGACTTCTGTGCGACACACCTGGCATAAATTTTGAGCATTACAATCACAAAATGGCTATAATTACAAAGTAGGAAAAATGTTAAATTGGCAGAAGAAACATTAGTTACCTTTTAAGCGAGGATGATTCATCACATACAGACAACAGTCCCCTGACCTGATCATTTTATCAGAGCCATGATCGTGAACGATTAAACTACAAAGCCTGAACATCTAAAAGCCAATTTTTTTCAGTTACAAAATGAGTTAAGGTTATTGTACATTAATTGGATAAGATGTAGAACTCCCAAGGAATTCTCATTGACCCGTTGTAGGCTTCTATGAATGTAGACATGCTAAAAAATGACTACCTAATCTACGGAACTCTCAGCATCAAGTTGCTCCTTGCTGCAAATCCTAAATGAATTGCATCAAGGTTGTTGCTTCGCTTAGGCCATGGAAGAACTCCGATGGTAATTTCCTCCACGGACTTATCACAAAATTTATAACATTATACTATTGTACATTGAGCTTCCCAGAGAAAACAACGAATCTTCTCTTGCCACAAGAGAGGGAACCTCAAAAATCATTTCTATCTTCATCTTTCATTACTGTGTTCAGACCATCATCAAAACCAGAACCTGGAGCTAGTTCGTTGAGATCGAGGAAACGTCTTTTCCTTACACCATCAACTTCATCTTGGACTGGGCTATTTGATTGCTCAGGTGGCTGATTTTGCTCCTTTTGTTCTATCACTTTGTCACCTTCTACAGGCTGATCAACTTTCATACCTTGTTTGTCATCATTGCCATCAGAATCTTGACTTTGACTTCCAGCTGAATACTCTGCATTCTCACTTGCATCTGAGTGTTCATCTGATACATTTGATTTCTCACGTTTCATTGACTCTGTTTCTGACTCGGACAGCTCATATTGTCGGTAATTAATCTGGTTCCGAGTGCTCCTTCTGCTGCGTCTTAGACCTGACTGGATTTCATCAACTGACCGTAATTTTGTCTCCCTGCGTGTACGGCCTGGAAATTTATTGAATTTTTGGGGCTCCTCACTATCCTCACTAATACTTAAGGAATCCTCTTCTTCATCTTCTTCTTCCTCCTCACCATTTTCATCATCCCACTGATACTCTTCATCCCCTTCAGAGCTGCTAGACAGCCTCTTCTGCTTACGTTTCCTCAAGTATTCATCATCATAGACAGCTTCTCCAACTATATCATCATCACTGTCGAAGCCTGCCTCATTATCTGAAACTGCCTCAACAAACTCTGTTGCTGAATACCGTTGAGGCCTCTGTCTTCTCCTGTTGCTGCAAGCCATTATGCAGTGATAAGTTATGTGCAAGATCAAGGAAACATGATTAGTTTTGAAAGACAAGCTTATCTTACCCCCGATCCAACATTTCAGATTTATGGTCTTCATCCATGTCATCATATTCAAGAGAATCAGGAGATGCGGCACTGAAAGTGCCATGTTGCGATGTGTGTGAAGGACCACTCAATTCACCATTTGTAGAAGCTTCAGGTTTAGCAAAACCTTCTCTTCTGTGAAAAGGTTCTGGAGACGGTGGTTTACGCCTAAGAAAAAGAGTAAAGAAAGTGAAAAACTTGATATTCCATGGTAGAGAGATAAAAACAAATTCCTCCTAGCATAGGAAAAAAAAAAACTGTATGAAGAATGTACATGATCAAGAACTTACTTTGTTATTTTGATAGCCTCGTTGATTGACCGATCATAATCATCTGCAAAAATAGTTGATACAGCAATCAGATTGCCTATTTTTGTATGAGAACAATTATTACTGTAATAAAAGCACATTCTCATTATTAAGAAAAGCTCATCAGCACAACTGTCTGAAAGTTCAGCAAAACTGAGGTAATATATGCAACTTTTATTCTAAGATTTCAAGAAAAACAACATAAGAGAGATTAAGTTGAAACAAATAGATTCCCAGTTAACTGTCCAATGTTAATATTAGTTCTATCTTCAACATCCCCCAAGTTCCAAAAACAAAACTCCTGGAATGGTATACATAAAGGACTAGGCATTATAGGCAACATCTACTTTGAGAGAAATAACAGTAGGAAAAATTCATCTGTCGAGAGTAATCAATCTTGACAACTACTAAAGCTCTTACTACTGCACGATCATAAGTTTTCTTTGCTTACCAAAAGTATAAGTGACAGGCTTCCTATCACGGAGAGAACGTCCTGGTGCATGTCCATCCATGCTCAAGAAATTATCAAGAAGTAGAGCCTGCCTGTGTTGCTTTTTCAGCAGCCTCTCTTTCCTCTAAGCAAACAAAAGTGTAAAAGGAAATCTGAATATGATTTCTTTCTAGGATAACATAACTTACAGCGGATTTCAATCAAGAATAATTTGAGGCAAGAAAGAAATTCTTGGTTAATGAAATCCAATTAAGTAAACCATGTTACTCACTAAGCAATTTCCAGTACCTTGTAAACCTTCTCAATCTCAGGAAGCATGTCATTCTTTAATTTCTTCCCCAACGAAGCCTCTGTTCTATTTTTGCTAGTATAGAGCTTCTCCTGCATCATTTTAAGGACACAGATGAATGAAGAACAATACCCCACAAAAGTATTTAGCAAATGGCCATACAGAGGCATTTGGAAACCACCAAGTTGACCAAAAGTATTTTCCACAGTTGGAATACCACTGGCACTATAAGTGTATATAATTGTCAACCATTTGCACTATCAACAGCAGCACTCCCGAGATCAGTAAAAAGCTACTTCGAGATAGCAAGGTTGATTCATAGTGTATCATACCAAATTATTTTTTAATTTTCCTTTCCAAGGTTTTTAAACCTATCAAAGGAACTGTCAGCAATGACAGCTGACCATACAATTGTAGAAGAAAAGGCAAGCCCTTACACAAAATTGAAACTACTCATTACAAATAAAATTGCTATGATTGAAACCATAAATGGAAAGTGTGGCACAAGAATGGTATGAAATATAAATCCACCAAATGAGAGATCCAAAAAATATGGAACTTGAGATGGTCAAGGCTCATAGAGAATGCATTCACAACATCACCACAACTGGGCATTTCTCATGAAATTATAGTTCAAAAAAATGGGTTTGGATAGACCTCTTGACTGGATATGTTTTTTACATTTGAATGAGACAGGAAGTCTCACAATGTAACATGCCACTAAAAGGATCCATTACTAAGATGATTCTTCTGATGCACACGTCAAACATCTAATAGACTACCTGCAACCTAAAGTACATCTCATGCCCATCCACTTTCACCTAAAATGTCAATAGGCAAATGTAAGCAAACACTTTTAAGTAAAATCTTGGAATATATAATCTCACCATCGAGATAGAAATTGATTGGTAACTCCACTTTCATTTAAATAGCCAAATTTAATAGAAGAAGCTGGGAGGGCACCATAATATCTAAGTTATCATCACAAGGCCCAGAATCATACAAACTGACATTCCTGGTGCACAGCATCATTGGATAACTATCTTTCATTCTTTATAGTAGTAATCCTCTATTAGATTAATATCTCACAATCTTAACATCCATAATTTAGTTTCATCGGAATTTCCAATAATGCATACCGCCCACTGTGATCAAGGCACATCACACATTCAAAAGATAAGGAAGGAATGCAATATGAATTTCAATTCACCATGAATGCCGGGTAAGAATAAAAAGGGGGGAAATTGAAATAAAAACCATGACAACCTTGCATCAAAATTTGAACAAAGCACATACACAAAATCATGCAATTAGGGTAACTTACAGAAACATCTTGAAATTCTTCGAAATTAGTTGCAACTGTCTCCCACAGGTATGTCACATTAGGGATGATCTGAGATCCCTTTGCCTTTGCTTTAAGCTTCACCTCGGTTTTTCTTATTTCCCGGTATAACCTTTGACCAATCATTGGATCATCTTCATACCTGCATCAACAATAAAGCTGTAATTATAGAATTTACACTACACAAAGGACAAAAAACTACAAAATAATAGGGGAGAAAAAAGATGAGATAAAATCTCAATTTATCACATAAAAATATACCGCTGATCATTTCAATCACTGTCAAACCTAACAAGCAAACACATTGAATGCTTCATGAGAAGCTTATTATTTCCATTACCAGTAATTTATTCCTTGTGAATCACCCCCAAAACGTTCCTTGCGAAATAATGAAAGTTGAATGCCATGCTTGAGGGAGTTATCAATGTAATTCCGAATATCTTCTTGCTGCAAAAGATTACTCAGATTCAATTCCTTTACAGTAGAAAGAAGTTCAAAGCAACCAAGATGTTCAAAATGTTCTAAAAATAAATAAAGAACCAAAATATGATCCCGAGAAAGAAAAAAGGACAAATGAGAAACCCCAATATCAATTAATTTCTAGCAAAATATCCAAAAGCCTTTAAATGCAAGATTCTATAGCCAGCTCACAAACTAATTCAGTTTGATGTAAGGAGAATAATTGTGGAAGCCTTCAAATGCAAGATTCTATTCCATAAATGGGTGATTGATGGAAGGTTTGGCAATAAGAGAATACTTCTATCTGGAGATGATTAACACGATTAGAAACAAGCACAAGCTGCTTCTAGAATTATGTGTAGAATACATAATAAAGAAATGCATGTAAATTATCCTGTGAGATACATACGAGAGGAATCTTGTTCTGTGATTACAAGGCTGCCAAAGCTTTGTGATGAAAAAGTATAGGTCAATAAAAAGTAACATATAGAATAGTGAAGTACATGCAAATAGGAAACAATGATATTGACATAGATGAAAAGAACACATAGCAAAATGTCTACTATAGTGTTTCACTCTACAGAAAAATGAGGGGCTCAGTTATGATCAAGACAAATAAACACAAGAATTGAGAACTTTTTTATTCAGGCTGAAGGGGCAGCAAGACAAAACAAATGCCAAAAGAACTGGTCAACAATGTGCCAAAAGAACTTCTCAAAAACTTTCATTTATCTGTCCCAACAAAGAATACAGAGCAATATGCCTACCATAGTGTTTCACTCTACAGAAAAATGAGGGGCTCAGTTATGCACAAGACAAATAAACACAAGAATTGGGACCTGTTTGATTCAAGCTGAAAGGGCAGCAAGACAAAACAAATGCCAAAAGAACTGGTGGTCTACATTGTGCAGAAACAAAGGAAAAAGTTCTTAGAATGCGTCAAATTCTCCAAAACTTTCATTTATCTGTCCCAACAAATAGCCATCAAGGTATTATGCTCTGTTTTCCATCCAATCCAACTAATCACAACATGAATTTAAAGCTACAATCGACATGTATTGCTGATTTGAACACTAAAATGAGATCCAATGGGCATTTGAGTGAACAAAAATCCAACATCATTATAGCCCAAGGCAATTATTTCAAATCAAGAATCATTATATATAATCTTTGCTGCCAGTGGCGTTACCTCAACACGAATGTCACATAGTGCTTTCAGTATCACCACACGGATCCCAGGATCAAGTGTTTTATACACTTCAACCTCTACCCTACAATATCAAAGTCAAAATACAAATCAGAATCATAAAAAAAAAAGTGATCTAAGAGTATCCAGGAATGAAAAACTAACCCATGTGAAGCAACTAAGGGAAGTTCCCCATCTGCAACCTACGACAAGAGACCAAACTCATCTTAAAAATGATGTTCACAATAGCCCCCCCTTCCTTAATTCAATATCATAAATATCAACTAAAAAACAGTACAGTTAGTTACCCAGTGCCACCAGTCTCTTAATTTTCTGCACAAAACAGTAATCCAGGTATCTCGTGTGAGAGCCATTCTGGTAATAGGAGGGATTGCCTAAAAAGAAACAAATCAAAAGCAATGAGTAATCAATGTTGCAATAGCTCACATCAATGCAATATGAGCTCGCTTTCCATCAGGGAGAGCATAAATAGGATCATGTTACACTTAGCTTAAATACAGCATAAAAATGCAATTTGATTTCAGTAGCGGTTAGCTTCTCCAAGCATAATCTATCAAATTAATCAAATCACACCTAATGAAAAGTTTCCATTGTCAAATAAGATGACTATACAAAATATCACAGATAGTTTTCTGCCAATACATAATCAGATTTTACCATTTAAGGTGAAATTTAGAGCATTTAATGGAGGTTGATATCCCATCAATCTGGTTTTTGGGATAACATATTCTAGGAATTACCTTACAGGGGAAACATGCCATTATTGAGGGAAAAACATGTTATAAAGATAGTATCATTTAGAAAATAGTAGATATACAACATAAAACAGAGAAAAGAAAAGGATGCTGAGGAATATGGAACACATTGCTTTGGCGCCCTATCTTCAGCAAATATCAATTAGTTCAAGTTTGTGATTGTACAATGCAAAATAGCAACATGTGAACCGCAGCACTTCCCAACTAAAAGTTAAATATAGATTAATCTTTGCTTTAATTCTAGGATTTAAAACCTATTTCTTGAAATTCTCATGCGCAAATTCAAACTGAAGAAACCCTAATGAATTGTGTAGCCAATCAGAAATCCATCCTGAAGTCACAGATGAAGATAACTTTGAAAGGAATCAAAAAATTCTCACAAATTACACAGATCACACTATATGATAATACTTATGTCAGTACTCTCCCATTAGAAAAAGATCATCTTAATATAGTGCTCAAAACTGCATGGGTGATGGAATTATTTATGCTGCATTTTATTCTACAGTGGTGAGGGGAAAAAATGGGAAAACACATTAGCTTAAAGAAATACACTAGAAGCATATGCATTATGCAACCAATAAGCTACAGCGTACTTCAGAATCATGCAAAGCAATTATGCACTAGTGAGAATCAAGCAACCTCCAAATAAATGATTTAATCAAAATAAGTGATGATATCAGTATTGGAACTCCAGAAACTTGTGACATCATATCAAATCAGGGCAGAAAAATTGATAACACTGTTCTAATTTATAAGAAGTTCCTGCATGAAAAAACATAGGTCACCAGTGCCATTCCCTGTCCAAAATAATGATCCAAGTCATCTTGCACCTTTTTATGATGCAAAACTTCATATTTGCTTCTATAAATTATGATAGCTAATCACTTTTTTCCTTTCTCTCTCTGTTGAAGAAGTATTTGGCAGACATAAAAGAAAGCATAATAACCACTAGGAGAATAATTTATCTCCTGTGGGGATAACCAAAAAACAATAACTACTCAGGTTTATCACTTTACTATAAAACTTGAGAAAACCCTAATCTGATTTTATGTTAGGCCACAAAGACTAGCCATTTATCCAGCACACATTTAGGAGTGTTTCCATGGTTACACCTGTATATCATGTTCTGTGACTTTCTGGAGGCAACTAATTTGAAGCTATAGCAAATTTCTCAACGTCTAGGACAAATCTTTCAAAACGTCAGATTTGAAGAGCCCAGTACAAAATATCCACGGATTCGAGATGTCAAGGAACTCCAGTGACATCTCTGGTGACCAGTGATGCCAAAATTCCTACATGTAATTGTTTCAGATCAGCCTATACCAGTCTTGACCATGTGAGACATATGGTCCCAAGTAGTCCCTAACAAGTAGAAGCATTTGATAAACATCGTGCATCTAACAATGTCCTTTAAAGGTAAAGTTCCATAACTGAAAAAACAAGAAGGCAGCATGTGATACTCCAATTGACACATTAAGAAATAATTTATTATTTGAGGTATTTAATTTCTCAGAAAAATGCTATTGTGCATCTATTTCAACCTTCTCTCAACTTTGGAAGCTATTAGACAAGCAACATGACATCAAATTTTCATGCCACATAAATGGTCTCCTGAATACAATCAGCCACAACTAGCTCCCTAATTGTTAATGCAACAATCAACTCTCGCAGCACTAGAAAATAAAAATAAAAAACACAAATAATTTGATGCTACTAACATTGGATCCTCAGCTAATTCTCCACACACATAAAATAGGCATAATATACTAATTTCCCGCTTAATGTCAGCTAATTTGCTTCATTTATACACAAAGTGAAAACCTTTGCTATAACTTAAGCTTCTAAACATGCACAAAAAGTGATAACAAGAACTTGGTTGCTTCCATCCAAACCAAGCATAAGATGTTAAATTAAGGACATAAACCTTGAAGCTGAAAAACAGAAAGCACTAACCTTTAACAAAGGCATATGTATATCCCCCAAAGTATCATTAGGTGTGATCAAAGCAGTCTCAAACTCCTCAGCTGAAAACTCAACTGTTATATTCAATAGATGCCTAAATACCTGCAACATTAAATTTAGGAAATGAATAAAGATGAAGTCTCGAAGAAATGGAGTAAAACAAGAAACGAAAAAACTCACATTTAAAAAATTGAGTACTGAAGCTAATTCCCACATGGACCGGAGGCTCCACCTCGGCAACTGTGCCGGCTCCGGAGGCGCCACGAGCTGCGTAACGATCTTGCTACTTCCACCACTGCATTGCTCATTCTGCTGCACCGAAGACTCATCTAAGTGCTGTTGCTGTTCCTGCTTCTTCGGTTTCTGCTTCCGCTCGATTACCGCCAGCTGCTGCTGCTGCAGCCTCGCCGCCGCCCGTATTGTACAAGCTCGCGACGGGCGGTTGCTCCTGTTAACTGGCGGCGTTTGGGTTCGAGCGTCGGCCTCGTTTAGAGGAGCGTCGGCCTCGTTTAGGGAGATCGGAGAAGGAGAGGGTTGTTCACGAGACATGGTTAAGGAGAGGGAGATCGAGAGGGTTTATGTTAGTTAACGTAGGATTACATGTAGACGATCCTCAATTTTTGCAAAGAGAGAAAGAAGAGAGGGAGGGAGGGAGAACCTAAGGGTACTAACCATCATCCAACACTTAAAATTAAAATTATTATTATTACTATGCTGTGTTTTTACTGTTTATAATAATAATTTATTATTAGAATTGAAAGAACGATGCTAAGGTGATTAAGGATGGAAAAACAGAGAGAGAGAGAGAGCAGACAATAGCCTGGGAATTTTGGGTTATTTATTACTATTTAACCCAGGGGTCAATTTGGGTTTAATAAAATAAAAGCCCTCCTTCTGCTTAGGGTTTTTTTTACTGCATTTAATCTGGGTTAATTAGTTAAACAAATGTTGATTAGTGTTTTTACCATACCTTGGCCTGGTCTTTCTTTCTATCTTCTCTGGGAGTCTTCGAATCTGTCTAGGTCTTGGTCTTGGTCTTTCCTCGCTCGCTAGGGTTTAGCTAGCTGCGACTTCCGAGCTTTTTCGTAGGGCTTTTATTGGATTTCTCAGATTGGTTTTTTTTTTAATTAATTTTGGATTGGTTTACAAATATTCAAAATTATTTGGTTATTTTTTCTTCACCCCTGCTCTGCTCTGCTCTTTGTTGCTGGATATCGTGGTCGAAAATGGTCAAAACGACAAGATTGAAATTTAGAAGAATTAGCTCCTGTGTCTAGGGATGGTTGGTAAATCACAGAATCAGGAAGGGTTTTTCTGTCTTTGTATCTAGTCAAGTAAGGTCAGGTGAGAATTTTTCTCAGTCCACTCGGTATCCAATCCAAACTCAAACTATAAGAAAAATTATCCCTTCAAGTTTCTTCTTGTACCTCACAAAAGCACATCTCTAATATATTAGGGCAAGGAACCTCACATAACCAATGGCCTTTTTCTTTGAGTAACATTAAAAAATAGTAATATCAAATACCATATAAAAACATAGAATTATGACATTAAACATCAATACTGTTTTATCTAATTAATATCTCATTAGTGATTAGTGTAGTTACTAAATGTGGCTTGTCTTATGTCATCAGCCGATCTTATTTGTTTTTCATAAATAAAATGGTGTTTCGGTTCCACAAACACGTTTTAAAAAAAAAAGAAAAAATATGACTCGAGTTATAAACCCGGCTAAGTCAAATAAAATGACTTTATTTTAATTAGATGATATCATAATAACCTAGGAAGAAAACCCTTTTTTTTCACAAGAGAAAAAACAATACAATCAAATCCTCGTACAATTAAACATGGGATAAAATAAGACAAAACAAATCGGCTTAAGTTAACTCAAGATAGCATGACAAACTTATAAGCTAGGTAATAAGGATCGAACGAACTCGGTTTAACACTACCAAACTCGTAGTCCAGATTATGAGATCGGGATAGTCAAGTAGAAAAAAGAAGAAGCACAAAGCCCATATCTTAAAAAAATATCAAATGATGAAATTAAAAAAGAAGATAAATAAAAAAATAATAATAATAATGTCAACATGTGTTAAAAACTCGTGATCCGGGCTATTAGACCGGAAGCACTTTAATTGGAAAAAACAATGAAGCCAAGTTCTCAACTAATCAATTTAATATTGAATAATAGAATTAAAAAAAATAATTGCATCTAAAAAATCTGTTAAAGCAAAACAAATAGCAATCAAAAGAATGAAGACCAAATCTTATAGATGAAAAAAAAATCAAAGAATTGATAAAATTAAAAAAATATATATAATTTTATAAACCATTTCAAATAAAAAAATACTAATCAAAAGAAAATGGATGAAATCTAAAGGAAAAAAAAAGGTGAAGGGTTGGTTTGAAATTCTAAAGTGTCACGCGCGGAATCCAAGGAATAAATTAATGCATTCCACTACGTTTTTACCGAGAAAATTACTGACGAACTGCGAATTCCAATGCGCTTTTAATTAATACATCTCTGACTATGTATACTATTTATATTTTTACCGACAGAATCACGGATGAACCTTGAAAATTCTAGAGGGTTTTTTGAAAATTTTAGAGCGAAATGAAAATTTCAATGTGAATTACCGAGGGAATCACCAACGGAATAATTAAAAATAATAATATTTAATATTTCTTCAGTAATTCCCTCAGTAAAAACATAGTATAAAACTCAACAAGACCACCAGAAGTTCATTTTTCTCTCATTCTCACAAACTCTCACTTTCAATCTCACTCTCTCAATCCTCTCCCCTGTCTCAAGTCTTCAAGTAAAATTTAAGGTTTTTTCTCTCAACACAATTAATAGGTATATATGGTAAATCTTTTGACATATTTTCTTCTTATTTTCCTTCTTTTCTTTGGTTTATTAACAATGCATTTTAGTTGTTTTTTTATTTTTTTTTGTATCACACATAGATAAATTCTAAAAGTAAACACGTCATTAAGGTAAGCATTTTTCATTTCTAAAGCCTATATTTGTTTTTGTATTATTTTTTTGTCTACATTGCGATAATGTTTTATTATTTTGTTGAACTTTAATTGTTATTGTTAAATTTCAATATAAATGTTAATTGAATATATATATATATATATAAGATTAAATTTTATTTTTTGTCTATTTTATTGTCTACATTGCAATAATATTTTATTGATTTGTTGAATTTTAATTGTTATTATCAAATTTGTAGTATAAATGTTAATTGAATATATAGGATGAAATTTAATTACAAAAAATTCTTGTCAATTTAGGATTAAAAACATTATCATGTTGAAAATGAGATGAAATTGAATAATCCAAAATTGTTGGTAGAAATAAAATAAAATCAACTAGTTTGTGGCATATATTTTGTATATTTGCAAGATTGAAAATTCTGGGTAATTTCCAGTATAGGGGAGGTGCTGCCAATTTTTTTTTAAAAAATCAAAATTGATTATGCAAATATTCATCAAATTTGTGTAGATGCATAGGGAAAATTCAACTGCACGTCGTGAGCACATGATCGCATCTAGTTTTTCTAGCAGTGATGATGGCACGTTTCATTAGGTGCCGACCAAGAAGAGACACCTGCGTTGACTCAAGACGCTACCTCCTCTCGTACGGTTCCACAACGTAGAGGCGGTGTCCCTTCATAGAGGGATTCATTCACCCGCAAGTACGAGGCGCATTAGAAGGACGACCTTCCAATGTAAGTTTGTTTTGCTTTGAGTTGGTTTGTGTTTAATAATTTATGAACAACTAATATTTCATTAATTTTATCAATTTTCAGGTTCACAAACATTGAGGCCGCTTAAGTAATAACATCGGTATTTAAATCATCGATGAAAATTTTATTATTTCAATGGAGTCAGGTTTCTAAATATCCTGATTGGAAACCTCATGTCGATGCATGGTTTACAAGATTTAAGGTTAGTGTTAACTTAAAATTTTAACTATTTTTTATGTTAATTCCTTTACTTTAATGAAATTATTGATTTGTTTTTTATATATTTTTAATGCAATGCTAAATTCAAGTGGGATAAAGAAAATAATAATGTTACGAGAAGGGTTTGAGAGAATCACATTGCAACGAGGTAATATCAAAAACAATACGATAATTTTTTAAAAATTTTATATATTAAAATTTCATTTTTCATTAACTCATATAGAATACGTTTGTATCATGTAGGTTGCGTGATTTTTTGTATGAGATGCAAAAAAATCTAAAAAATATGCCAGAGAAATGTTTTACTGGATTGGAATGACGTGGCGATTTGGAAGGATTTCAGGCCGCCATACATCCTGGAGAATATATGGGCGAAATATATTCAGCATGTGATGTCTAAGTGTTTCACATGACACTCACAGTCCGATGCGGGGAACCGGGGCCGGCAAATTCACGGTTCGGTTACCACGCACACCGGAGGCTCCATTTCGTTTGTTTCGCATATGAAGTGGATGATAAAATTAATTTTAATCACATCTATCTTTAATTAATTTTTTGTTATTTATAAATATATTTAATTTGCAACATTTTTTTCTTAGAGGCTATGACTCTTAGACGTAAGCCAAGCCCAATGGAGCTTTTGTGGAGACGCACGTGCGGAGTGAAGACCGTCAAAAAAGGTGCAATAGTTCGTTGATAACCACGCTCAACACTTTGTGGTATGTTCGTTCAACCATTTTCTTTTGTAAGTTATTATTTATTGAATTGAATTTCAGAAGACATATAATAGCCGATTGAGGGAGAGATACGAGGACGATCCGTCAACCCACCTAGATTTCGATCTAAATTTGTGGATGAAGGCATGATCGTTTGGTGGACCCGATAGAAATCAGGTGTACTGATTTTCTAACACTACGACTGAAAACTTGCAAACGACTCGTAGTATCTCAATTGTTGGGAGCTCACAATCAATATCGAGTACCCAGTTTCAAGAGTTCGCGGCCTTGCAACAACATACGACCTATCTCACTGAAAAATATGAATGAGTCTCTGCGGATTGTGAAGAACTCCGCTGAATGGTCATAGATATGAAATCACAGATGGGTGGTACGTGTGTGCCCCCTTTTGGTCATATGGTCTCGGGAACGACCAGCTTCTTCCTCCTCCAGCGCTGCCATTGTTCTAGTTTAGTTTTATTTGAACATATAAATTTGTAATGAATATTTGGCTTTTATATTAATATAATTTATTCTTACATACTTGAATTTTATAAAATTTTATTTTTTTAATTTTTTTTCAATAGATTTTTTTAAAATAGATTTTTTAATTATTATGGACGGAGTTACCGATGAACAAAGTCTATCGGTGTATTCCAGAGAGTTGGAAAAATTTACTTCATATACCACTTCAACTGTTACATCACCGATGAAATTATTCCATCGGTATTTTATAAAAAGTTGGAATACAATTACTCTAAATACCATTACTAATCACCGATAAAATAATTTTGTCGGTATATTATAACAAGTAATTTTTTTTTACGAGCATTTTTCATTTGTAAAATGATCGAGTTTTTTTTAGTGACATAAATGCCGATAGAAATGAAATTATCAGTGAGAATTTATCTTTTGTTTGTGAATTAGTTAGTAAAATTCACACCAATAAAATAATAAAGTAAATATCAACATAAAATTCCCGCATTAAAACTGTTAAATATTGTAACGTCAGTACTCTACCTTATCCACTATGGATACCCTAACTTTATCCTTCCTCGGTGCTTTACGTCCTAA
>Ga0307515_10003260_pt1 | contig 34347 bp, 36 predicted proteins | sample 17_EM_MG_FD_194513 | JGI IMG/M metagenome (GOLD analysis project Ga0307515, IMG submission 194513) | Populus trichocarpa ectomycorrhiza microbial communities from riparian zone in the Pacific Northwest, United States - 17_EM | ecosystem: Host-associated > Plants > Roots > Unclassified | place...
TTCAACTTTCCGGCCGGAGAATTGAGATCTACCTAGCAGACTCTGGGAGCTTTCTACTCGAATGACATAGTTCGATACTGGTAGAAACTATTATCTCCCGGCCGGAAAATTAAATACTCTCTGCCTAAAAGAAATTCTCATCTTCCGGTCGGAGAACGATGCAATTTTTTGGGAGAAATTTTCAACTTCCGGCCGGAGGATTCACAGACTCCCATCTTCTGGTCGGAGGATGTAGTTCTAGTGTCAAAAGTTCCAACTTTCCGGTCGGAAGTGTAGCCTTAACCTCAACCCAGCCACTGAAAATCTGGCTATAATCAGCTGTCGTTCACTTCAATGTGTCCCTGAAAATGAACGAACAAACAAAGATCATCGGACCGACTTACTGCAAATTGCGGGACCGTTGCAATCACCTGCAACTTGTCGCGATAGACAGCAGGATATACCTTCAGTAGAACGTGCAAGTTGACAGTCATTCATTCCCTTCTGACCTGTAGCTTACTATATATTCCTCAGGACTTTCCACTTTTTGTTATCATCTTCCTCACCTTTTCCACAACGGCAAGTTATAGCTCCACACACAACTCAGCCCGATGTGATACAATCCGAATCAAGCCGAACGACAGGCGCTTCATCCAATGCACCCCTGGCTGAGGCATAGCAGCAACGCCGACACCAGTTAGTCCACCGCAATGCTGCAATTGCAGCCACCAAAAATAAGGCCCAGGACGAACATTTGAAAATAGTACGTAAGACCGGACGCAGCAATAATAGCCAGCAGCATGCAATCGGATGTGAGTAGCTCCATATACATATACAAGGCGGTCTACTAAGATTATCATGTATAGCTGGTGTATGTAGAGTGCTCCGCGACCAATTTATCGCAGCCCGCAAAAGGCAAACCTCCATGGTCGACGAGGGCATTTGTCCGCACGGTCTGCGTAATCGAACATCACGATGTCGTCAGCTCTGGGATTTTCCCGGTCAAATTTTGTGATAAAGGTCCCCGGGAGTGGACTGAACAGGCGTTCAAGACTCGAAAGGATGCTATGAAGTCGTATATGGTTGAGGTAATAGCCGAATCTTCCTTTTAGCAGCAGCAACTAATTTCTTCTAGGTTTTCAACATGTCTGCTACCATGGGGAGGAAAGGAGGTCGGGTACAACAGGAACAGTCCGACATGCGGCTGCCTTGGATATAGCGAAAATGGCCAAAGGAGGGTTTTCGCGTGCTGCAATAGAGCAAACTCAACGACTAATTAAGAAACCTTGCGCGGAAGTCTGAGAACAGAAGAAGCGAGGAGCTGACTTTCTTGGGAATAAGGAGGTGAAGGCTGCGATAGAAAGACACCCGGCAATGGTTCATCAAAATCACACGCCCGGCTGCCTTCCATGCCACAACGGTACAGCTAGGAATCCGCAGACAAACTCGAGGCGCAAGGGAACTGCTGCACCTCCACCAGAACCGGCGCCACCTCCGCCCGAAAGGCCACCTGCGCCCCGAAGACCACCTGTGCCACCAGGTGACACTGACGGACATGAGAGTTATGAAATTGAAGGTATGCCATCCAAGTGTGTGTATTCACATTCTCCACTTCCAAACTCTCAATTTTTGAATCATAATGCATATTCAAATGATAGCAAGCGCGATAGCGATTTTATTCCAGATTTGCTGAATACACTATCTGCTGCATGGAAATACCGCTGACATTGATTTTGAAGATGACGACAGCCTTTTGCGCGAATCTGAGGGTGAAGACAACCATTGATTGAAAGGAACAGAATTTTTGAGTATTATCAGTATCTACAATTAGCGGACACTTTAAAGTGTATTTTAAAGGATATATTTATATGCACAATTAAAGAACAATGTAGTGAAAAAGGAAAACATACATGAAAAGAATAAAACGACTGCCAAAACACAGTAATTGATGTTCTATGCCAAAGTCAATGGTTGCGAAATGCGGAAACACCTGTGGCAAAATGAGTATCAACGCAGTGTCAATGATTCTTCATTCTATAAGTCAGGTTAATATATTGTGAATCAATCGTTGTTAACTATAATCATTATATTGGCCACCTTGTTAGGCAAAAGAGAAAGTAAATCACTCCCTGCCCCGTTCTGGAAATGAGCGTCAACGGAGTGTCAACAGATCGCAGACATCCATAAACACGGTTTTGGAAGCCATTATAGCCTATTAAGCAAGAGGTGGTCTTGCGGCAACCTCCCGGACAATCACATCTTCATTTGTTTTCAATGCTGCAACCCAGTGATCATGTACGTTTTAGCCTATAAAACCGGTCAAAACTCCATATATAGCCATTAGCGGCCATTTCGCGCATTGATTGACCATCATGCAAGGCCAAAAACTGTCGACGCTCCGTTGACACTCATTTCCATGATTGGGCAGGGAGCGTGTCGCTGTCTCTTTGACCATTACCGGCTGCCAATCCATCAGTTATGCATAACAACCGACTAGTCACTTTTCAATTACCTGACTTACAAGACTCAAAATCGTTGATGCTCCGTTGACACTCATTTTCAGAATGGGGCAGGGAGAGTGTGACTATCTCGCTTGGTTAGGAATACGGCCAATACCTCAGTTGTGATCGTTTGCATCCAATCGCCATCTTGATTACTCATGAAGCAAGACCATAAATCACGCACACGCCGATGAATATCATGTTCAGGATGGGGCATACAGCGTGTGTCACATGTTTTTAGTTATAAAGGCAGTCAATTCATCCCAAATGGACAATTGCCTGCAAAAGTTGATATTTTGCGATTAGCAGTAGGGTATCTAAATGGGAACATCAATAGAAAAACACGAAACACAGAACTGCAGATTGTAACCAAGGGGTATAGCCGAACCTGGCAAAACCCGCAGGTTTACGGGTACGAGTCCAGGTTCGGCCAGCCAAGACACTGCAGGTCGGGTTTTGGTAGGGTTCTGGAAGCGAACCAAACAGTTTTTCCGGTCTGAACCCGGACCCCTAGCGGGTTACCCTGACCCGTTGCTAACACTTGGGCTGACAGGTTGCACATAGTCATAAATGTAGTATTGCCTGCCTCTATAGTCAAAAAAGAAAATCAAACGCTCCGTGCCCCTTCATTACAATAAGCGTCAACGGAGCGTCAATGATTCTTCTTCCTGTATCTTGGATAATCTGGGGGGTGACAGGTTGCACATAGCTATATACGAAGTATTAGCTGTCTTTACAGGCAAAAAACAAACTGATACGCTCCCTGCCCCATTGTGAAATTGAGCGTTAATGGTGTGTCAAAGATTGTTGAACTTTGATTATGGTTAATCACCGTGCGATGTGGCCGTTATTGTCTATATACATAGTTTTGACTGTTTTGGTACGCTAAAAGACTCACGAATACTGGGTGGTAGCTCTGGAAATGACCTGACTTGTTACTGACCCGGAGGATGTGGTGGGATTATTCCGTCCATATCTGACCATACAGGATGCCATATGCTTGTTTATGGGTACTTGTAATCAATTGCCACTCATATTACTGATGAAGCAAGACCCAGAATCGTTGACGCTCGGTTGACACTCATTCCCAAGATGGTGTACGGAGCGTTTCGCTTACTCATTTTGCTATAAAGGCGGCCAATACTTAGTTTATGACTGTATGTAACCTGTCACCCCCCAGCTTACCCAAGATACACGACCAACAACCGTTGACGTTTCGTTGACGCTCATTTTCAGAATGTGGCAGGGCGCTTGTATCTAATTGTTTTGTTCATTAAGGCTGCCAATACATCAAAAATGAACTGTGACGTACCAATATCAATAATGTACGATTATCAGTAGCATATCTGAATGTGACCATAATTGTGAAACCCGAAACACAGAACCTGAGATTGGAACCAACGGGTGTAGCCAAACCAGGCTAAACCCGCGGTATGATGGGTACTGGTCCTGGATTGGTCCGACAAGAGTCAGTGGATCGGATTTTCAGACAGTTCTGGATCCGCTCCGATCCGTTTGACCAGTCCCAACCCGGACCGCTGGCGGGGTACCCGGACCTGTTGCTACCACTAATTCCACCGCTACCAGCGAAACCAGATCCACTGCTCCCAGCGAAGCCATATCCACTGCTACCAGCGAAGCCACATCAGCAAAATGTATTTTAGTCACTGGAAGCCTCCAGGAGTGTCTGAGAGGATGTGGAGTGTAAACTTAGATGCGTCAATTTCAGGAGAGTATCAGACCCTAGGAGGGCATTCCTGCCGGCCTTCAGAGTAACTGGGAGTGCCGGAGACAAGCCTGGGAGTGCTGATGACAGGCCTGGGAGCACCTGGGAGCGCCGGTGAAGTCTGGTAGCACCTCGAATCACAGCAGAGCAGTCTGGGAAAAACAAAATCTTCTTCGGGAACGCTGCTGGTGCGCCTGGAAATCATCGCTACTACTGATCGTTCAACGATTTTCAAAACTCATATATTCAGTTTGTATTCTCATCTATGTATCTATATAGCTACCCATCGACACACGGTATATCTGGACTGGCTGCACCGGGTGTTTGAGAGCAATTCGAGGTGCGCCTGAAAATGACAATCGAGTGAACTCACAGATAAACGCCATGGCTGTCATTGAGCGAGTTTGGAGATGCCATTGCAGGCCAGGATTGTGCGAACTTGGAGGCCGTAATCGGGGCAGTTTAGAGATTAACTTGATGGCTGTGATCGAGCGAGTCTGGAGATGCACTTGGAGGCCGTGATTGTGTGAACTTGGAGGCCGTAATCGAGCTAGTTTAGAGTCCGTAATCGAGCCAGTTTGGAGATGCTCTTGCAGGTCGGAATCGGGCGAGCTTGGACGAGTACTGAGAGACAATCGATTGACAGCGCGCCGGGTGCTGAGACTCTTTTCATCAGTTAGTTAACTCGCAACTGTGGGAATGTGACAAGGTGACTTTACCTTTGAGCCCTCATGGAGAGGCACGCCAGAAGCTGAAGCTACGTTCAGGGGTCAACTTGTAATCATGCAAATGAAGGGAAGACAAACAATCTTGGGTGGATGCTGTACTCGGTGTATGCTGGACTCGCTGTATGCTATACTCGGTGCCAACTCATGATCAAGACATGGCGAGATAGAGAGGGATGACTAAACTTTGTGTTCTGCGATGATAGTAGAGTTGTGGACGAGATAAAGAGAGATGGGGGATGAAAATGAGCACGATGTGGAAGATTACGAGCGCATATGAGAAACCAGGGGTACGACTTGCCTGATTGGGTTGAGATAACCTCGTATTGGTGTTATTTCACACCGGATCGGGGCTCGTAGCTGCTGCATCGGGGATGTTCAAATGACTCGCACACGAAATTCTCTTATGTCCCAGTTTCTCATGAAGATTCCCCCCATACCCTCTCATCTCACTCTTTCTTGTCCTCATTTCTACCATCACCTAAGAACACGAAGTTAAGTCATCCCTCTCTATCTCTCCATGCCATGATCATGAGTTAACACCGAGTACAGCATACACTGAGTACAGCATTCACCGAGTACAGCATACACTGAGTACTGCATACACTGCATACTACATCATCCCAAGATCGACTGTCTCCCGTTCCCAGCCAGTCTCTCATCGCTCGGCAGACCATGTTATACTCAATTCTCTACATTCGCACAATTACGAGTCAACCAATGAATAGAGTCTCAGCTCCCGTCACGCCTCCCTCCCGAACTACGCATCCAGATTGACCGACTCCTAGTACTCCTCCAATCTCGCTCGATCATGGCCTCCAAGTGCATCTTCAAACCCTCTCGGTCACAGCCTCCAAATGTATCTCTAAACTTGGACGATTACGGCCTCCAAGTTCACTCAATCACGGCCTCTAAGTCCATCTCCAAATTCACTCGATTACGGCCTCCAAGTGCATCTCCAAACTCGCTTGATCGCGGCCTCCAAGTGCATCTCCAAAGTCGCTCGATTACAGCCTCCAAGTGTATCTCCAAACTCACTCCATTACCGCCTCCGAGTGCATCACTATGTTTACTCGATCATGGTGTGGTGAAACAGTGGAGCTAGAAGGCGGACAGCCCATCATCACACTCCGCCGCACGTTGCATGGTATCTGAAGGGATTTCATGAGACATAGCAGTTCTAGCCAGAGGAGCGTAGGACGAGGGTGAGAGGATATAAAGGGATACCCGGCCATGATGAACCACACAACTTGCGTGGATCTATGAATGGTTGGCACAAATTGCTTGGATCTACGAAGCTCGGAAACAGTGCATGAGTCGAAGAGCTCGGAAAGATAGAGTGTGTATTTTGTATAATGAGATGATGTCTCTCTACCCCGGGGTCTCCGAAATATATACTGCCTCTCGCTTAGTCCATCTCTGTTATTCCTGTATCTCCGTATGTATATATATAGAGAGACTTGGATAATACATGCCATATTATGATGTAGCGAATCGTGTGACTGTAACAAAGACCAAAACGATTGAGGAACTGCGTTGTGGTTATGGAACTCTGAGAACCACTGGTGTGAGATTACGGCACCAAGTCTCCCGCAGAGGTCTCAGCAGCTCCAAGATTTGACTATCCTAATAGTCAAATCTCGTAGCATCCTGAATGCACCTCGTTCACTGCAGGTGCTTTCAGGAGCACATGAGAATGCTCCTGCACAGTCTGAGAGCACGTTGCAAAGCTCCAGGGGGGGCTGGGAGCATCTGGAAGTACTTAGAAGCACTGGCGAGGGTTACCGGAGGGTCTGGGAGGTTTGCGTATGGCTTCCGGACCGAATTACATTTTGCTGATGCAGATCCACTGCTAACAGCCTGCTTCCAGCTATGCGTGATTGGCAGAGGTACTAGTGAGCATGTCAGAGCAGTGAGACAAAGCATGTGAGAGGTTGGAAAGTGAATATGTCAGGGTTGTGTGAGCAAGCGGATCAGTGGTGAAAGTGACCATGTCAGAGTTGGAGTGGGAGCGAGTAGGAGTGAGCTTGTTGGAGTCTTGAATGTCGGAGTGTATGCTTATCAGAGTAGTAAAAAATAAGTAACTCTTGAATATATAGTATAAACTATAAATTGCAGTATATTATATGCGCTACAGTTGCATTACAGGAATAATTCAGTGATGCTATCGATAAATTATAGGTGTAATATCGTGGGTTACCGAAAAAAGCTCTTCGGTTTTTTGCATTATTTGGTGTTATTGGTGTTACGGGAGGTTACTGTAGGCCATATAGCCTATGGTAGATTGCACGTTTCAGAATATGTTTTTCCCGACAAGGACTGAGTTCAACACTGGTAGAAACTATCATCTTCCGGCCGGAACATTCATAATGCCAGGCTAGGAGAGACTCTGAACTTCCGGTTGGAGAATTCATTTCTTCTGGGGAAAATTTCAACTTTCCGGGCAGAGAATTGAGATCTACCTAGCAGAACCTGGGGGCAATCTACTTGAAAGGCTTAGTTCAATGCTGGTAGACACTACCAACTTCTGGCTGGAAGATTCAATGCTACCTGCGTGGGAGAAATTATGAATTTCCAGTTGAAGAATACAATTCCTCGTGGGAAAGTTTCAACTTTCTGGCTCGAGAATTGAGATCTACCTAGCAGAATCTGTGAGCTTTCTGCTGGAAAGACTTGGTTCAATACTAGTAGAAACTATTATCTCTCTGCCGGGAGATTACGTAAAATCTTCCTGGGAGAAATTCTCAACTTCCGGTCGGATGAATGATGCAATTTTTTAAGAAATTTTCAACTTCCGGCTGGAGGATTCTCAGACTCCAAACCTCTGGGCGGAAGATATAATTCCAAACTAAAAAGTTCCAATTTTCCGGCCGGAAGTGTAGCCTTAACCTCAACCCAGCGACCGAAAATCTGGCCATAATTAAAGGTTGGCGTCTTGGATATGAACATCCCTATTGATTTGTCACATGTACCTGCTTTGTTCAAACATGTATCATTACTGCTGCTAAAGGAGAACTTCTCACATGTTATGCATTGACACCCATGAAGTGATTTCAATGTATTCGGTATGCAATCCCCCAAGTACCATTACCGACTGTTCAGGGAGAACCGTGACATATACTACTAGAAAATGTCGGGCGTACTCCTCGCTAAGTTAAAGGTGTATACCGCGTTGACTTGGTGCTCACTCCCACTGAAACCCTAACCCCCCCTTCCGAGAGGCTAAGTATGGTGCTAGACAGCTATACCCTGGTCAATCACCCTGACGGGATAGTTTGTGCAAGAAATGCCGACAGCCAAGCTGTAAGTTTGAACGTTTTCACTATTTTTGCTACCACCTCGGAAAGAAATGCCTGACAAGCAGTGGCCCTGTTGTGGGGAAGGTTTTGTCCGGGAACATTTGGGCGGATTAATCATTTTAAATACAGAATGAAATCTGCCGCTCTGATGATAGGTAAAAAGATTGCATGCGTAACTGCATGAGCTTGGGGGTCACAATTGTCAAATACGATTGGAGTAAGGTAGAGCAAAGTACATAAGCGCATATAGTGTTTTGTTCATAGAGACATAACTTATTGCATGCGTAAGGGATCAACACTCCGCTGGACCAAATCCAAGTGGTTTTTTAAATGACAATATGCATGCGACATTAACCACACGGGTTGACGTTTATCGCTAGCAATCCTTATGTAGATATTTTCATTTGATTGGCCGTAGGTAATATAGTTTGCCTGCAAAGCCCAGTAGCTAAACGAAAACATCACGGTGTGATACATAAATGCATGCAGCATCGGTTTTATCGCATTGTCCGATCCGTTAATTCTCTCCCTCTTTTGTATTTTTCTTCGACAGTTTCCAGTAGTACCAGCGAGATATATTGAAGGTCATACATTCTTAGTAGTAGTTAAAAGAAGTGACGTCAAGTTTATAGACGTTTTCCAAGTGCGCACAACATATATCCCATATAGTAAACTAGTACAAGGACATCCCGCACTTTCTTATCCCGCAGCTGCCGCATGAGTTAATACTATAAACCAATTGAATGCATTATGGTGAGAACAAACCAATGACTGCGCCTCATCCCCAAATTGCAAGCTACGTGCTTTTTTGGATTGCTCCTGGTTAATCCATATGCACGTCTCTGTAGCTAGCAGTACTCGCATTTGTTCGCTCGATATATTTTGATAGAGCAAAGAAATGGACATTAGTATACTTGTGCATACGTCATAGACGCATGCAGAGCAGTGTGGGGGCCGTACCGAAGCCTTTAATTCCACTTTACAATTGGATACGTCGGAAAGGACATATACACGCTCTAGCGGATTGAAGTTTCTTAGAGCAATACCGTCACGCGATTGACAAGAAACATTGCCCACACAAACGTTGTGACGGTATTAAACACCAGCACAAGATTCAGAAAAATATATGTAAATTATGATAAGCTTTCTATTAACTGAACGGTATAAGTTTGAAGGAATAATGACAGTCGAGGTCAAGTTTGAGGACATTCGGTTGTATTGAATGCTCCGTAGGCGTGTTTTTTGGTGGCCACGACCTTGCGCGGCGCATTCCCCTCGCCAATCGCATGACTGTATACATAAATTTTGGCGCCTGCCCTGCAGAATCCGCCCACATAGGGTTTTGTGAGCTGATTTCGACCTTCCTCTCTGGTAATTAAAACGATAAAAGAGAGAAGGAAAATGTAAAAATCGTCTGCTTCTGATATTCTTGTAGGAGCACTGTCGACCAACAGATCACCATTGGCTCAAACTACTCCCGGCGTGTGAATTTTCGGACTAAGGGCCTTTAGGTGTGTGGCCACCTTCACGAATTTCAGCAAAACCCCGAGTAATGCTGGTGTAATGGCGTCATTTCTACTCTCTGCCTAGTCGTGCGCACTGTTTTCTTAATATAAAAGTAAAGTCTTTCGGTTTTCGGTCCCTCCAACAACCAACGATTTTCTACGCAATTCTTTTGTGGCCAAAGCACTCCCAGAAGCACCGAATATTCTGTCCACCTAAAGATGACTGATGCCGCAGCCCCCGACTACTTCGTTGTTATCGATTTCGGGACCGTGTAAGTGAATATACAAATCGACGTCATTTTGCGTGCCTTCGTGAGGTGATCTGACTGATATATACGTCTCCTAGGTACACGCGTGTTGCATTATTACACTCCGGATCCTCCTACCCTGTCTTCGTCCAAAAATGGCCCGGCGGCACTGGAGCCGAAGTACCTTCACTGATTGTCTACAATATGTCTAACCCCGCAATCTACAGATGGGGCTTTCAAGCAACCGTCTCACCCCAAGACCAACCGAACGTTCTCTCGTACTTGAAACTTCTATTACAGTACCCGAGTGGCATAGTCCCAAACCCCAGTGGGGGGCAGACCTCGTCTCCGGCTGCCAAGACGGCTGCTATCCTGCTGCGTATCGAGACATCCCCCGAGCGCGCCGTGTCGGACTTCCTCGCCGGACTTCGAGGCCCCATAGATGCGGCGCTTGCGGAAGTCTTCGGTGCACAGACTGTGGCAGCGTCGGCTGTGCGATATGTGTTCACGGTTTCACCCAACTGGGACGACCCGGCGAAGGCACACCTGATAGCAGCGATCGAGGCCGCCGGGTACGGAACGCACCGAGTTGATTTCAATCTAGTTGGTGACACGGACGCCGCCGCAGCCATTGCCCTGAAGCAGAGCCACGGCGTCTTACAGGTTTGATTTTTGTTCAAGATGCCATAACCGGCCGTTTGCTGATATTTCGCAACGGGTAGCCTGGCGATACATTTGTGGTTTGTAACGCCGGTGCAGGCACTGTAGACATTATCGCTCATAAAATCGTATCGCTCGACCCTTTGCACGTTCGTGAAGCAGTTCCTGGTATTGGTAAGCAATCACGCGTGGACTGGCATACCGACACGACACCTGTGTGTGTGTGTGTGCTTGTGTCTGAAGCAAGTGATGACGGGGCTCACATCAATATCTAGGCGCCCTCTGCGGGTCCATTTTCCTTGACCAAGCGTTCGAAGATTCGCTCAAACGCACCCTTGGCGACGGGTTCCTGAGTAACCTGACGCCTACGCAACGAGCCCACCTTCTGAGAACATGGATCGATAAGGTGAAGGAACATATCGGTGATACTGACACATGTAAAGATGGATTTGAATTCTTTATCAATCGCCTCGAAGGCACCGTTTTTCAGCTTGCAAATGGTATGACGGTAGAGTCACCAGATATACGGGGCCTACGTATCCATCTTACACCGTATGTATCTACAAGTCCCCCTCATCATCTCTTTTGGAATAAAAATTGTTCTCTGCTTAACAGAATGTAACTATAGTGACTACATTCACAAAGAAATATACGACCCGATAGTTAATGCCGTGGGAAAACTACTTACTGAACAAATCAACACCGTCATTGCCGCCGGAGAAAACGCTAAGGTTATCTTGCGATCCCTTTTCCCTATGCAGTATAACGTATTTAAAGCTAACAAAAACCTGGTGGAAGGCAATTCTTTTGACAGGTGGCCTGGGGTACTCACCGCATCTGTTCCAGGCGTTGCAAAACATAACATATCCGGGCACGACAAAACCTGAGATCATCGTCCCCGTAGACGGACGGGGTGCAATTGTGCGTATCTATCAGATGTATCTCGTTTTGTTTATTCGGTGATACTGATAGAGCTACTGGGTGATTAATTAACCGTGGATTTTTGCAGGCATATGGGGCGGTCATCAACGCCCTCGCCGCCATCCAGCGAGAGCTGCACGGCACCCAAAGCAAATCCTTCTCGGTAACCCATAAATTGTATGTATATTTTCTAAGCGCGGAATACAAATCAAACGCCTCGTCTTCCCACAGAGTCAAAATCATAAACACCCGCTGATGAGAACCAAGTGCTCGCCGACACTATGGAAACTCCTTTTTTCTAGACTATACGCTCGGCGAAACGTATAATGAGGGATGGGAGGCTCACAAGCACTGGAGCGACCCCCTCGGCGTCGACATTGTGGACAACAATTTGAACTGGTTTATCAACAAGGCAACCCCCCCTCCCTTAGTGTTCATCCCGTCCCCGTCCCCGTCCACCGGCTAACTCTCCGAGATAAAAAAACAGAATATCCTGGTCCCCTACGGCGCCTGGTTTTCGAAAGACTTCTCCTTCCGCTTCAACTTCAACGCCACCGGCGCTCCCGACCGGGAAGCCAGCGTACAGCTTCTCGCCAGCGACGTCGATCAGGCGCCCGTATGGAATGAGCCACATGGTAAGCCACGCCCCATATATATCCCCCCTCGTGCGCTCCTTCTATCTCAAGAGTAGTTGAAGCAACTTCTTCTTTGCTAATACCATTGATCTTGCAAAAAACAAAAGTCGTCCATTCGATCTGTTCCATGACTCTGAACTTTTCCAACCTGACCCGCGACTTCCCCGATGTAGAGGTATCAAATATTGGTTCCTGCAGCTTCAGCATCACCTACAAGTTGAATATGCGTGTCATAGGCGAGATGCTAGAGTTCACGTGCACCTCTAAGGATGGGCAAAGGCAACTGGGAGGCGTCGCAGCGAAGTTTGAAACCGCATGAATGGGAGGTCGGAGGCTAGAGCGTAGGGGGTCTGTCTTTTTGTCTTTTCGATAGTCATGAAACCCGCCGTTCTCTGTTGAATTTCATCAATTGATGGGCAAGAATCTAATCAACTGACCGGCAAACCGGTTCCTATTAAGTAGTTGGTTCAGCAGTTAGTCGGCTCTGTTCGGTTTGGCACTGATTTTTGAACTTGTTTGAACTGTTGGGTATGCAGATATATATTAAGTGATAAGAGATCATATATATAATTTTATGCGATATTACCGACGATAGCTCCGCTGGGCGCCATAAAATCGTACATAGGTCTTTGATTATTCCTCAATAACCCGGTCGCCAGCCCTCCAAGAATTATGAAGTGTGACCTATTCCGTGTAACTGCTAGGGAACTATGTATAAGTAAGACGCTACAATCCTCACCATGCAGTAGATTGATGCGCTTGCCAGAAATAGTAATCAAGAAAGCCGTTGAACAGCCGATCGAGCGAGTGACAGTCAAGTGACGCACCACCAATGAATACCGGGACGGTGCAGGTGGGGGAACCAAGTGTTGAGTTGAGACTGAGGCCCGAGAAATTTAACACAAAGATCCGTCCACTGGGAGTCCTTAATCGAAATTTATATGAAAAAACATTGAAAACACACTTGCAGCAGTGGCGGATTCGGTCAGAAATTGCCACCGCTTACCTTTTTGTTATATAAAACAGTAATGGGTACAAAAAGCTTGACTCGCACCATACGATTGCTGGGATTTAGATTGCAACGGAATTCTGCGGGGTTGAAGAGTGACACGATCTGATCAGAAAATCCATTCATAAGTATCTATTCGCATACCTCCATACTCAATGTCGACAACAGCCACAATTTACAGTTCTTCCATTACCCACAACACCACTCATTTGGTTCATACTCTTAACTATATCCGCTTTTAACATGATTAGTACACACCCAGATATGACATAGATCAGCCTTACAGTCTTCTTCGATAGCGAGGACTCTCCCCATTACCGTACTATAGTCATCATCGTCATCATCGTTATCACCGCAATCACTCAAATAGGATTGCCCTCCCCCTCGATTTCGATTGTTCTTCCTCACAGGCTCTACTATCACTCAACGCACTCTTCGACAGCTTTATCCTAGGTGTTTGGCCATGTTTACAGTTGTGTACGTAAACTTCATGGCGGCGTTCCCATACAGACCACCTACTCTTCCACCGAAGTTTGGTATTGCGTTCTTGCCGAGGTTGAATGTATAGGTATTGTTGATGCTGTTTGCATTGCCGCTATAGCCAGCGGAATTGCTTCTGTGGTTGTTGCTTTGGTTGCCGCTGCGATTGCCGCTACCACTGTTGTTAGATGGCATCGCCGGCGCGTCGTGGTGGTGGCAGTTGTGGTGGTGCTGGTGGTTGTGCGAGGTGGAAGATGGGGAGGGGGCAGCTTACAAGAGCGAACGGCGTTCCGCTCCTTCGATAGGATAACTTCAATGTACTCGGGGCAATGCAAGCATATCATATTAATAGTAGTGCTGGGTGAATAGCAATGCCTCCAGGCTTGGCCGATTGTGTTTTAGAACTCTCTAGAATGAGTCTTTGGAGCGGGGGTGGGCCCAGATTCAGCTTCTGTATGCAGTATGTCTCACTGAAGCGACAAGCTCGACTCTTCTGCCAGTCAAGTGAAATGGAACTTAGTACACAGATAAAGAAAAGTTCAATATCTGCGAGTTCATTGCGTCCTAGTTTTCATTGAATAAGATCTTTACCGATGAGGATGGGATGTTTAATAGCATCGACGAGCTTTTCAATCGAGCAGCAAATGTTGAAACCAAGCCTCAGAAATACGACAAATCACAACAATGGCAACACAGAGAAACACCCTACAAAGACGGCAGAAAACGCATATACTGTCCTTCCTTCTTGGTATTGAAGGATGCACCAAAGACAGCACCAAAGCCGCATAAACTGAAGCCGAATGGTGGCAGAAAACCATTCGACTTATCCAGAGCACTTTGGGTATCATCAGAGGACTATGAGAAGTGAAAGGTTAGCGGAAAATGTTCACGTTTCAGAGGTGATCACATATCCTTCAGGTGCCCAAGACACTGCTGTGCTACCTTTCCGGAGATGCTCACTCCGGGAGACAGCAAAGACAGCAGAAGAAATTGAGCAATCACATGACAGCAATCGTTCGAAACCCACCAAGCAACAAACTGGGTATGTTTAGAGTCGACGCTCTTGTCTAGGTCTAAACCCAAACTCCAGTTAATCGTAGATGAAGACCAGGAATTTTATAGTCTTCACTCATGGGGATCCTAGCTGATAGTAACACGATAACATAGTGATGCTCTATTACTTCTCGATTCTCGCTGCGGGGTTGGGGAAAACCACAAACCCTGTCAACTTTACGAACGAAATAAAGATCCAATCAATGCAATCCTATTGGCTCGGTAGCGTGATACTGAAGCGGGAGAATTAAAATGGTACAAGCTCTTCCTTCAAAAGCTTGCTTGACGTTCGGATCCATATTTCTTGGTTTATATCTTCGGGGGCTTGTATCCCGATTTATCATGCAGCACGTTTAGTTTAAGGCGGATCCACAGCCGCAATGCGGGCTTTGCATCCGATGCGGTGTTCTCTTGGCCGTTTTCAGGAAAAAATTTGGTTGGCTGAGAATAGTGGTTGCGGCTGGAGTATACAACGAAATCCATTGAGCCAAGGAGATTGTTTGCAGTTCGCTCGAGCTATCAGCCCTGAGGCGACCAATCGAGACTTATTTCGCACAACCACCATTGCTATGCAGCACGACTACAGTTATAATTAGTACACACTCTAGCTAGATCTTCAGCCAGAACTGTAGAATTTTTCGAACTCAGATATAGTGCCACACATGAGTAGGCTGTGTATTAGCCGTATATAGAAGGGCTGCAAACCGCCCGTGCAATTGTTGAGACCACCAAGTTCTACCGCATCAGACTGAAAAATACGCGACCCCACCCTCTTGCCGGTTGAAGCAATCGATCAAAGGCCACAACTCCTCCTTGCAATAAACTTTCCGCGTTCTTTGAGAGTATATGACTTCAATTGCAACCCAATAGAACTAAACTTGCCCACATTCTCATTGCATAGCAGCAATCGGACCGAGATGTACAAAACTCTTAGCGCAGCAAAATTATGGATGCCGTCTAGAGCCACTAAAAGCTCCCATTTCGGCGTTGAAGTGAAGAAGAGAACCGTTCCAGGTATGTAGAGGTCTGCTCTGGTTCATCAGTCATGGCAATTGATAACATTATTCCATAAGGTTCAATACGAGGGTGGGATCGTTTCAAACAGCGGTTCGACCTATTCGAAAGGATGGTCCTTGTTTCTGGTACTATCGGTATTGTTGCTGTCGCCACTATGCTCGGATTGATGTGGGCATATTGCATCGGGAAGATCAAACCCAACCAGGAAACGCACCTGCTGCATAATCTCTGGGGTTATATCATTCTCAAAAACTGGACAACACGATTTGTTACAACTTGTACTGCGGTTCTGCGAGTTTGTGTCAACACTCAACTGTTGTTCATGTCCTTGATTCTGGCGTCTTTGTCACTGGAATACCAGCAAGTCCAGAACGATGATACAGGAATCATGACTATTTATCAATACGCCAATTCCGGCCCCTTTAATATTGCATTACCACTGCTTTCAGGCCTCAGGATCGGTCGAAGTCCACTGGTTCTAGCTACGGTGATGCTTTTGGCATTGGAAAGTGTTGTCATCCAATTCGCATCGACTATTCTGCTGTCCGACATGAAACTGGTCGTATTACCGGCAGAAAACGAAGTAACTAGGCTCGTCCCTTATGCCTTCTCATCGGACACAAATAAGCTAGACGAAGAAAACCAAATCTTCAAGGCCAGAGCAAGAGAATTCCCGGTCTTTGCGGAATCGATTTTGCACAACCGCGTGGTAATAAACGGCAACAAAACGGGGGGTGGTTTGGTAGGCTCTGGTAGTCTCTTGCGAGCCTTATTTCCGCTACAGAAGTTGGAGCGGACTAACTTGGTCGCATATCAAGGCCCTGCGAGAGTCATAAACACACGCTACACCTGCTTTGCCCCTATGTTTGTTTCCTCTGAGATTCTGCCCCAGGATGGTAGCATACATAACTCCATTATTTTCGATGGCGATCTCAGCGATGCTAGTCCGGGTAGCTATCATCGGTATATGATGGAAGCAAGTTTTCCAGACTCATCGATGCCGGACTTCGTGTCCTTTGATTCGATTGCGAACTGCACTCTTGCGATGAACACTATGAGCTTTTGTCCGGTGCTGCTATTAGCCCAGGACACACCTTACCTCCAAGACTTCCCGGCTAAAAGCATGTTGGATTGGGGGGCGGAATGGGTGCTAGTTTCTATTCCCTACTGGCGCGGTTATAATACCACTATTGGTATCGAAGGGCGGAAGAATGTAACAAAGCAACACTTCAACAGCTCTGAATGGACCACTCAAACATACCCAACCGGGAATGAGTCGTCCAAAAACTTTCAGATAAGCCATAGCCTTTGCTCCCTTACCTACAAATGGGCTACGGGAGAAATCACGGTCAAATCAAATTCCAACTACAGTGAGCCGAGGTTAATACTTGATAAAACAAACCCACTCGATTACTCTCTCATTTCCACCACGGAAATTCAGAAGCAGCTTGGAGTGGATATTCCCCAAAGGAAATCAAATGAAGATCGTGGGATCATGCGACTACTTTCATTCTCGAAAAACGATGACAACCCGATAACATCGGTTACATGGTCTCAAGAGATCTTAAAAAACTTAGACCATTACGGACGGCCTCTCTCTTTGAATATAGGAAATATATATATCGACTACAGCGATATGGACATTCTAGGCTTGGGGACTATCCCGAGATCGTTATTTGCGAACACACTGAGGGACACAGGCCAACTCTCCCTAGCTTGGGAAGCAATATCGATGACCCTATTCAGCGCTCATTATTATTCCAACCTTGACTTTTACGACCTCGCCAGAAATGCTACGATGAGTTTCTTCCAGCCCCACCAGATCCCTCAACAATTTACAGGATTTTATGCTGTATCTGGAATTCTGGCGCTTCATTTCGTCCTACTTGATCTGATTCTTCTGGCTTTCTTTACAAGTCGCACCTTTGAGATTGGGATTCCGGACCCAAGCGAAGTGCTGTTTGTCAGACCACAAAAGAGAGAATTCGATGACGGCAAGGACAGAAATCGGGATACAACATCCTTCAAAGCACGATTTGTGGGCTCACAAGGCCAAGTAGTCAACGGTATGGAAAGAGACTGGGATACAGTTACTGTATTCTCTGACAAAAGTCGTTGATTAGATCAGTTTGTAATTATCGGTACCTTTTAACGCAGGTATGAATCCAAGTCCTACATCGGGTATTGAGCAACCGAGGACTGAACTGATAATTGAGCTGGAACCAAAAGCAGCAAGTTGTACAGACTGAACTTGGTTTCATTGATTCAGACACCGGGAATGCGCCGAATTAATACTGCGGTAATTTGTTGGCATTCTTTACTAAATCCTTAGCTCTTCGAACGCTTTTTTGGTTGTGTCTCTTTATACTAGCCTCTTTTGAGGTGGATAATAGTAAAGAGTGTTGCAGATAAATCCATGAATGTATGTTTCAGTAGTATCAAGGGCTAGCTGTATTATTTTTCAGCTAGAATTATAAAATGGTGAAACATATTCGGGTTTCTTAATTCATAGTTATTACTTTACTTTCTGCGGGGTTACATACTACTTACCTAAGTAGGTAGTCTGGGTATGGTAGCATTGTTTCTAGTTTTACAAGAATAAAGCTTCAAAGACCGATCTAGTTTTCCAACTATTGCTGGGGTTGTATATTCCTTCCAGTTCTTCTTCATCAACACCTACCCTCTTCTCTCCATCCAATCCAATCGTCCATCCAAGCCCATACCCCTTACCCCAACATATATCCTTAATTACTATGTCTCTCCGCCTCTTTCCCAGAGTCGACAGCCCCACTAACCCATCCAGCATCCTAGCCGCATACAAATATGCCAGTACTGCGGCGAGAGAATACGGCACTCTAGGCATCCTCAATCCCACCCCCCTTCGTCGAAAAAGCACCAGCACCATAGCCGTGATCATGAGGACGAGAATCGTGACGGAAAGAAACGCGGATACTTCGAAAGCTTAGTCCTAAGTCGTCCCTCCTACTTCCCGCTACTCAATGGAGGGCACTAAGGCCACTAACCTATCAAGCCCACCCCCAAAAACAAAAAAGGCGCACCAAAAAGCAAACTAAAACAAAAGAGAATCATAAAAACATTTTTGCCCTGCAGGATCATCAAACCTCACTTAGTACAATCTAAACTGCAACAACATTCCTCCAATTCTCTCCACCGGGAAAAATGACCATGCGTAACGCGCAGCTCATAGAGAAGCTGTTTCTAGGACGGTAATCCATAGCATATTTGACGCGTGGCGCTATGAGGTCCTATAGACCTGCGCGTTGACTAGATTACTATGATACGCATGCGATTATGTGCGCTGGATACTATACATCACGCTGTATACAACAAACTTGAAACCAAGCCGCCAAATGCACTTCATTGCACGCTCCCAAGTACGCTCTGAAGTACTGATTGTACTCGGTTGCACACTCCCAGCCTGCTTGACTGTACACTCCCAAGTAAGTTCTCAAGACACTCCCAAGTACACCTCCGAGTACGCTCCCAAGTACACCTCCGAGTCGCTCTCAAGTATACTCCCGAGCATGCTCTTCAGTACGCTCCCAATTGCACTGGATGGCACACTCCCAGCCTGCTTGACTGTACGCTCCCTAGTAAGCTCTCAAGACGCTCCCAAGTACACCTTCGAGTACGTTCCCAAGTACACTCCCGAGCATGCTCTCAAGTACCCTCCCAATTACACTCGATGGCACACTCCCAGCCTACTTTGCTCTACGCTCCCAACAAAACTCTCATGAAGCAAGACACTCCCAATCTCACTTGACTATATGCTCCCATGTATGCTCCTGCGTGCTCGATCCAGAGACTTGCTGAGTTGCAGGCGCCAGGCACCGGGAGGCGTGAGGCAGGTGGAGTGTGGCTGGCAGTGTTTGGCGGGCAGAGTGTGGCGGGTGGTAGGTGGCGGGTGGCGGGCGGCGTATGATGGCCGAAACCATGACGTCGGTCGATATCATAGTCTGAACCTTATATTTAGCGCGGCCACCGCGACAAGATCTCACGATGCCTCACGGTCATAGTATTAACAATTGCAGCCTTAGATTCTGCAGGGAAGGTAGACAATTGGATCTTGGGGAGAGCAGATCTCCGGTTCAGATTTTCCAGCGGAATCTGCTGCCGGTGTTGGTGATGGTGATCATAGTACTAGAAGTGCTTAGACAAGTAGGTTGGCTACGTCAACGTCAGCGTCAAAGCTTCCACAGGCTTAGAGCCTTCTATTAGCCAAAGCTTCCACAAACTCAGAGTTTTCCATCGCCCAAAAGCTTCCCGTGGAACACTCTACTCCTCCCGAAGCGCGGCACTCTCAAGCGCGGTACTCTCAAGGGCGGCTGTCTCAAGCAGGCTATCAAGCAGGCTATCAAGCAGGCTATCATGCAGGCTTTCAAGCAGGCTCTCAAGCAGGCTCTGAAGCTCCAGCGGGCTCTGAAGCGGACTCGCAGCGATAGTGTGTACAGTACCGGTATAACAGCGAAGATTGTAGGCAGTAAACACAGGTATAGGTCCATCTCCAGCCGCCAGCCGAATATAGTTCCATAGGCCCACGCGCACATCTCTATGAATCGACTATAGATGACTATAGACTGCGCGTCACGCAGGGGTCCACGGGATGCTTGCTATGAGCTGCGCCTGTGCGCGTGTACGCATAGCGCAGCCCATAGTCGATTTGCACTTTTGCCGATGTCCCATTCCTAAGCCCTGCCGGGCTAACCCTTACGGGGTTGCCAACTTTCATATCTTCCACCTTGATTATCATATATATGTGTGATGCCGCGATCATCATCATATTTTGTAACGGCCCGACCTCATTGCAACCGCCCATCCTTCTCTTTTTGTTCTTTTGGAGTTTCTAACTCACCCCTCTTTTGTTGTCCTCCCCTCCCTCCAGATCATCTTCCACCCCTATTATTTTCATCCTTCCTCCATGTTATCGTCGTTCTGAGTTCAGTCTCTCCGTCACATGACCCTCTGACCCTCCCTCTACCATTTCATTTTCTGGAATTGCACACATTCTTTAGGCATTCTTCGCTATCATTTTTCTCCCCATTATGCTCCCCTTCCGTTGTTGTTGCGCTAGCTCGAGCATGTCAAGTGTGCAATATGCTAGGTGGTCGGGATGTCAATCTGGATGCTTTACCTGGTCACCCAGGTTTCACATTCGACTGGTCAGTATTCATAGACTCTGTGTTGTTCTCTTCAACTCGCTTCGCCAAATTTCTTTTTAATATCTCTCTGGCCAGTGGTGTTCCAGTTCGCTTTTGTGGCGCTAATGGTAATGCTAGCCTCATCATCAGATTCTTTTTTGATGTCGTGGGCATTGTTGGTGGCTTCTTTTCTGGGTCTGGTACATTCCCTCTAACTTTGCCCGACTTTGAATTTTCCTCCACAAGGCTCTCCACAGTTGTTTTGAGCGTCTGAACTGCGCACTTGAAGTTGTCGATTTTCAAGTAGAGTTTTGCAAAATGTTACTCCATAACTTTGATATAGGCTGTAGAGATTATATTCATCGCAGCATCGTGGAACAAATCTATATTCCCATCCTTGTCGATAAAAATCTCCTCGGACACTGTTTTTTGTTGTACTGGGAGATTTGAAGAACCTTCCAAACTTGTTGTGGCTGAAGCCAAAATCTTCTTGGGTGCCAGCTTTGGTGACGAGCTCTTGCCTTTCCCCTTCTTGTTTCTTCGTGACTTCCTTAATCTTGATGAAGCACCAAGAGGAAGCATCATGGAAGAGACTGTAGAACCGTCGCTATCAGAATCGGAGTCGTGGGGAGGGGAATCATAATCCAGCATTTCGTCCGAATCAGACTCCCAGTCCTCAGAGTGCCCTTTCAAAGACATAAAAATGTCAAAGGGGTTCGTTTTGAGGGTGGCGGGACCCATGCAAGGCTTCGGGGTCGTCAAGTTGCGCCCGACTCTAGGCATCGTGAAGCCAAAGAGCGATTACGGGGCGGCTTGTGGTTGGCCAACGACTCATGGCTTGGCAAAAGCTAGCGGTGAGGTGTCGGTGAAGTTGTGGTCGTAGCAGTACTGGTAGTTGTGGTTTGAGGTATCCGCCGTACTTTTGCAGCGTACATACTTGCTGGAGGTGTAGTGATGTACGCTTTTCTTGGATCGTCGTCACATATCATGCTGATCGAAATGTTGACGTCTGCCGATCGGCTGACTTGACGTTTGACCAGATCATCACCATTATTGAATCTCTCATCTCTAAGGTCTTTCGATCGTATGATTGCCTCGAGTCCACCGATGAAACTGAGGCAGAGGAGTGTAAATCCAAGGAGAACAACGCTGTGAAGCGTTTTAGGATGTATTCTCTTTTCTGTTCTGAAAATTCGTCAGACCATTAGTTCTGAAAACTATTGTTTGGACCTCTTCTACATACCTGACATAACGAGATGACGATGACTGAAGCCAGGGCCGTGGGGTTAGCGTGATATAAATACTGCGTGTTGAGGGATCAAGTCTCTTGTATTGAACGATTTACCGCAAGGGTATAATAAATTATCCGCCACAAATCCAACGTAGAATTCGGGGGTCAGTCGGAGAGGAGGTTCTCTGTCGAATTGGTTCAAAGTTGCGAAAGTTGAGTAACATGCCCATCTCTGAAGATCATTCCTCGGACCCTGTTCGCCTTGCTGTCAGCCATATCGTCAAGACCTGGCAATAAGGCACAGCGCTGATGCGGATAAGCCACAATGTGAATATGTGGCTCACATAAAGACAGCCTGTGATCACTTCATCCTAGTATTAGTTTAGCTTTTACCGGTGCCCCAGGAGTAGAGACCAGCTCCAGACCAGGCAACAACCGCTAGCTGCACCAAAAACTTGTTTTCAGCATCCGGGTATCTCTGACCTAGGAGGCCTAAGGTATAATGGTACGTTGCTCTAGGAAGTAGCAACCCTACCTTTCATCCCCGAAATCTGGGACTTGCTCACAAAGTCTGCCAACTCCCCAGATCTGGGTTTTCAAGGGTCTCCAAGCTATACCAGAACTACTCCATCATCTTTTGCGGTTGTAATACTGTACCGGTCTTCGTGGTTAGTACACTTTTTTGTGATGTCAGTTTTTTCCGATCTCCGAATGGTCAAGAATCGACCAAAATCGCAATAAAAACTTTTAGTACACCCTTTTTTGACTGCTGACGTACTAACCACGAAGACCGGTACAGTACATATACATACCTACGCCCCGGCCGGTAGAGTACGTCTCACCCTGATCAGCGAATGGGAGACATAGGGCTGGTCACAACCCAAAGCAGGCAACCCGAGTAGATTAGGAAAGTCCGTACGACTTAAATACGAAGGGTGGTGTAGATCGCCCGGCAATCCTTCCGGTAGCAAGAGGTGAGTAGAATATGGTGGCATTGACATCATACGCGGGTTAGGGCTCTAGTCGTGCGAGTCAAAGAACGTACCGGTATACCAATCCCACCTCCACTAAAAGAAATAGTAATTGGTAACCCATATGTTGCCCTACTATCAATATATGAAATCAATACTCATATCCGCTTATACCAAGCCCGGTCCGAGACCCCAGGCTATCCACACTCCCGCCCATGAAGACTCCTTTGCATCAACGCTCAACGTTACACCACTTTATATATGTCCAACTGGGCTACCATCTATTATCCAGCGTACAACTCACTATCGTCACCTCGAGCGGCACATGAGTCATCTCTAACCTAAAGCGTCGGCACAATACCCTAGATTCAATTAGAATAGACGAGCAGCGGGAAAATTCATCGCTTGAGACTACATTTAGGTAGGGGAGTGGACTTTGAGGATGAGCGAATATGTCATAAGGATCCCGTGTGGCGAGGCTGAGACGCTGTCCTCGGAAACAGCCCACTCTAATTGCTAATGAAGTACCCATGTTTCTTTAAATGCTTATTCCTACTAATAGCCCATTTTCCTTGTGAACGAGTAGAGATGAGTATATTATTGCGTGCTGATGCTATTGCAAGGCTGCCGCGGCAATTTCCGAGGTCTTTGTTACTGCATTACTCTCAAGGTACACGAGGAACTCTTGGCAACCGCGTATTTAAAAAATCCTTCGTTGATCTGTGAGGTAGCACTACTGGGGTACACGTGGACCGGGTGGAGGTGCCAGTAGTGATGGTAATGGGAATGAAAGTCATTGTTGTAGTTGAGATAATTTCTGGTAGAGTTGGAGGTTCAAGATAGTTACTATAATGAAGTAGGACAATTCAAAAGTTGAGAGAAATAACGCTACACCGTGCCTTCCCAACCTCTTACTTGGCACCTTGGTCGGTTCTCTCGGTTGGCATATCGGTTGACCTATTCACCAAGACGACGAGTTGGCATATGGGTCGACCCGTTGGCCAACGGGAAAATTTGGCGTATAGGTCGGAACATATCAATTGCCTCTCGTAAGCGAAAACATGGTACATCTTGAAATCAGACTTGTAGTCACAAGAGACCCGGTGTTAGAGGTATCCCAGGTCCTGAACTCAGCGCCAGGCGGACGTCTGGACGGAGCCTACAGAACCAACACCCTCACCATCGTGCTCGATAAGTAGTCCATAGTGAACCAGACCAAGCCAGTAATAGATACACTAAATGCAGCTTCGGGTAAAGCGTCATCTGAATCTCAACAAAAACGGCAAATCTAAGTGAAGTGTGCACAGACTGCAACCTCAGCTCCACAACCTTGCTTGGTGTTGCGAGGTTCAATACAAAGAGTGTCCGATTCTTTGCTGCCTGACTCGTTAGTCAAGCAATAATTGGAGGGAGTGAGTTTTTCGTGTTACCATCACATATTAGTGTAACATCGGAACATGCCGGTATGCTGCATTCCAGCTCAAGAGCATCGCGTCGTTGCCAACGCGTACGTACACAAATTCCACGAGAGGCCAATTCGAACGACCCCATCCCCGATTCCCAAGTACCCATCCTTAGTAATTACATCGCGATTTCCGTACACCGTAGATATACTACCCATTGTACCTCTTCAACAGCGCGTACTCCAAAGAGCTCAGATCCTCGGCAAGCTTCATTCCGTTAACGTCATCTAGTTTTAATACTCACTACCTAAAGTGGTAAGTGGCCGTCACAATCCGCTCAGCTAGTTCTGAGGCACTCATGGCTATAGGGATGGCATATTCTGGATTCCAGCGACTCCCCGTCGAGCTCCTTTTACAAGTCTTCAATTACCTTACCACCTATCAGGATCGAAACTCCCTCCTCAGCAGCTGCAGAGCGTTCTATACATTCCTCAACAACGAGTTATACAAATTGGCGGTAGGCGAACGCCTCTTTATCGGCCAAGATCCCCAAGGCGGGGTGTACCGCTACCTTTGGTTTTGGGCTGTTGCACGCCGGAACCCAGGGACCCTTTCTCGTTGTATAGACTGCAGATCCGGACTCGACATCGACGCCCGTGAGCAGCCAGGCCGAAACACGCTACTTACGACTGCATTGCGTACGGCAGAGTTGGGGGCAGTAAAGGTGCTACTGGAACGGGGGGTCGATGTCACGGCTAGCTATGAAATGCGTCGGCGGGGAATACTTCAGTGCACTATATTTTGGCTTAGGTCGGAGTCCACGGAGACACGCATGGACGCCATATCCCTATTTCTTGATTTTGGCCTGGACCCCAATGCCGTAGATATATCCGGGCAGACGGTCCTGCATGTTGTCGCCGGCTGTGGGTACGACGATACACAACTAGTTCGTCTGCTCCTTGATCGCGGCGCAGACGTCGGGGCGATCAACAGACAAGGGTCGACAGCACTACACATTGCCCTGCGTCCATCGGTACCGATACGAACTGACCTAATTTCGCTACTACTGAAACATGGGGCCGATCCGATGAAAGTGGACAGGGAAGGCTTGTCCCCGCTTGAGATCCTGAAGCGACGTAGCAGTATATATGACAGCACAAGAGATATTAAGGCAGCTGGGAGGCTCCTGCTGACGGCGATGGCACCGAGAAGCCAGTTGCTTTTACCTACATGGCTTAAAACCTGTTTGTTCTTTTCTTTGGAGGGAACCACCCGGCCTGCATAGTTACTCTCAGGTTAATTTACAAGTAAGGCTTGATCGGTATTATTGAAAATACGGAAGTATCTACATTTCTCTTACTAATATTTGTACTTTCTTAAGTATTCTCCTTACAATAAGATGGTACTTTATGGATAAGGATAATGTGGTGTGTTAATAACTTTTAATACTTTTGTTATCTTTTATGTTTAGGTTGTCTAGAAAGTTCCGGTTAGAACTTGTCTAGAACCTTCTTTTTGGTTCCGTTGGAAGAGGGATTTATCAGCGCTTATCTTAAAAGAATGCGTCTAGATTGTTCTGTTATATTCTTTACGGTTTTCTATGTATTTATGTACAGTTGCAGAGTTTTTCTCTTCCTGTTTTGGTTATTGATCCGCGACCATGGTCACGGACAATCACCCATTTATTATTGTATATATAGATACTGTTTCTCTGGTTAGAGAACAGTTCTTTAGACTTGCTCAGACATCGATAGGAATACTACAATATCTCCTTCAAAATCCTCTTCTCAGTATATGCTTACCTTTCGAAGACTTCTTGAAATCGTTATACTCGCTATACTTCTTCTTCGTATACATCTTCTGAGATTCTAATAAATCTCTTCGGACTTTCGCTGTTATAATCGAATAGGTATTACATAAAACAAATACAGTCATAAATATCCAGATATTTGATTTATCTTTCCTGTTTGTAATGGGTCGTCCCTCAGGGTGCTCCACCCAGAAACATCAGATGTCACTTATCCGTCTCAATACAATATTTTTTCCAAAGTATGTATGATAGTGTTATTTTCGGAAATGATACCGGTTTCTTAGCCAATAATAGACTACAATTTACGTATAATATATTGGTCCCTTGCCTAGGACGAGAGCTCGAGTCGAGCGTTTGGAAGTCTAAAATGAGCCTGGATCTTCATATAATTACTTAACTCACAGATCTACTGCTTAGATCCCTTGAGCCGGGAGACTTATAAATATGGGTCATTTTAGGGCTCCACAATGTTGGCATCGGCACCGGGCTTTCGGCGGCCGCTTCCCCCTCATATGGCCTATTGTGACCGATTTGTGGTAGCCGCCCATCCATGGACAGGGCGGTTGCATGAATGATACTGCCATTCATGGACCCATTCATGGACAATAAAAATATGCAAATTAAAAGAATAGCTTTCCTTATAAATACTTAAAAGTACTACTGGATATTTCTTTTACAAGTCCATTGGCTTCGCTTCACTTCTATATATCTCTTTTATTTTATAAGTCCATTTGCTCTGCTTTGCAACCATACTATATCTTATTTACAAGTCTATAACTGGCTTCGCCGCACTGCTATATATTTCTTTTATAAGTCAGTTAGCTTCGCTTCACTTCTATATATCTCTTTTATTTTATAAATCCATTTGCTTCACTTTGCTTCTATATATCTCTTTACAAGTCAGTTAGCTTCGGATTTGCTTCGCTATTTTTTTTTTACTAACTTTATCTATAATTATTTTACTCAGTTAATTTTATCAACAATTAAATTGCTGGCTCTCAATAATCCGCTTAGTGGTGCAGAATTAATTTGCATAACTTATTTTTACTTGTCCCATTCATGGGTCCATTCATGGGTCAGAACAGGCTCGATTCGGCGATGTGATGTGGAGTAGATACTCATAGATTACAACCAGTGAACCATTTAATAGGTTTCAGGCATCTGAGGGAGTGCAATTGCAAAATACTGAGCCTCAACACGATTACAGACTCGGGGTCCGGACAGCGAGGTGCCGCCTATGTAGTACATACTTTCCATTCGTTCGTGACAATGAAACATAAGTACTCACGCGTTTCCCGGTCTCCCCGAACTGGCCGCAAAAGAAACGAAAGAGTGTGCTTAGAGATGTAATGTTGCGCTGTGCAAGTCCCATTGGACGATTCCAAAAAGTATATATATACCTAGCCATGGTACCCTATGTACGCCCTTTAGGAGCCCCAAATATGCTCTATCTGTCTTATCAGCTTGGTGTATCCTCCTTGGCGGCAGTGGTTTTTCACCTCTCTACCCTTCGCTATGAATTGGACTTCTACCTCTTTCACCTCGCCGGACTCTACATTACCGCATTCGTCGCTATAGCCTGGACCCTGTCTTACACTTTCGACGCTGTTTTTGCTACACTTCACACATTCCTAATAGCAGTATCCTTCGACACGGTATTAGCAGCAAGCATTCTTATCCACCGTATCTTTTTTCACCGGCTTGGAAAGTTCCCGGGTCCGCTTGGAGCGAGAGTTTCGAAGTTCTGGATGGTGAAGAAGGTGTGGGCAAAGACGCAGGGGTATTTTGTGATTGATAAGGCGCATCAAAAATATGGAGACTTCGTACGCATTGGTGAGTTGAGAAAGCTAGGTATCCCGCAGTGCTGACATGTGCAGGGCCCCGCGAGCTCTCCATCAACCACGCCGACGCCGTGCCACAGCTCTACGCCTCTACATCCCGCTGCGCTAAGGCCCCTTTCTACGGCGCGACCGGTGCCGACCACAATGTCAGCATCTTCGCAGTGCGCAATAAGAAGATACATGCTCGCCGCCGCCATGCCTGGGACCGGGCTCTCAACGGCGCTGCGCAGGTATCTTACGAGCAAGTAACGGCTCGACTCACTCCTCGACTCCTCGCTCATCTTGAAGCCGGAGAGCCGGTAGATATTTCCGCCTGGAGTCAGTATTTTGCATATGATGTGATGGGCGAGGTTGGATTAGGCAAGAGCTTTAGAATGTTAGAAAATGGAGGACTCCACCCTAGTATTTCATGGCTTATCGATGGTGGATGGGTTTTGCCCATTCTGAGTGCCGTGCCATGGCTTCTGAGGTTACTGATGGAGGTTTATGGGGCTTTCGGCGGGAGCTTGGGTGGCTTTGATGATTGGTGCAAGGCGGGGATGGAGGAGAAAATTAAAGTTTGTTGGTACCAAGGGACTATGAGAAGCTGCTGATGAAACCCAGGGGCTCGAAAAGGAGAAACCAAGCCACATAGCATCATATCTTCTCGGTGATAAAAAGAGTGGCCTCGGTATGATTTCCAAGGAAGCGTCGATGGATGACGTCCGTCTCATCATCATAGCTGGCAGGTATGTAACGGCCTCTCCATATCCAGGGATGAAACTGAATTCTTCCTGAAGTGACTCGGTAGCAGCCTCTATCTCCGTAATCATGTATTACCTTGCGTCAAATCCGGCTATCTACATAAAACTCCAAGTTGTCCTCGACTCTATCTTCCCGGGCGGCGACTCCAATTACTCGTACACCAAAGCAGCCTCCATCCCATACCTAGACGCCATTATTAACGAAGCACTACGGCTACAACCACCCGCAATCTCTAGCCTCCCAAGAGTTACACCCACTGATGGGTTGACAATCGGAGGAGTATATGTCCCTGGGGATACGATAGTCAGCGTACCCCCTTACACTATTAACCGCGACCCCCGATACTGGGAAAAGCCAGCAGAGTTTATTCCTGAGCGATGGACCGATGAGAATCCAGAATTAATTAAAGATAGAAGCGTATATACACCGTTCCTAATAGGTACGCATCAATTTCCTCCCCCCAGCCCACATGGCCAGCCTCCGAATGCTGATTACTGTTCTTAGGTGTCTATCAATGCCCGGGAAAATCTCTGGCATATATGGAGCTACGGACAGTAATTGCGAGGATTGCATTAAGCTTTGAAGTGGCCTTTGCAGATGAGGAGTCGGCGACGGGGTATGAAGAAAATATGAAAGATTATATTGCGCTGCAGCCGCCGAGTCTGTTTCTGACGTTTATACCGAGAAAGTGAGGGATTATATTGGTAGTGCACGTGTGGTTAGGATGCTCTCAGCTTATTGTAGATAATCAATCTCATAGAAGTAGGACCAGACCGAGTGATTATCGGTGACCTTGCCGCGCAACAGCTTCCTTCCGCTATGAGGCGTTATCCGAATTCTCGAGAGAAGCCAAGATAAATTATATTCTCTGTAGAGTTCAAGCAGCCCAGATGCAAGGAGAGTGCTCTAGGAGTCGGATTATACATTAGCGATACCCTGATCGGTTGAAATTCAAAACATTATTGGCCCTGAATGGTAATGCAATTTACTGATCAATACATCCACAGATTATGATATAAAGCCATCGTCTCTCTTGAAATGCCATGAATGCTCCCGCGGTGAATGCTTCTCCACGGGGAGCGATAGTGAATAAATCAAATTCGCAGTAGGTCACTGGATCATTTGAGCCTGTCTGTCAACACGCACTAAATATCGCTTGACAACAATTGACGCCGTTAGATTGGTCTATCCATGTCAATATGCCCGTCTCGACCCTCCAAAACAGTCGTCCCAGGTTCACACGGGTTGCCAGTCTGGTGCATACCGGACTGCAGAGCGACCGGAGCCGGCCGGGAAAACTGTACTAGTACCGGCAGTGCTGGGTACGGTGCAAGCCTCCCCAGAACCACGCCGCCGATACGATAAGATGCCCTCAACGGTTGAGATGTTCGGATTGGATTGGTGAAACCTTGGGTGGATATTGCGACGACGACTTGAGATGCACCACAAGCAGTATCTCTGCAACTACCACGAGTACCTGACACAATCTATCTGCGCGCGCACCCACCCCCGCCCCGCCCGCCTACAACTTCGCGCTCTCCTTGACACCAATAAACAGCCCGTCCGCCTCCGCAAACACCGTCCCGCAACCATCCTCCAGAGATCCCGAAACCCAAAACTTCCGCCCCGCGCTTCTTCTAACCGAAGCTCTACACAGCACCACCCCGGGCGTCGCCACCGGCAGCTTAAACAAGGTGTTCAAGTATGCCGTGAACGAGGGATAGCCCACTGCTGCACCCAGCGTCTCATCGAGTATCGTCACCACCACCCCGCCGTGCGCAACGTGCGCATGTCCGTTTAAGCCACTGCCAAGCGACACGAGTGTGAGTGTCTCTGTGGGCGTGCGCAATACCAGATAGGCGCGAATGGTGTCGGGGCTCCGCAATGTCGTACCGAAAAGTGAGTCCTCAGTGTTAGGCTTGGTGATGCGAGCGGTGGTGTCGACAACGACGGTGGTTGGTGAGGAGAAGAGCTCGTGGCACCAGGGGAGGTTTGCGAAGTCGGGGTGCTGCGCTGAGTCGGTGGCGGACATGGCAACAAAGGCGAAGCGAGGTTTGGCAGTTCCGTCCGAAGTTGTTCCAACCTCGGAGAGTATCGATGCAAGGAAGATAAGCAGCCGAGTTAGATCGGGGAAATTGGCTGGGGTTAGGGTAGCGTCGTAAGAATCAGGTAGTTACCACGGCAACTTATGTATAACCTTAGTTGGCGATATTAGATCTCCAGCTTGTGGGTGTAAATGCCATACAAATCTTCCCCGGTGCTGACAGCGAGCTCAAAGACCTTCCTCGTTTTTGAACGCTATTCTGCCTCCTGTATTTAGGGCGTTGGGAGGGCGGCTTGTCCCGGAATGCGGTCGAATCCGGTATATCGCGAACAAAAATACGGGACCAACAAACAATAATGGATTAGTGATTAGCCCACATCAAATGTTGCCATGTGCTTATGATTGGTAAACACATTCTTATTGTTGGAGATTTGTTACTGGATTGATTCCGTTCACGTGTTTACCCCGGTGAGACAAACACGCGGATGGCGCGCGATGTTGAAAAAGATCGGTCCTTTTGCGAAATAAAACCCCCACAAACTCAAAAGTGGCTCTTGAAAGGAGTTTTTGGTATTCTTTGGATTCATTTTGCGAAGTACCATCACTACGACCTGCCGGCTGCAGCTGCAATAACCGGTATGTGGACTGATTTCGATGAACATTGTACCGTTGGAGTGACCTTGGCGGGCTCTACTTGGCAGCGTTATTCTCACCAAGACGATATATCAGACCCTATTGACTGTTTCATTGAATGCTCTTTGCATCTATAAGAGGTGATGATACATACCTTCCGGGTTATAATACACTTGCTCCCGACGCTCTTGATGATCATTTAACCTGGACCCCCACACCCCTTTTCCTCCTCAGCAGCCTCATCGACTCCCGCAGTAGGGATTTCAGGGCTCAAACAATCGAGGGGCTTGTCTGCCGATAGCATTGGCGGAATAGATGTTTCTTCCCGTTTGGATGTGTATTTCAGCCCCAACCTTCCAGCCTCACAACGTACGTAGCTCCAGCTGTATATGGCATGCTCATTTTGCTGCATTGGGAACTGAGAATGAGGGGTTCCCGCTTCCCCGCCTTGTAATGTTCTCTGCCGTCTGTTTCTGTATTCCGACATTGTTCCCTGTTTCTTTTCTTCAGCCTCCCGATTATTTTAGACTTGCCCATGGGGAGGCGGCATTTCCAAGTGGCCAAACTGGATTCTTCCAAATTTTGTCGCTCGCACCCCCTTGCTAGGACTGGCTCTCCAAGCTTGCGCCCGGGCAATTCATGCGCATCAGCTCCTCCGAGGCCGGGCATCGGTGTTCTTGTGCGATTGATCTATCTTCTTGTTTCGGGCGTTTTGTCCGACGTTCTGGCTGGTAAGCCAATGGCGTTAAAGGTATAGCCGGAGTTACCACCTTAAATGCAAATTAAAGCTAGGTCTTGAGGAACGGTCTATCGTTTTGATGTAGGGTTACTATGGCTCGATCCGCTGTTTTATGTATTATTACCGCTCGTCGGGTAACTGATCATGAGCGACGTCTATTAATATTATTTTGGGCGGTCTAGTCATACCGGAGAATCAGCGTTCACATGCACCCAGCTAGAGTCCAGAAGTGTGCACATTCATCTGTGCACGCAACATAAGCAAGTATGGCAAAATGTGCGCCGTTCAAAGGAAGCATACAAGAGATATACTTTAGATATAATTGGGCGCCTACCGGTGACTCTGCGCAGCTGCAACTAGCTGAGGCTCTGCGATGTACTTCGTGGAGCCTTCTCTCTGGTTAGACAAAGTAGGCAGCAATGCAATGATCCATAAACTTCCACAGCGGTTCGAATTTCTACGCGGCTCCAAACACATAACCATTCATTTCTTCCGTTAAAAGGAACGTCAAGCAACCTCAACCTCTAGCTAGCAGTTTCAGTCCTCTCGCAACAGACCTGCAAGGAATGATAAAAGAGAGGACCTAGCAATGTCCGAAACGACTACTTCAGAATTTTATGAACCATATTTCCCTCATACTCAGAAGCAGCACGAAGTGTTCAATCGACCCCAATATTATCACCCGGTGGCCGTACCAGACAGTGCGTGTTATTGGTGGACGCCTGACCCCACACTTCATGGTGCAGCAGAGTGTTTTACGACCACCGCTTCCAAGTATGAGTACCACTATTATTATAAACCTTTCAACTTCGGAATGTTAATGTGATGTGTTGTAATCGTACAGCGATCTTTTGGGCACTCAGTCGATACCTGCTACGCAGTGGTGTGAAGACTACCGATTGGAAGATTCGTGTCCTGCAGCTGGATACTCTGGAAGGCCTAATGATTATTCAAGCTGCGCATCAATTCCATGTTTAGAGAGACTGTGCGATGTCTTCCGGTCCCATACATCAACCACAAATTATCAAGGAAGCGAGACTGCAAGGTGAAAATTCCAAGGTTTACTTCTCGATCCTGTTGCAGTTTACTAAACTATACATATACATCAGCTCTGGACAGCCGCAACGACCATTTCAATGCAACCATTGTCAGAAGAACTTCCCTAAGAAGGCGGATCGAGATCGCCACGAGTTTTCGGTTCATCGCGAGAAGATGCGCACACCTCGTGGGCTCATTGATTGTCCGGAGAAGGGATGTCCTCGACGGGATATGAAAGGGTTCACAAGGAAAGACAACCTTCTAGATCATCGTAGACGTGTCCACAATAGGAACATTCCGAAGCGTAATCATGCTTTGGGAGGACGGTCAGTCAGGAGGTAGATAATCGATTACGGTGTTCTAGAGCCAAGTTGCGTGTTAGTTCTTGCATAGAATTTAAAGTTAGAGTGGACCTATTTTTTTTATGTTGTCATGTCAACTTATGAGAGCTTAATATCCATAGGACAAGACTATGGAGTGTTTGTTCTTGATCGATACATTCTGCTGATGTGCCACTGCTATTGGAGAGCCTTAGGCTGGTCTTATCCGTGCCACGTTTCTCAAAACTGTGATGTGTTCTATGTCAAGAACCCAATAAAATTTGCCCATGCAACGGATGTTGTCGTCCACGTGGGTGGTGTTATATTACGGTTGTAGAGAATGCGATGGTCCTAGCCTCTATATATCTCCGCCCTTAGCTTTGAAATGAAGTCTGCCGCTGTACGAGCACCCCTGGTCGCTGATTCGGTCGAGACCCTATTTGAAATAATATTATATCAGTACGTTTCTCTATCTTCACTCCAGAAAGCTTCGATATCTATTTTGCCAGTAAGTGCCTGAAAAGCCTGTCAGAACATATAGATACCACCGCCGAAACCTAGAACGCATCAGGTCTCCGAATCGAGGAAAAAGAATGACCCCAGTGGGTGAGCGGTATATGTAAGCTCTTCAGACGTGGAAAATAGACTTGGACAAC
>Ga0307515_10003261_pt1 | contig 34332 bp, 31 predicted proteins | sample 17_EM_MG_FD_194513 | JGI IMG/M metagenome (GOLD analysis project Ga0307515, IMG submission 194513) | Populus trichocarpa ectomycorrhiza microbial communities from riparian zone in the Pacific Northwest, United States - 17_EM | ecosystem: Host-associated > Plants > Roots > Unclassified | place...
TCCTGTTGAGTGAGCGCGAGCTCGACGCGGCGCTCGCGTACGGGGTTGGCGGACGGCGACATGAGAAGGACCTCCTGTAAGCGCTCAGCAAGTACTCACCAAACGGTAGCGCTCGCCGAGCGCTCACGCAAGGGCATCGGGCGGGGTGCCGTGGTGGGACCGCGTCGGTCGCCGCTTCTTGCCGTTGTGGCCGGCCTGCGCGGGCTGGTCCGGAACGGTCGGCGGGCCCTACCTCCGAACCTGTCAGATGTACTCGGGTGGCCAGCCGTTTGCCGTCTCACGTCGCAGTGCTTCCTGAGTGGCCGGGTGCCTCCACAACTCGTGGACGAGGGCCGCGCGGTCGGGGGCCGTGTCGTCGTCGAGGACCAACTTCGGGAAGAACGTCAACTTCGACGCGGTCACCTCCGAGATGGCTGAGGCGAGCGGATCGACGCGGCCGCCGTCCAACGATCGGGCCTGCTCCAGCTGCTCGGTGGTAGCCGCTGCAAGCGCGCTGCGGCGGGCTGCGTAGACGCCTTGCGGGACAGGTCCGAGTCGCGGATCGTCGACGATGCGGAATTGGGCGATCGTGGACCACGGCAGTTTGGTCTCGGGATCGAGGTCCTGGCTGTGCTGCAGCCAGCCGATGATGCGGCGACGGTCCTGCGCGATGACGTCACGGAGGGCGGGGTCTTTGGCGTACGGGGCGAGACTCGACAGTTGACCGCGGAGATCGTCGTCTGTCGGGGCTGGAGTGCTGATCGTGTGGAGGCGGGCGTCGAGGGTGCGGGTGGCGTCGTCCCGATAGCGGTGCTGACGGGCGGCGTCTCGTGCGAGGTTGCCCGCCGTGCGTAGCTCCTTGGCGTCCGGTGGGGGCAGCTGGGAACGCAGGGCTGCGTCTTGTTCGCGCCAGTCTGCGATGGTCAGCGTGCCTTCGTCGGCTTGGCGTTCCAGCGATCTGAGGCGGTCGATGTCCTCAATGGACCAGCCGAGCAGGGTGGTGGCTTCCAGAAGGGATTGCAGGTTCACCGGCAGAGTATGGCCCTTGCTGCACTCCGGCACGCGACGGTCCTCGGCTCTCCGGGGATGGTTCTGCGCTCGTGGCCGTTGACTCATGTCAACCCGATCATCCCCCGTCATCTTCCCGCTTTGCTCGGCGCGTCCGAGCATGGACGTTGGTGCTGTGAGGCGCCGGCGTGGATTCGTTTTGCGGTCAGTCAAGGAGTCTGTCGTTCGAGGGTGGCTCAGGGGGTGGTGTCCTTGCTGGATCTTCGCCAGGTTTGTCGGGGCGTGACGCCGTTGTGGTTCGACTTCATCCGTGACTGGGACCGGACGTTGCGGGCCGGGAACTACCCGGAGACGACCCGCTACAGCTACCTGCTCGCGGCCGCCCAGCTCGACCGGTATCTGCTGGACAACGCGGCCCGGCTGCAGGCCGAGGACGCGTCCGTGGACCCGACCGAGGTGCAACGCGGCCATGTCGAGGAGTTCCAGGCATGGATGGTGGCCACGAGGTCGGCGTCGACGGCGCTGAACAAACACAAGGGTCTGCAGCAGTTCTACCGGTGGCTGGCCGAGGAGGAAGACCTCGTCCGGTCTCCGCTGGACCGGGTCCGGCAGCCGAAGACCGAGCAGAAGCTGATCCCGGTCCTGGGCGACAGCGATACGGCGAAGATCCTCGCCACGTGCAAGGGCAAGCAGTTCACCGATCTCCGAGACGAGGCGATCATCCGGGTGCTGTTCAACACCGGCGCCCGGCTGGCCGAGGTCGCCGGCCTCGCCATCGCCGATGTCGACCTGGACCTGGATTCGCTGCTGTTTCACGGCAAGGGCGCCAAGGAACGGCGGGTGCGGTTTGGGTCGAAGACCGGCCGGGCGTTGAGCCGGTACCTGCGGGCCCGAGTGGGACGCCGGGCGTCGGGCGTGGAGGCGTTGTGGTTGCCGGCTCGGGGCGAGGTTCCGTTGGCGTCGAACGGCATCAAGATCATGCTGCGTCGGCGTGGACTGCGGGCCGGGGTTCCGGACGTGCACGCGCACCGGTGGCGGCACAACTTCGCACACGAGTGGAAGCTTGCTGGCGGAGATACCGGGGACCTGATGCTGGTGCTCGGCTGGTCGTCGGACGATATGCCGCGCCGGTACGGGGCCAGCGCTGCCGCGGAGCGTGCGCAGCTGACCCAGGCTCGGCTGCGGATCGGCGAACGAGTCTGATGGGGCAGCGGCAGCGGCAGGGGGAGGAGCGGGGGAGGGGTTTGACACCGCAGCAGCGCACGAGACGGGCACGGATCGCGGCGCACGTGTCGTGGGCGAACACCGCGGACCGGGCGGGCCGTACTCAGCCGGCGACGAAGTCGTTCCTCGCAAGGTTCGAGCGTCAGGTCGACCCGCTGGGAGTGCTGCCGTTGGAGGTGCGGCAGCAGATGGCGTTGCATGCCCGCAGGGCGTACATGATGCAGCTGGCGGAGCGGTCGGCGAAGGCCCGAAAACGCGCGGCGCAGGCTCGCCGGGACGACAAGTAGGAGATCTAGCCGGTCGGTGAACGCCGGCGGGTGGGCTGGCGTGACGAAGTCGCGGGCGCGTGGCAGCGCTCGCAGTGGCTGCCTGGAGCGGTCGGTGATGTACCCGGCGGGTGGTCACGTCGGCTGCAGGGGGAGGGAACGTGGGCGTGCGGGTCTCGTGCGCCATGGTGCATCAATTGAGGAGGGCGACGTGACCCGTTACGCCGTTGACGAAGAGAACGCGATGCTGGTGCGGACCTGGTCGACTGGACGCGGTGACTGGGCCGCGGCGGTCACCGCGCTACCTGCGGACATCGACGTGGAACGACTTCAGTCCCTGGCCGCCGAGCTGACCGGCCTGTCCAAGCAGCTGTGGCGGTGCTACACCCATCCTCCGAAGGCGGACCCCGACACGGACGTCAATACGCAAGACTGGCGGCGGCAGCAGACGAGAGACACCTTCAGCTCGGTCATCGCCTCGGTGATGAGACCGAACCTTGAGGACGATGACGGAAACTTGAGCGTCGTCATCGATCCGGTCGAGGAAAGCGCTCACAGCGTCGGCCGGGCCCTGCATGAGATCGGCGACGACGCGGTTCGTGATGCCGTACGGGCGGACATCGAGGCCGAGTTGCGGGCGGTAGAAAGCGCAGAGCAGGGTGAGCTGGTCGGCCGCGCGGGGCAGGCGGCGGTGTTGAGCCGAGCGGATGCCAGCCCCGGCCAGATCGCGAGGGCCGACGCGATCCTGCGGAAGAACCCGCTCGACGCGTGGATGGCACTGCGGGATTGCGAACCCGCCGCGGCGGCGGTCGCGGCGGCACACTGGTTGAGGGCCACAGTGGACGTGATCGCCAGGGCCGCGCGCATGCCGCCCAGGCGCGTCTTGTCCATGGCGGACGACGAAGACGGCACTGAACACCCTGCGGCTGCCAAGATCCTTTCTCTGCTCCATTCCTCCGATGCCACCTACGACATCGTGACGTCCGAGGTCGACCACGCTCTCCGAGTTGCCGAGGGCTGTTTTTTCGTCCCCGCAGACGAAGACGCTGACGAGGAGGAGAACATCGAGCTGACCCCCCTCGATCCTCAACGACCCGCTCCGAGCCTCCTGGAGGACCTGCTCGACAGCATCCGTAGCTGCCGCGAGATGTACGCTCGATATGCCGAAAGGGCAGCCGTCGGAGAAGGGGATTTCCTCGACGACGCGACCATGGACGCCATTTTCTGCAACGCCGTCCGCGCCAAGGCCGACACCCGTCCGATTGACATTCCTTGACCAGTAAGGACGGATCCGATGTAGCCTGACAACGTCAGCCTGCTTCTTACTGTGAGTGATCCAGGAGGGCCGGGCTGTCGACGCGGCGTGATGGTGCCGCGCACCACACTGGCAGTGTGGGGGTCGTTGTTGTGTCAAATAACTCCGGGTGACTTTTGTGAGCTTTTGCATCTGCGCGGGAGGCATCTGTAATAGCTGCCCGGAAGCATACGTCAGGAATGGTCGTAGGGGCAATGTATGCTCGTCCATTGCTCCCCTTAGACCACTTAACTATGGTCAATCCTAGGATGCTCTACGTGGCGTTCTGCAAATCATTCATTCTGCAAATTAGTGCAGTGGGTCGACCGTCTTCTTCGAATGGATTGTTGTGGTGGGCAGCCGAAGGTCGAGGTTGGCGAGGTGCTGCTCGTCGCCGTAGGGGGCAGGCGGCCGTAGGTGGTCTTGATGGAGTCATGGCTGAGTCGTCGCTGGATGGCGTAGAAGTTCCATTCGGCATCGATCAGATAGGCGACGTGGTAGTGCCGTAGATCCTGAAACGCGGTTTCTGGCGGAGCCGGTCGGCGCAGCGGCACGCCAAGCTGGATACCGAGGCAGCATTGTCGCCGGTGCCGTGCCTGGCGGGCACACTCGCATGGTGGGGGCATGCGGTGGCGGCAGCGACAGACGGCCGCCAGTAGCGGCGCCGGACGTTGTGCGAGTTCCATGGCAGGCCGGCGGGCGTGGTGAAGACCAACTCGTCTGGACGTAGACCGTGATCAGCCGGCGGAACAGCATGACCGTGCTGGGCGACAGCAGGATTGCCCGCCGCGAGGACGCCGATTTCCGCTCGCCGATCGTGCCGTCGCTGAGCAGGGTCGTCCCGACATAGACCGCGGGTGTGTCGGAGCCGAGGCCGACCGCGCCGGCGTACAGGCCGAGCAGTTCCCCAAAGCGCACACCGGTGCCTTGGACTGCCTGGACGACGTCGCGACACTCGGGGGAGCGGCGCCGGACCAGGACGGCGGCGTCGTCCGGGGTGAGAAACCGGGCCCGGTACTTCACCAGTCGCGGCAACCCATTGCCGCGTTGCCCCGGCAACGGTCGGGGGGATTGTCCGGCCGGTACCGGGGACGGCGTCGCGCATCACCTGGTGCGGCACCGCCCAGTACTTGCGCACGGTGGTCGGCTTCAGCCGCAGCCAGCTGAGCCTTCCACGGGTTCAAATACAGGCCGCGGGCGGAGATTCTCGCGTGGACCTTGATGCTCGCACAGCCATTGCGGCATGACCTAGAGTAAGACGGTGGTCGCTCTCGGATGGATGTTGCTGCCAGGCCGGCGAGGTGCGTCGATGCATCGGCCTGATCCGGATCGTGACGGCTACGTGCTATGCGGCCGCCCGATGGACTCCCACGCTGCCGTCCATGCGGAGAATCCCGGGTTCGATGCGTGCGCGGAGTGCGCCGTCTTTGCCGGTGAGCCGACCAGCGGCGACTCCACCCCAGACGCTACCGCTCTGGTCGAAGGCAACCCTGGCCCGAAGCCGAAGGCTCAGCGGCGGAAGCCTCCCCGACCGGTTCCGAGGCCGCGGCCAGCCCCGTCGCCGGTCGAGCGGCCGCGCAGGGCGCCGGTGTTGCCGGCGGCCGAGAAGCGCCAGCCGGTAGGCGGATGGGTATTACTGCGCGGTCGGCTGCTGCACCGGCCTGACCCGGTGGCTCGGGACCGGGTGATCTGCGGGCAACAATTACTTGCCAAGGCGCAGGTGTTTCGTAACCTGCCGGCAGGCGCCGAGCCGTGCACGGCTTGCGCGGCGGGGCTGCGGCCACAACATCGGGACAAGCGGCGCTCGCTCGGCGAAGCCCGGCGGCAGAAGGCGGTGCGGCAGACGAGCGTGGGCCAATCGTACGGGCGGGAGCCGGCTCCGCTCACCGGCGGGCAGCTGCGGGCGTGGCGCTCGGTCGGCTGGGTCGTGCTGGCCGGCAGCGGACGGGCGCACCACCCGCACCCTCTACAGGACGACCGTGTCCTTTGTGGCCGGCTGCTACCCGTGGGTGTACCTGTCCGGCATGTGGTGCCGGACTTGCTGCCTGCGTGCGGTGTGTCGAGAGACTGCGCCGCAGGCAGGAGGACCTCGGGCTGCGCACCATCGTGATCACCTCTGCGGCCGATGCGGACCGATACGATCGCGCCCGCCGGCGCGGCAGCTCGATCTGGGCATTCCGGGGCGGCCTGGGCGTGGGTGACGATCAGCCGGTCTAGCGGTTTGCCGAGCCCTCGGGCGTATTCGCGGAAGGAAGTCGCGGAGTGCAGGGCCTGCGCTACGCTGCGCCTGCTTTATGTACGACACAGGGGGTCGCGTCGTTCACCAGCCGCAGGACAACGCGGTGCTGATGGTCTTCAGCGCGTTTGCCTCAAGCGCCCTCGGCACGAGCTGGAAGTGGTGCGGGTGTGGCCGTTGTTCGAAGTCGGGGCGGTGCAGGATTCGCCCGTCCGGTCCTCGGTGGGGGTTGTCGAGGCGATGCAGCAGGCCGTAGGCGGTCAGTGCGCGATGGTGCTCGTAGACGTCGCGACTGATCGAGTAGAGCTCCTTGGTGCTGTCGGCGATGAAGACAGTGTCGGTGCCGTGCCGGATCTGCAGATCCGCAACGATGAGGTAGACCAAGGTCTCGGCAGGCAGCAGGATGTTGGCCCAGCCGTTGAGAAAGAACGCGGCGGGCACTTCCAGCAGTGTGCCGCGGGCGGCAGTGCCCCGGCTGGGTATGACGTATCCGGTACGCCCGCGTGCGCCGCCGCCGGATTCCTCGAGCAGTTTGAAATGCTCGTATCGGCCTGGTGCGCCGCGGCGGCGCAGCTCGACGAGCCGGACCCGTTCCAGGGCGGTCAAGGCCCTGTGTAGCTGCCGCAGTGCCCCGTCGTCCGGATGGGATCCGGTGGCGACAGCCAAGATGAGCTCGGTCCAGCCGACGTCATTGCCGGTGGGTAGCAGCGGCCGCAGATTGCGTATCAGGGCGCCGGGAGGCCGCCGGGACTGGGCGTCGAACAGGGCCGTCAGGTACAAGCTCAGGCCGAGTCCTCGTGGGGTGATCAGTTGAGCCGCCGCACTGGGGCCGCCCGCGTCGCGGCGATGCAGGAGTGAGCGCCGGATGATGATGTTTGCTGGCGCTCGGCCTTGGCTGTGGATGGTGCGTAGCTGCTGCTGTGTGGCCCGGTACTGCTCGGCAGCGGCGCGGAGGCGGTCGGCGCGGGCGTGCTGTCGCTCCCGGTCCCTGACTGCGGCCACCCGCACCTCCGTACTGTGTGTTCCTTAACGCAGCGATCTCGACGATGCCGATTGGCCCGCACAACAGTCTAACCATCGGAGTAACTCTGCATAGGAGAGACTTCTGTGCTGAGTTCCCGGTCAGTATCTGCAGGAATATCGATCCTGCTCCCGTGCGGGCTAATCGGCATCTGGGTGTCCTGGGATTTCCATCGCGAGGCGGGCACTCTGGCCCCGGCGTACCGAACTAAGGCGGTACGCGGTCGTGGGGGAGGAAGCAGTTGAGGATCTCGTTGGTCGCCGCGTGGGCTGCGATTGTGTTGCTGTTCGCCGTAATCATCGGCGCGGCGACTGGATGGCTTTCTTGGTTGGAGGCCCGCAATGTGCCTCGCGCTGTGCTGGTCGGTGGGGGAGCGGCCGGCGGCGCGATTGCCTTGGCGGTGGCAGTCGCTGCTCTGCTGATGTAGATCACCTGACCGCCTCGACCTCAGCTCCAGGCGCTCCCGACGACGCCAGCGGACGACCAGAGCAGGACCCGAGGCGGTCACCAGGTGGACCAACGATGGATCTCAGCGGCAACGGCCGGAGTCATATCGCATTCCACGGCGAGTACCGCAACGCATCGACAGACGCTCGCCGAGCGACGCCGCGACCCGCACCGGGCCTCCACCGGCGAGGCTCACGTTCGACGTCTTCACGACGGCGGCCCATCGAGAGTCGTCGGGGACGACCGCATGGCCTGGTAGCGCCACGCCAGCGGCTGGCGCCGGCCTGATCCACCGAAGAGTCCAGTCAGATCGTGCGTACGGCCTGACTCGGACTCACGCTGTCAACGATGGATCACTCGGCATCCTCGATGAGGCAGTGCAGCTTCCCGGCTGCCCAGACACCGACGATGATGCTGGTCAGGTGGCCGCCGCTGGCGGCAGGGTGCCCCAACTCAGCCAGGACCGTTTGGGACAGATCACCTGCTGTTGCGCCGATCGCGGAGGCGAGGGCGAGGACCACGGTGGAGCGTAGCGACAGGGGCTTGCGGGACATGTCTTTCTCCCAGCTTGTTCTTCCTGGCGCCTCGTGGCGCCACCCGTCTATCTGATCGCGGATGGGAGTGTTCGCCGGCCGCTCGGCGAGCGGTTCTCACGGCGAACGGGCTGGTCCTGGCTGCCTGGTGTCGTGTCGTCCGGGCAGTGGCGAACAGCGTGGGTAGCCTGCGGGGGTGGCATCCGACAGATCCACCCTTGGCAAGGCGGCCGGCGGCCCGGTCGGTTATGCCCGGTCGCTGCTGGATCTGCTCAAGGAGTTACGTGAGGCCGCCGGGTCCCCTTCGTTGACGACGCTGGCCGGCCGGATTTCCCCGGCGAGCGGCAAAGCCACGTCGAAGGGCTATCTGAGCGAAATCTTCGGAGGTTCTCGCACGCCCAGCGGCGCCAAGGCGGAGGCGATCGCCAAGGCGCTGCATGCCGACGAGAACGTGCAGAAGCGGGTACGGTGGCTGGCGGACAACGCGGCAGCTGACGGTGCCTCACGACGGATGAGCACGCCGCAGGGCGACGGCTCGCCCGGGTGGTGGGCACGGTCGGACTACATCGAGGTGGTACGCGGCCTTGCACCGATCGGTGGGCTTCGGGATCGCGCCGACGAGCTCGCCGAATTGGCCCGCTTCTGCGAAGGCGACGGCGACGACCCGTACCTGTGGTGGCAGGCCGAACCTTGGGCGGGTAAATCGGCGCTGCTCGCGACGTTTGTGCTGGATCCGCCTACGCGATGCGACGTGGTGTCCTTCTTCGTCACGGCGTCGCTGGCCGTGCAAGCTGACGCGACCGCATGCACCGACGCGCTGCTCGATCAACTGTCGGCGCTGACCGGTGAACAGCTGCAGCCGGCGCTGACCGGGTCGACCCGCGACGGCCACCGACGCAAGCTGCTGCGCATCGCCGCTGAACGGGCGCATGACAGGGGCCGACGGCTGGTGCTGGTGCTCGATGGATTGGACGAGGATCGTGGGACGCGTCCCGGGTCCGGTCTGTCGAGCGTGGCGGCGCTGCTGCCCGCGGTGACGGTTGCCGGGTTGCGCGTCGTCGTGGCGAGTCGCTCTTCCCCGGGCCTGCCCGATGATGTCCCGCAGGGTCATCCGCTGCGCTGCTGTGGGGTTCGGCAGTTGGTGGCGTCGCCCTATGCCCGGGATCTGGGTCGACGGGCCAGCCAGGAGTTGCAGGACCAGCTCTTCGCGGGCGCTGTGGGACGGGAGGTCCTCGGCTTCATCACGGCGTCACAGGGCGGGCTGACCGCCGCCGACTTGAGCGAGCTGACCGGCCGGGCACCGTTCGAGGTGGAGTCCACGCTGGCCGGTGTGCTCGGGCGGACGGTAGGTGTGCGCAACGGCCGGTCCACGGGCTCGCTGGCCTTCACACACGGGACGCTGGCTGTGGAGGCCGTTAGGCGGTTCGGGGCGGCGCTGCGCCGCTACCAGGAGGAACTGCACCATTGGGCGGCTTCCTACCGGGATCAAGGATGGCCCCCGGAAACGCCGCATTACATGCTGCAAGGCTATGTCCGAATGGTGGCGGCAGGAGGCGACGAGACGCGTCTGGTGGACGTGGTGACCGATCCAGTCCGTCACGACCGATTGCAGGGTCTTAACGGCGGAGACGCGGCCGCGCTGGCCGAAGTACGCGCCGCGGAGGGCGTGGTGAGCGGCACGGACGGCCTGTTGCCTGTGGTCCGGCTGGCCACGCGGCGTCATGAACTGGCCTCGCAGAACGAGGTGCTGCCCGTGCAGCTCCCGGCAGTGTGGGTGGCGCTCGGACAACCGGACCGGGCGGAGTCACTCGCCCGTGGTATCGCCGACCCCTGGTGGCGGGCAGCGGCGCTCAACGCCCTCGTATCCGCACTGATCAAGAGCGGCGACCACGAGCGCGCCGAGCGGCTGGCGTTCGGCCTCGACATACCTTTCCGGCGCATGGCTGCCCTGACGCGACTTGCCGAAGCCGCCGTCGAGCGCGGCGGCCTGGCGGATGCCGCACGCCTGGTGGCGGCTGCGCTGTCTGATGCGGACGAGCTACGCGTTGAGCACCGAGCATCGCTGTTCGCGCGCATTGCCGTCGTCCAGGTGGCGATCGGTGACAAAGGAGCCGCGGCATCTCTGGTGGAGGCCGCCGTGACAGCCGCGGAGGAAGTTGTCAGCTGGGAAGACGCGTCGCATAAAGACGTGACGGATGTCGCCGCGGTCCTGATCAGGTTTGGTGACCCCGGACGTGGCGAGCGGATGGTCCGGGACCTTGTCCCGCAGCCGGAGGTTCCTTCGGGTTATGCCGCTCTCGCTGTCGTCGCGCACGGGCTGGGGGAGGACGCCCTTGCCCGGCGGTTCATCGCGCACGCTGCTGAGGTGACAGATCTGCTGACCGATGGGTACCAGCGGGGCACGGCCTTGGTGGCGTTGGCGCGTGCCTGCATCGGTGTAGGAGACCCGGACCAGGCGCGCACGTTCCTGCACGAAGGAATCAAGGCGGAAAACCCGATCGACTACGGGGCGGAAGAGCACGACATGCTGATCCTGGAGCTCACCAGCCTTGCCGGGCAGTTGGGCGCGATGGCGGAAGCCGAAGAACTCGCCGACCACATTGTGAGCGACTCCTACGAGAACGCGCGTGCCGAGGTGGCGCGGGCCTGGGGTGCCGCAGGGCGCCTCGACCTTGCCGAGAGGATCGTCGACGAAGAACTGCGGGCGCCGTACGTCTGTGCCGCAGCCCTCACGGATTTGGCTGCTTTGGCCGTGGCAGGTGCGCCGGCCGACGCCGAGCGGCTGGCCCTTCGAGCGCAGTCCGCCGCGCGAGCGAACCCTTACCGTCAAGGGCGGCTACTGGATGCCCTCGCCGCATCAGTCGCCACCGTCGGTGACAAGGATCTCGCCGCGGCTGTTGTCCGCCGGATCGGTTCGCCGGTAGAGCAGGTGGCGGCGATGACGGGAATGGTCGCTGCCATGGTCGAAGCCGGCGGTTGGGCGTACGCACAGGAGGCGGCCACAGCGGCGGAATCAGCCCTGGGCAGCGTCACGCACCCGTTCGACCATGGGAAACAAGCCGCAGCCTTGGTAACAGCCATCGTCGGCGCGGGCGACCACGAGCGGGCCACCCGACTGGCCAGCACGATCCGCGAGCCGGTATGGCAGGTGGAGGCGATCTGCACTATCGCAGCAGCCGCCGGTCGTGGTCCGCAGGCATGGGCCCAAGCGCGGCAGGCCGAGGAGATCGCCGTCCGCATATACAGACGGGACACGTACGACGTGGCCCTGGTCGAAGTCGCCGCAGCCTACGCGCATGCCAGCGCGGACGGCAAAGCGCAGGCGGTAGCCGATCGCATCGAGGACGACATCCTGCGTGATCGGGCCAGGTTCGAGATCGCGAAAGCCGCTGCGGTGACCGGCGATCATGCCGCCGCCGAAGCCATCACCGCGACGATCGCCGACGAGTACGTGCGGGACGACGCTATGGCGATGAGGGCAGAACATCAGGCCGCGGGCGGTGACCTGGAGTCCGCGACCACTCTGCTGCTCCAGCTTTCCGACCCTGACTGTCGGGCCCGTGCGATCACAGCGATCGCAGTCGCAGCTGCGGCCAATGGTGACTGGGCAACCGCGGAGCGGTATCTCACCGACCTGGATAACCAGCACCAAACCACTCGGCACCTGGCTAGACTCGCTTTGACCGCCGCGAAGGCCAGCGAAATCTCGAGGGCCCGGCGCTATCTGCTGCAGGCCCTGCCCGACGGCGAACTGGAAACCCTGCTCCCCGCGATCGCTGCGACCGAGCCGTCCACCATTCTGTACCTCGCACGGCAGGTCGTCGAAGCGGAACCAGATGCCGTCGGCCCGCGGCGGGAGCGCATTGATGCTACTGGGAAGTCGGCCGAAGGTTCAGGCGCCGACCTGCTGGCTGACGCTGACACCCAGCTATGCGGACGCATCGCCGAGCTGCTCCGGCCGGACCTACTTTTCTAGTCCACCGTGCTCGGGCTCCGCCCGCCGTGCAGACAGTGCACTTCGTGGACCGCTAGCGGCGTTGCACGCCGAGCGTCAATCGGTGCACCGCTACGCCCGGGCGACCTGCTTGTACCGCCTGCGCAGTGGCTGACATGACCACCGTGGCCTGACAACTGCCGGACATCGCGCCGCGCGAGATAGTCTCACACGATGACCGACCTAAATGGACCCATGCCGTCACCACCGTTCCCGGATCGGAACAACTCGGTGCTGAAGCTGATCATCAACAATGCCATCTCCGCGATGAGATCAGGCGAGGCAACTGCCGAGACCGCGATCCTCCACGCGGCGGTGCATGGCTGGTACGAAGGGCACATCGAGGGCGAAGACAAGTGTCCGGGCTGTGACTTCCGGGGCGATCTGCCCAAAGGGGCGACCCGGTCCGCTGAGTGACTCGAGGCCGCGCCGTTAGCCGGGTTTGGTGGGATCTCTGAGTCGAGTGCGTAGGACATCAGGCGCGCGGTGAGCGTGAACGTTGCAGCCCTCGACCGGGGCTGTGGAAACCGTCAGGCAGGACGCATTGCTCATCGCATGACGACATGTTCAGCGCCTTCATCATGACCGCACGACGAGCTGTGTTCTTGGCGGTTCTGCTGCCGTCGGCAGCCGTAGTTCGAGGTCGGCGAGGTGCTGTTCGTCGCCGTAGGGCAGCAGGTGGCCGTAGATGTCGAAGGTGGTCTTGATGGAGGCGTGGCCGAGTCGCTTCTGGATGGCGTAGAAGTCCCAGCCGGCGTCGATTAGGAACGCGACGTGTGAGTGCCGTAGGTCGTGAAATCGTGGCCGCTGGTAGAGGTAGGTGGCGCAGTCGCAGCTTGAAGCAACGGCCTTGCGGCTACCGCTTTGGAGTGGCGCCGGATGGTCGGGGCACGTTTGCGCTGCGGTGATGGCGGGATACCAGAAGCGAGACCGGAGGTTGTTGGCGTTCCAGGGACCGTGATTCGGTGCGGGAAACACCAGTTCACTGGGGCGCCGTCGATGGATCAGGCGCGAGAAAAGTTCAGTGAGGCTGGACGTCAGCGTGATCGAACGTCGTGAGGCCGCTGTTTTCGGCACGTCGAATCGCCCGTTGTTGAGCAGCGTCTGCTCGACGTGCACCGTGGTGGCTTTTCCGCTGTGCCGAACCGCCCCGACGCGCAGGCCGAGTAGTTCTCCGAGGCGCATGCCGGTACCCAGTGCGGCCTGGATCAGGCCGTGGACCTGGTCGGGGCAGGCTGTGAGAAGGATCTGCGCTTCCTCGGTGGTCAGGAAGCACGCCTGGTACGGCGTGAGCCGGGGCAGGCCGTTGCCTCGGTGGCCCTGCGGCCGTTCGAGCGGGTTGTCCGGGCGAAGGTAGGGCACCGCGTCGCGCATCACCATGCTCAGTACCGCCCAGTGTTTGTGGACGGTCGCCGCCGACAACTTCCTCGACAAGCCGGCCTTCCACGGGTCGAGGTGATCGAACCGGGAAATCTGATCGACGTGTAGGTCACCAAGGTCGGAGATCACGTGGTGCCTGAGCAGGCGCGCGTACTCGGCATGTGTTGACGCCGCAACGTCGATCTTGACGGTAAGCCAGCGCTCGACCCAGTCTCGTAGGTTCTGTGACCCTGACACGGGTGGTGGCGTGACGTGCTTCGGGTCGAGCGTCGCATACACCTCGCTGCTGGTGATCCGGTGACGACGGGACTCGGCGAGCTGCTTCGCGGCGAGCGCTGTGTCCGCCGATGGGCCGCGGAACGTGCAGCACTGCCGCCGGCCGGCTCGGCCGGCCTGCCACCGTACGCAGAACGAGGTCTCACGCTGCACGATAGAAGCCATGAGGAGAGCTTGATCGTGATTGCCTGGGGCGGTGGTCACCCTTCAAGGCGTCAGTCCGCAAACGGCTGATCCGGGCAGCGATGCAGGTTCCTACGATGACTTCCGCATGAGTCTGCGCCGGGCCCTGCCCTGGCGCGGCGGCATATCGAGGATCCGACGAGCTGGCGCTCATCTGTGACCGCTACGACGACCTCTTCCAAAGCCATCGAGACCATGACGACGGTCCTGCGCATCGCCACCAGTCACCCGGACCAGAGCACATGACACGCCGACAACGGGTTACCCGGCACGAGCCAGGCCGATAAGCTTCTGCGGCCACAGCCGATCGAGACCCGGAGGCCGCCTTGGAGATCAGGTCCGCCCAGAAGCTGACCTGGGAAAACAAGCTCGCCAAGGGGTTCAACACCAGCGAAGTCCCCCTGGAATTCTGCCTCCTGCAAGGAGAGGTAGCCGAAGCCTTCGACGCCTGGCGCCGCGCACACGACAACCTCGGCGAGGAGTTGGCAGACGTCGCGATCTACGTCATGTCCCTGGCCGAGATGACCGGCGTCGACCTTCAGGCCGCCATCGAACAGAAGCTCTCAAAGAACGCGAAACGCACGTACGTCAAGGACGAAGCATCCGGAACTCTGGTGAAGGCAGACCATCCGGACACCGGCAGGTAGCCCAAAACGGATGAGTTCCGGAGCCGGGGATGAACCCTACTGGGGCGCCTCAGCAACTGTCCCACGTTAAGCCTCGGCGTCTCGATACGAGACGGTCAAGCCAGCGTGCATTCGCTTGGCGTCTGCAATCGAGATGAGCCTGTCGAACAGGTCTTGTCGAACGATGAGATCTGCGCCTTGTACGGCAGGTACGGTCGGCTGGTAGTCGCCGTGGTGCATAGGGTGTCCGCGCCAATAGCGACCGACGAGACCGGGCCCGTCACCGTCGTCGAGACTCAGCTCGCAGACACCCGAGGTCGGCTTGAGGTCGAGCGCTGCAATGAGTGGAAGCACAGGGGCGAAGGTAGGGAAGTGCACCGAGATCGCGCTGGCGAGCGCGTGATCGGCCGGCGTCGCCGTCGACCAACGCCACGACCGGTGTATCCGTATTTGCGAGCTGGTGAATGCTCGTCTCAGGGTCGAGGTGAGGTTCCAGCCGATCCCAAGGTACCGTCCAACTCAGCCACGGCGAGGAAGACATGGGCACGGATCCCGGCGGTGGTTCAGACCTTTGGAATTCGAACCCCATGAACATGAGGATCAGCCGCCCCGGCCGATCGGGGTGTGCGCCTGCTGGGGTTTGCTGGCGCTCCACGAGGCCGATTTGTACCCAGCCTTCGTGGGGACCGACCTCTACACGGGCGAGGGCGTCTCGCCGCTCGGTATCCGGCGTAGCTGCCTGGCGGCTTCGAGTCCTGTCGGCGGCCAACAGTCTCGGTGAGGACGTTTGCGATACCAGCTCCTCCGCTGTGCGTGTCATGGCGATCATTTGGCACAGCCCATCGGAAGCGTCGGCGCGTCTGCTGACGACACCCCGACAGGGTTCAGGGAACCGCTCAAGATCGCCCCGTTCAGGGCAGTCCCGCTACCGGGTTACGGTCTGCACGTTGAGTGCGAGGTAGGTGTCGGTGGTGGCTGCTTCGAGGAAGCCGGTGGGGGCGGTGAACCTCGTCGGTGTTGCTTGGTCCAGCAGTGTCTCCCAGGTCTGCTGTGCGCCGCTGATGAAAGCGGTTCGGATCAGGTCGGCAGCGGTGGGTTCCTCCTGCCGTTGGTACTGGTGGTACATCTGCACGCGTTCCTCGTTGACGCTCTCGTAGTCCGTGTCCGGTAGACCGGCGAGCTCGTCGGGGTTGGGCGCTGGCCGTAGTCGATCGACGCGTGTGACGATGCTCTGTTCCATGGTTGACAGGTTGCGGCAAGCGGCGAAAAGACGTCGCGACATACCGATGATGAGGTCGGTGCCGGGCACCTGACCCGTGAGCATGTCGTACCTCTCGGTGCCGGGTCTTGCGGTGTAGTGGGCCCGGCGGCGCGCGGCGGCTCTTTCGGGGACGGTGCTGGCGTCGTGCTCCAGCAGCGTGAGGGCACCGCCCGGAGCGCGGCCTGCTCGATCGGTGACACCGGCTCCCACGGGAACGATCCGCCGTTCGGATGCCGGGACGGCGCTCAGGCACAGGTAGAGCAGCATCCTGGACCGGGCGAGAGCCAAGAGGGCATCGTCATCGGTTTCCGGGTCTCCGGCGGCTTCGCGGACGATGCTCAGGGCATCCGGCTCGATCTCCTCGACATCGATGGTCATCGAAAGCCGGTGCTCTAGGCTGGTTCCGCAGAGGACGCGCATGTGGTGGCCGTCGAGCAGGCCAGGGACGGACAGTTGCTGCGCGCCCTTGATCAGGGTGCGGCGGGTCAGTTTGCGCTGCCCCTTGGCTTCGACGAGCCAAGTGTTCGGACGGGCAGGATGGTAGCCGACCAGGTCGGGAAGGCCCGTTGTGGTCGACCAGTTCGGTCCTGCTCCGGTGGGAGTGACTGCTTCGGCGTGGGTTGTCGGCCCCAGGCCCATGAGTCCGCGGCAGGCCCATTCCGCCATGGTCATTCCGATGCGATAGCCGAACGCGGACCTTGCGGAACTTTCCGTGCCCTGCCGATAGACGACGTTGGGTTCCACGCGCAGCCCGTATCCGCTGGCCGTGCCGGTTGCCGCCCTGCCGAGGTACGCAATTAGCGGCGATCGGCGCGCGACGAGTTCCGACCAGGCCAGCGCAGGCACTGCCGCGAGCCACGCTGTGGGATCACGCCCGACGGAGATGGCGGCGTCGACCACATCCCGCCACGTCGTTGTGACCAGGTAGAGGCCGTCGGGCGCGAGGTTTCCTGGAGTCGGCCACGGCTTGTGCGCCTTGTCAAGCGAGGCCGGTCGCGGCCGATGGCCGGGGACCAACGGGGTGGACCGTCGCACGAGGACGGGCACGTCGAACATGTCCACTGCGGATATCGGCACACCGGATGCGTTCTGGGGCGGTTGCACCCGCACATGGTGCCAGAACGGCGAGCTCGGCGCGGCTGCTCCGAACGCATCGGCGGCGCGACCGTTCCGGGCTGCATCAAGTTCCGACCCCTTCACCTCGCCCGCAGACCGTGGAAATCGAGAGTGGGGCGCGTGCATCGTAAGCGGCGGCGCGGCCAAGTGGGGCCAGGTCGCTCCCTGGGGCATTCGGCTCAAGTGGCAGGGCTTCGGTCACGGTTGGGCGGTATGGCCAGGCACCGGTCGGTTGTCCGCTATTCCGGCTCCGTCGCTGAATTCCGGATCCAACCACTTTCCCGGTGAGCCGCCTGGAAGGTCGTACGGGAGGGGATGCGCGTCCCAGGGGCACGACGATGATCGGCTTGCCGGCGGCGTCGAAGCGGACGCGCGGAGCACGGATAGTCCTTCCACCCTGCAGGGCTGAGGTGCCGCCGGGCTGGTGCTGGTCGCGTACCTGACAAGGCATACGCCCAAGCCGCGCTCGGGCATACGGTCGAATTCCCGGGCGGCTAATACCCCAGGAGTCTCCGCGCAGGTCACCACAGGATGAGGTGCGCCCGATGTGTTAACGAAGGCAGCTTCGAGCGCCGCGGCGAGATCGTTTCCCTGTGCGTCCCACGACCGCGGACCCCGCCAGTTGAACTCACGGCCTCTTCCACCGTCCCCGGCGTGGCGCGGGTTGCGGCAGGACAGGTCTACATGCGAAGGTCTTCTCGCGGACCGGCGCTGCAGTTGTGCTGTGGGGCTACCGGACATCTTTCATTTCTTTGCGGGGTTCGATCGCGCGTGCGCGCGGGAGCCCTGCGATGGCCAGCGCCCGGAGGACTTCGCGGATGACCAGCTACAGCGTGCTCGGAAACGGCTCACGGACGACCGTGGTCGCGACATGGTCGGGCGAGCAATGCGACCAGAGCGCCAAAGTGACTACTCTCGACGATCGTGAGCAGGCCCAGCGTGTGGCCGCGATGCTGACTCGGCTTTCCGAGGACGTCTGGGACGCGGCCGCGTTCCTGGACAGCCACCCGATTCTCGAGGACGCCATCGGTCGTCTCGCTGCGCAACTGCGGGAGCCGACAGAGACCGTCAGCCCTGTGCTCGTGAACTCGGTCGAAAATTGTCGACACCGGTCGGAGCCAAGCCACGCTGACCTGGAACGTCTGCTGAACTCAGAGGCGCCCGAGGCACTCAAAGGGCTGTCCCGTACGCAGCGGTTGACGCTTGCCGATGAGATCGCTGCCGATGCGGCTGCACGCGCTGAGGCGCTCCGTACGCTCCCTCATGGTCATGACCCTGACGACGGTGCGTCGCGCATCTGGCAGATGTGCCAGGTCGGCCGGTCGACGCGCAACGGTGAGGAAGGGCAGCTGCCGGAGGGGGCGGCGAGTTGGATCGTCCAGGCGTGGGGATCGGAGTGGAGCCCGGCACGACGATGGGGCTGCCGAGAACAGCTTGTCCGTATCGAGCAGCTCGCTGCCGCGTGTGTCGCGTCCGGTGGCCGGGCAGGCGCGGAACAGGATCCCCTGGAAGCACACCTGGTCTTCGGAGACCCGCGCGAACACGAAGATATTCGGGTCTTCTACGTCCATCCCGAGCAGAAGCGCCGTGGTCAATGGGCAGACGATCCGTTCGCGCCCATGGTTGTCAAAAGGAGCGTCGAGGGATCCGGTGTACAGACGCTGGGGACAGCAATCGCAACCGACGATGACGGATTCGCAAGCCTTCTCGGAGAATGGACACGTGTGGTTCCTTACCTGCGAGCGACCGATACCTATGTAGACCCCAGCACCTTCGACTGATGATCGCCTCTGGAGTCCATTTCGCAACCTGCCCTTCATTGCGACACGCCTCGACTACCTCGGTGACCTCGACCCAGCCGGGCTCGCCATCGCCGCAACCGCCTGCACGATCGCTCAACAAGCCGGAGTGCCGGCCGGACCAGCCGAAGAACTCTGGTCTTTGCTGGTCCAGCAGCCCCACAGAATCGGCCCCAGCATCGACGTGAGCAGCGCCCGCGCGCTCGTCGGCTGGCTACCGGACGGAGTCCGGGAACCGGCCTTGTCCCTGATCACTGCTGGCCTGGCCGTACCACAGGAAGCTCTACGCTTCGATCTGCTCGACGCAGCACTCTGCCCATAGTCCGCGCGGTACAACGCTAGGACCGCAGCGTCGCGGCAAGCAGGCGCACCTCATGCGCGCTCGGGTGGGCGCGGATCAGGTCGGTGGCAAGTGCGCGGATGGAGGGGCGGTTGCGCACTTCGGCTGGTGCTTCGCCGTGCGCGTGGAGCAGCGCCCGCGCCGTCTCCGCCGGTTTGCCGCATTGCGCCCAAGCGCGGGCTCGGTCGGTGTGCAGCCGGGCTCGTCGCTCTGGCGTGGGAAAGTGCTCGGGGCGCAGATAGCGGGCGGCGTGTAGGGCGGCGCCCGCGTCGCCGAGCGCCCAGTGGATTCCCAGCTGATAGAGGGTGACCTGTGCGGTGGTCAACGCGAAGGGGTGCCCGGACGACGTGGTGATGTCCAGGCCGCCGGCGGCACTCCTAGCCTCGGAGATGAGTGCCAGGGCGGCATCGCGGCGTCCCGCGGTGGCGGCGTTGTAGGCACAGGTGCACAGCGCCAAGGCGTAGGTGGCGGCGTGCTCGGCGGTCGGCAGGCCGGTGGCCTCCAGCGCGTTCGCCGCAGACAGGGCGACTTCGTCGGCGAGCTGGTGGTCGCCTTGGTGGCGCAGAACGATGCCTAGAGCACGGGCGGCGACGGTCTTGGACAGGGGTGACTCGGCGAGGTCGGCGAAGATGACCGCGCGGTCGGCGGTCAGGCGGCCGGCTTCGTGGGCACCGGCTTTATTGAGTGTCTCGCTGGCGAGGGTGTAGCAGGCAGTCAGCCGGCCGTAGGCGACGGGTTCGTGGGAGGCGGTCTCGGCATGCGCGCTCGCCAACAGGTCGGGTAGCGCATCGACCAGCTGGGCGAGCCGGCCGGCGTCGAACAGCCTGCGCGCCTGTCGGTACTGCGCGGCGATGCCGGGCTGGCCGGGCAGGGCAAGGGCATGATCGAGCCGGGGGAGCAGGCCGGCCGGCACCGTGGCGAGTACTGTGCGACGGCGCATCGGATCGTCCCCTTGGTGGCCGGTAGCTCCGGCCACCTTAGCCGGATGCGCGGGGACAATGTCCAGGAGCGCGCCGAGCACGTCGGAGCGAATCCCCGAGCGCAGGATGATTGGTTGCGATCTATCGCGATTCTAGGAGGCGGTGTTGAAGCCAGCAGTCGCTGGCTGTAGCCATTTCCGCCAAGTGGCGCATCGCTGCTGTTGTCTCGTAGTCGGCACGACCGCTTGGCGAGCGCTGCGGCGAAGGCATCGACCGCATCCGGGGCATCGCTGCTTTGGATTGGCTGCCGCAGGCTCTGCTCGCACGGGTGAGGTTGTGCATCATGACCCTCGTTGGCAGGCTCATTCCGACCGCGTGGCGTCCTGGCGGGGCGATCCGGCTGAGCGGCTTGGTCAGCGCGCTGCAGTGCTGGCCTGCACCGGATCCTGCCAGGCGTTGATAAAGGCGTCGAAGAACGCCGGGCTGGTGGCCCGCAGCCGGGCCAAGATCCTCACCGCGTCAGAGGACAGGGTCTGAGCCAGCTCAGCGCGGCGCAGCGCCGTGGCGGTCGCCCCGGTTGTGGAGAAGCATTCCTCCAGGTCGCCGAAGCTACGGTCGGCGGCGGCGATCAGGTGGGGGAGGGGCTCATCGGGTTCGGCGGCCAGTGCGGTCAGGTCCGTGGTGTTTAGAAAGACCTCAAAACCGTCGGGTCCGTCGCTCCAGATGTTGGCCCCGCCCGGCCTGGCTGACACGAGCGCCAGGACGTCCGCGTCGAGGTCGGCGAGATACGTCAGGTACTTCAAGGCGTAGACGAGAAGATCGGTGGCTGTATCGATGGCGTTCTCGTCGGTGGTGCTCGCCGCACCGGTGGCTCCGAGGATGTTGAGGCGGTCGACCTTGCGGGCGATGTTGGCCATGATCGAGATTTGTTCGCCTCGGCGTTTCCACGAGTCTCCGTACGCGGCGTCTTTGCTGCGGTGCAGCGTGGCCACCGCAGCACGGAAGGCCTCCGCGGCCGCGCGGTGCTGCGGTGCCGGGGGTTCAGCGTCAGCCTCGATCACCGCAAGGCTCTGGGTGCCGAGGTCGAGGTGGACGGTTCCGCCGGCGAGACGGCGCAGGGCCCGCCAGACGTTGAAGCCGGTGAGGATGGCCTTTTCCCAGTCGGCGGCGCGGTGGGCCGAGACTTCGAGGTGGGCGACCATGCCCTGGATGGTGTCGAGGATGTCATTGTCGACGTGCGTCTTGCCCTCGAGGTACTGGTGGCGGCTGGCGTAGCCGAAGACCAGAGCGACGATGCCTTCCTCGATCGCGATGGCGCGGCCGCCGTCCTCGGCCTCATCGGTTTGCGGGTTGCTGCGGCGTTTGCGGCCCAGCAGGGCGCGGATGACCGGGGACCAGCCGAGCACCGCGGCGTAGGACAGGTGGAAGGCGTCGTGGAAGTGGTAGCCGTCGATGATGTGGGAGGCGTCGGTGATCGGGTCGCCGACCTGTTGACCTTCGCAGGTGAGGACGGATATTGCGCGGTCGCCGTCGTGGGTGAGCGTGAAGGTGAAGTCGGCCTGCCGGGGCAGTTGCTCGTGCGGCTCGAGGCCGGTGTCGAAGGGAATGGCATGGGAGGGTGTAGGCCGCCACCGGTCTGTGATCTTGGTGAGGTTGGCAGTGGCGATGTCGTTCAAGTCGAGGTTGAGCTGGTGCGCCACGGTGGACAGGTACCAGAGGGCGTCGCCGAGCTCCTCGCGCATGCGTGTGCGGAAGCCTGGGTCGGCCGCCCCGTCGCGCAGCTGCTTCTTGTAGGCGGTCAGGACTGCTCCGGCTTCCCCGGCGAGCCCGAGTAGGGCAACGACCAGATGGTCGTTGTGGCGGGGCAGTGGCTGGAGGGTCTTGGCAGCAGCGTGCTGATAGGACGTCATGTCCACGGGCGGGGACCTCCGATGCTTGTTGGATCTTCCGACACTTCCGCACTTCCTGTTTGAACATCCCACATTGCACGGTGTATCGTCCAGCACGATGACGGATTTTCCGACAGCATGCGAGGTGGCGTTCATGCGGGCTGCTAGTCCCACGGTCGAACAGATCATCGACGTGATCGTGCGGCTGCTCGCCGACGAGCGCGGCCAATCCGAGGCCGATGTACGCGATGACCTGGAAGAGGGCGGCTGGGAACTGCCGATCGACTCCTTGCGCATCGTGGAGATCCTGGCGCGGGTACAGCAGGAGTTCGGCGTGGAGATCCCCGCGGACGTCGACTCGGCCCGGGCCTTGCGTTCGGTACGCGCCTTCGCGGAGGTCGTCGAATCCGCCTGCACAACCAGCGACAGGAGTTCATGATCATGGCACTTACATCCGGCCCCGAGGCCGACGGTATTGGTGAGTCGGCGCTGCTCAGCGAGCGGCTGAAGAACACCCGCGAGTACCTCAGCCTCACCCAGCAGCAGGTCTCCGAGCAAACCGGCATTCCGCGCACTGCCATCAGCGAGATCGAGGGTGGCCGCCGCAAGGTGGACAGCCTGGAGCTGAAGAAGCTGGCCCGTCTCTACCGCTACCCGGTCGCCTACTTCCTCAACGAGGACCTGGACGCGATCCCGGCCGAGCACGCCCTGGCCGCCCTGCCACGCAAGGTGGCCGGCCTCAACCTCAAGACGGAGCAGATGAACCAGGTGATGAAGTTCGCGCAGTTCCTGCAAATGTCCTACCAAGCCGACGCCGAAGCCGACGCGGATGGCGATCGTCCGGTGCTCGAGCGCCGAGGAGAGCCATCGTGAACTGGTTGATGGCCCACCGAACCGCGGGAATCGCGGCGACCAATCTGCGCACGCGCCTTGGCATCTCCGAGGACAGCTACGTCGACGTGTTCGAGGCGCTGCGCCGCTGCGGCCTTGCGGTTCGAGGGGATGACGAGCCGGGCTTGTTCGGCCTGTACTTTCCCGCGATGCCCGGCCGCTACGGCGGGATCTTCCTCAACAGCACCATGAGCGAGGCGACCATCCGGCACACCGCCGGGCACGAGCTCGGCCATGCCGAGTTCGGCCATGAGCGCTGCGTGGCCGAAGGTCCGGACCCGTTCAGGGGGCTGGCCCCGGAGAAGTGGCCGGACGAGGAGAAGCAAGCGGAAGCGTTCGCCGCCTGGTTCCTGATGCCGATCCGGCTGGTCAAGGCAACACTTCTACGTCTGGGCTTGGACATCCCTCGAGAAGCGATGGACGTCTACCAGTTGTCGCTTCACCTGGGCGCCTCCTACAAGGGGACGCTGCGCCACCTGCGGCATCTGCGGCTGGTCGACCCGAAAACCGCAGGCGGGTGGACAAACGTCCAGCCGGCCCGCCTGCGCGCTCGGCTGAGCGCCAAGACCGAGCCGACCCCGCCACGCATCTGGGATTTGACCGGCCTGACCGAAGGTAGCCGTCTCGCCGTCGAGGAGGGTGATCGGCTCATCGTACGAGCCCCTTGGCTGGGACACGACCCGGAATACGCCGGGCCGACCGCCCTGCAGATGCGTCCCGCACCGCACGCCGTCGCGCCTGGAAAAGGCGCTGAGTTCGACATCGGCGGGCCGATCGTCAGCGAGTCGCTGCTGACGGTCACCGCGCGTGGAAGCGGTGAGACCTGGTCGGTCACGCTGTTGCCCACCCCGCGCGACCACCAAGGCCCGCTTGCGGCAGGGCGTCCTGACCTCCTGATCGGCCCGGCGAGCGGAGCACGACGGTGAGCCTTGTCAGCGTGGAGGCATCCAATGTCTCGACCGCGTGGCTTGCGGCCGCGCAGCGACTCAACCGCGAGCCGAAACGTAAGGCGATCAACACGGTGACCCGCATCGCGGACCCGGTCGGCGAGGATCCGGCGGTGCGTCAGGCGATGGACGAGCTGCTGGACAGCGGCAAGAACCTGCAGTATGTCGATACGGTCGCCAACACGATCTTCCCCGAAGCGATCGCCCGTTCGAGCCGTGACCATGAGGAACTGGTCGAACGGTACGTGCGGATGTATCCGATACTGCGAAAGAAGTTCACCAAGAACGACCGTGGTACCTACTTCGGTCGGCTGATCCAGTATCCGTCCGCCAAAGGTCCCTTCGACCAGGTCGGTGCTGTGATCAAGCGGATTAATGTGCAGCGCAGAAGCGCCGGAGGCACCCTGCAGGCCGCCCGTTACGAGGCGCTCGTCGAAGCACCAGGAGACCTGGGCCCCGACGCCCTGGCGGTCTACGTTCCTGACACCGATAACAGCCCGATGGGTTTTCCGTGCCTCAGCTACTGTGCGTTCCAGCTCGACACCGAGCAGCGCCTCCATCTGCTGGCCACCTACCGTAGCCAATACCTGGTGGAACGCGGCTACGGCAATTACCTCGGGCTGGGGCGGCTGCTGGCCCATGTCGCACGGCAGACCGGCCTGGAAGTCGGGCATTTGACGGTCGTGGCGGGCCTCGCCCACCTGGAATCACCCATCACCAGGGTGCGCTTGATGCTGGAGCGGTTCGGCTACGACACGTCGCACCCCTGACGGCGCAATCACGCCTTCTGTCGCTGAGTTCTCGCTGCCGCAAGGGCACGGACGACGATCGGGTTGTCCAGCACGGTGAGGCACTCGTCGGTGTAGGCGGAGAACTCGGTGAGCGTGTCGGTCAGCTTCGAGTCTTCCGGCAGGTGCAGGTAGCTGCTTTCGACGTGCACGTCTCGGTAGATCCGGGCGCCGAGCTCATCCAGCGCGGTGGCCAGGACCGTCACCGCGTCGGCGTAGGCCGCATCGGTGCCGGTTTGGGTGTCTGCTGACATCGGGCTCTCCTTCGGGTCGAGGGGCAAGGCTGAGATCATGCCGTATGGGCCGGCACGATTCTGAGCCGGTCGTTGATGCCCCACTTCGGGGGGAACCAGGCGGTCACCGGGGCCGGGTCATGCCGGTAGTGCTGCTTGATCCGGGTGCGGCCGCTGATCCCGGCGATGTCGGGGTGCGCGAGCCGGGCGTACTTGTCGACTTCGCAGAACAGGTTCTGGCAGTCGATGAGTTGCAGCCGTCGTCCTCCCAGAGGGGTAAACGACAGGCCCAGTCGCGCGAAATGCTGCTCCTGGGTGTCGGTGACGTAGCGGATGATGTCGGCCTCGATGCCGTCGGCGGCCGGGCCGAAGCACTTGCGGATCCCATCGCGGGCTCCCGGTCCGGGTACGACGAACTCCATCTCGTCGAAGTCGAGCGCGGCTGCGTAGTTGAGATCGATGGCGAACTGGTAGGCCAGGAAGTTGCCGAAGGCGGGGAACGACCGCAGCAGATGGAACAGCTCTCGCAAGCTGCCTGCGTCAGCAGCCCGGGCGGGCGCCGAGGCGCCCATCATGGCCTCGACAAGCCGCAGATGGTTGCGGTGCTTGCGGCTTTCACCTAACCGGGGCGGTGGGATCACATAGGCCGCGGAGTAGAGCCGTTGTCCACTGTTCAGGGCGGCGCTGAGGACCCGATCAAATCGGTCGAACCGATAGTGGCGCCAGGCCGGCACCTCGAGGGCGGCCGACAGTAGCTGCCAGGTCGAGGTGCGGTTGAACAGCTTGAACAGCACCGTACGGAAGAAGACCTCGTCCCAGGTCTGGTCGCCGTGGTAGGTGACCTCGCTGATCAGGTATTGGCTGACCCGGTCGGCCGCCCGGTAGCAGTTGGTGAATCGGTGTCCGATCAGGATGGGGTCGTGCGTCCACGGTCGCGGCGTCCCGTGCAGTCGGGCGAGGTAGACCTGCTGCCGCGCCTGCGCGAACCGCCAGTAGGTGTCGAACACTGGTGTCGGCATCAGCCGCCGACCGCGAACAATGATCCCCGCCTTGCCGACAGCGCAGCGAGTTTGAGGATCGACAGCGGCCCGAACCATGTATCTAATATATATTAAATATATGGCTCAGGGGAGAGGGCAGGGCGCCGCGTGATCCTTCTGAAAGATGCGGAACGTCGGACCACGTCGGTGCAATGGCCCGTCGAAGTGGATGACCGGCTCGATCTGCTGGTCCGGGTCGCCGCGGACGAGGGTATCCCGGTCAGCCGGGCACAAATGTTGTCGGCATTGGTCGCCGCAGCGAGCCTCGATCAGGGCAACCTCGCCGACGTCGCCCGCCGCTATCTGCGCACCCGCGAAGGCGAACTCGCACGCAGCACCCCAGCGGAGGACCTACCGGTGGTGAAATACCGGGGTCGTCGGCGTGCGCAGCCAATTCAGCCGGAGCCGGCATGACGATCGCCCGGTAGCCAGCTCTACCGACGCGCAATCAGCCGATGGCACCGACCCGGACGGCAAGGCTCCGCAGGCCGCTCGGGGTGATCGTCGGCGCGTACAGCATCCTGGTGATCAGTTCGTGCGACGACGGTCGGCGTAGCTCTTCGGGCGCAACAGCCTCGGCCGCGGCCAAGGCTTGGGTGGCGCGATCAGGTCGACCGTGCAGCTCCCACGCCCGGGCGGTATCGATGCAGTAACGGGAGTAGCGCTCCGACGTTTCCAGCTGGCGTACGTCGACGCGGGCAGCATGGTCAAGCGCGGTGGCGCTGTCGCCCAGGGCGGTGAAGACGCCGATCTGGTAGCCGATCACATTGGTGACGCTGAACGTGATCTCCCCAGTGTTGACCGGCCCGGTGAGCCGGCCGGCGACGGCGGTGGCCTCGGACAAATACGTTTCGGCGTCGCCTCGTGAGCCGGCCTGGGCGCCGGCGTAGGCCGCCGTGCACAGCAGAGCGCCGTAGGTGGCCAAATCAGCGTCCGTCGCATGAGAGCTCGGCTGCAGATTCCTGGCGCTTCTCGACAGCAGGGCGATCGCGTCGGCGTGGTGGCCGGCGCGGCGCATCGCAATGGCAACCGACCGACTGGCGTGCGCCACTGGAGCGCCTCGGCCGGTCGCCTGCGCCGCGGAGAGCGCCCGGTCCGCCAGCACCCAGGCAAGGGCATCGTCGTTGCGTTTGACGCACAGCTCGGAGGCCAACCGGTAACCGGCGGCCAGGACGACCGTGGCCGGCTCACGTTCTTCGGTACGACCATCGCGCCGGCTGGCCGCGGCACCGGCGATCAAGGCGACCAGCAACCGGTTGAGATCGTCGTACCGGCTTGCGCCGAATACCTGCCGCGCGTCGCGCAGTTGCCGGGCAAGAACGGACAGTCCCGGCGGGGTGACGATGGTGGTTTCCGCATGGAGTAGATCGGACAGGCTCGGCTGGGCGGCGGACAGCTGCTGCGGCCCCGGCAAAGCTGTGGCCGCAGCGCTCGCAGCCATGCCAGACAGCACGTCGCGTCGTCGCATCGGATCACCTCTCCCAGGCTCGTTCGCCACGACCCTAACCCCCGCAGGACCAATCGTCGTGTTGTCCACGCTGGAAGGTTGCGGCGATTGACACACAGGACGGGGAGCCAGCCCGAGAAGCTCTACGGGGATGCCCAGAATCTCCCCGATCCGACGGCGAACGTGAATGTCCTGACTCGGCGGCTGGCCACGTTCGATGCGCGAGATCGTGGACAGCGAATATCCGCACATCCGACCCAACTGAGTTTGATTGAGCTCAGCATGCAGCCGAGCCAGCCGGATTACCGCGCCAACGTCATCCGCGGCCACGGCGGCCCGCACGCGTGTGGACGCCCAGAGCGACCCGTCGGTCCCCATGATTGCCTCACAGACACGCGCAGTAGTTACCGACAGTGTGCAGCGGCCAGCGCATGCCGTCGAGACCTGAAAATTGATTCTCGCTGATAGACAAAAGGATTCCGCCAACCGTCCGGCTGCGAGCTGATGGATGTGCCGGGTCGCGACCATCGCAGCCTGTGATCACCAGGCAATCAGCCAGAAGAGGTACACAGCGATGAATCTGCAGGAGTACCAACGTCGAACCGAACAGGCCCACGACCACGCAGGCGCGAGGTCGCCCGTTCCGGTGCAGGGATGCCAGCTGGCCGCGGCAGCCGGCACAGTGGCCGCCGCCATCGCACGAGAGCAGCACGGACTACTCACCGAGACCGGCTACCGCGATGCCCTGTCCGACGGGCTCGCAGACCTCCTGCACCGGGCGGTCGCTTTGGCCAGCGCGGTGGGGCTCGATCTGGGCGAGATCGCCGCCAGCGGCCTCGCCACCCTCGACGACTTCGACGCCGCATGCACGCCAGGCACCCGTACGGCGCTACCAGTGTTCGATGCGGGCTATCCCGAAGCCGAACGGTTCCCGCGGCGGCTGGCCGTCACGTTCCAGGAGGCCACGGATCCACGCGGCCGACGCGTCGTGACCGCGACCGTGACATCGATGCAACCGCCAGCCGACGCACCGAGGGCCGGTGCTGGACCGCGCCCATTGCAGACCGGTGATCGTCTGGGGGATCCACTCAGCGACAACGCCCACCGTCCCGACGGCTACCGATTCCACGATGCCATCCATCTCGGGTTCCTCACGGTTCTGGGCTGGTCACCAAACCTACGGGCGCTGCTGCACCGCAAACGCAAGTCCGTCCCGATCGTCGACGAATGCGAAGACGGCGCCCGCGCGATCTTCGCCGAGGAGGGCCTGGCGGCCGTACTCGCCCGACTCGCAGAAACCAGAATCGGATTCCGCCGGTACCACGCAGTCACCCGCGACGTCGTCGATGTTGCTCGGACCGTCACCACCGGACTTGAGGTCTGCCAGGCCCCCGGCTGGCTATGGCGCCAGGCGATCTGGCAGGGCTTCCAGGCAATGGACCAACTGATCACACACCGCGGTGGAGTGCTGGTCGCAGATCTCGACGCCCGCACACTCACCTTCCAGCCCGTCAGCGCCTCGCAGCAACCGTGGCCCGACATGCAGTCGTCGCCGGCCGCAGCCTGAACGCCACGGCGGCCCGCCGCACCGGCCTGCCCGCCGGGGCAGGCACGCCAGCGCTCACATCAGCGAAACGCGAACGCATCAGGAGACGGTATGGACACCGAAGACTTCACCAAACTGGCCGACGACGTAGAGGCCGAACTGCTGCACAGCGCCACGAGCGTGGCGATCCTCGGCGCGACCCCCACAGCCCTGCGGCTACTGGCACGGTTGGCCGGCACAGGCCTCGACCGCTGTGTACGCGGCATCTACACCGCCACCCCAGCAACAGCATCTCTACGAGTACCGATCCGGCCCCTCGAAGACCTCGCGGACCAGCCGATCGACGTAGTAGCCGTCGCGGACGACATGGACAAAGAAGATCTGCTGACCAGCGCCCTGCCCTTCCTGCAGGGCGCACCAAAAGTCGTCGTCGCCGGCTACGGCCACCTCGACTACCGCGATCCCGCCTACCGCCAGGAACTCGCTGAACTGCTGGTGCCGTCGCTGGCCAACGGATACCCGCACTCCCTGACCCACCTGCACCAGTGCCTGACGAACGCGGCACGACTCGGGCTGCAAGGCGTGGTCGCAGAGTTCGGCATGTTCAAGGGCGGCACCACCATGTTCCTGTCCCGGACCATCGAACGTCTCGAGGAAGACTGGCCCGTCATCGGCTTCGACACATTCGCCGGGTTCCCGGCCCGCCGCAGCCCACTCGACATGTACGACCACCCGGACTGCGTCTTCACCGACGTTGACTCCGTGCGCCGATACCTCGCCGACCGGCGCGTCGAGATCGTGCCCGGCGACATCGCCGCCACCGCCAGCCGTCTCAACGACGAGGACCTGGTCTGCACCTTCATCGACACCGACAACTACACCCCCGCCAGCGCAGCCGTCGCTGTCGCCCGGGAACGGACCCTCGTAGGCGGCGCCATCGTGTTCGACCACGTCACCGGCGTCAACCGATTCCGGTACACGCTCGGTGAGCGCCTGGCCGCCAAACCTCTTTTGAGTGACTCTCGGTATTTTCACCTGCACGGAACGGGTGTTTTCTATCGGCAGCGGTAACCGCAGGCCTTGCCACGTCCGTTAGGTTGACGTGATGACTCGGCGGCCGCCCACACCACGAGCAGGCGTTTACAACCTGTATTGGTACTACGCCAGCCAGCGGCAGGCCATGTTCGAGCGGCGCGTCGCCGGCCAGCCGGGCCCATGGACCGACGATCCGATCCTGTCCACCTTCAAGTTCTGCAACGTGTACCGCGCCGCCGACCGGGTCAGCCAATACATGATCCGCGACGTTTGCTACCACGAAGAAGACTGCACACCACAAGATCGCATCTTCCAGATCGTCGCGTTCCGTACCTTCAGCAAGATCAACACCTGGCGGAGCGTCCGCACCTACCTCGGCCGCTACCCGACGCTTGACGACCTCGCCGACGGCCGATTCACCGCCGCCCTCGACGCAGCCGCCGTCGCAAACTCAGGCCTCTACACCGGTGCGTTCATCCTCTGCGCCACCGACGCCTACGGCCAAGGCCGCAAACACCTCAACCACGTCGAACTCTGGCGGCACATGTTCCTCGCCGAAGACCTCGCCGACCGGATCCTCGACGCAGCAAGCTTGCGACAGGTCTACGACCTGCTGCACGGCTACCCCTTGATGGGCGACTTCATGTCGTACCAGACCGCCATCGACCTCAACTACTCACCGCTGATCAACTTCAGCGAAAACGACTTCACCCAAGCCGGCCCAGGGGCCCTGCGCGGAATCCGCAAATGCTTCGAGGACCTCGGCGACTACAGCCCCACCGACGTGATCATGTGGATGCGCGAGCACCAAGCCGAAGAAATGCAGCGGCTCGGGCTGCCCTTCCAGGGCTTGTTCGGCAGACCGCTGCACGCCATTGACTGCCAGGGACTATTCTGCGAAACCGACAAGTACTGCCGCGAGGCGGTGCCCGAGCTGGCCAGCGCTCGCAGCAGAATCAAAGCACGATTCACTCAGAACCCCACACCAGTCGCGCTCTTCTTCCCCCCTCGCTGGGGAATCAACCAGGCGCTACCCGCCATTGCGACTCCAGCCGGAGCAAACGTGGTGTCGTCGAGTCAGCAGCTCGCCATCTTCTAGCACGGCAACCGCCGTTCGTGAGGTGACCTCGGAGCCCGTGGGAACAAGGACGGCCACCGCATGATCGTCTGTGCGTTGTGGACACAACATCAGACCTTGCGGTGGCCGAGTGCCACAGCGTAAACCCTGCCCGGTGACGAGGTCGGCGCTGATGGTGATCCCGACGACGACGGTCGGCACAGTCTGCTGATCCGCCGCAACAACACCACCGTGAACTCGCTTCCTACCGCTGCCGGACCCTCCCGGCCCGACCATCCTCGCCCAGCTCGTGCGGGTAGCGGGAGTCCGTTGGATCGTGGAGGAGTCGTTCCAGGCCGGGCAGGGGCCAAGTCGGTCTCAACCAGCACCAGGTCCGCCGCTGGATTTCCTGGCACCGGTTCACAACCCTCGCCCTGGCCGCCCTCGCGATCTGCGCCGCGGACGCCCGAACAGCAGACCGACACACTCAACCCGACATGATCGAGCTGACCGTCAACGAGATCCGCTGCAGGGGTCACCCGCCCGACGTAACGCGGACAGTCCACTGTCATCATCGTTCCCGTGGAGATCTACGACGAGCAGTACGAGAGGTACTACCAAGCCGTCACCCTGCCGGTCGACTGGGACCGGGCCACGCAGGTGATACGCAACGGCGAACCGGACGCCGAGTTCTTCACACTGCCCTGGTGGCAGACCGAGTCACGAAGCATCTACCTGTATGGAACCGACTACAACAAAGCGCGTTTGACCGAACTGCGCCGAACCCCGGGGAAGAAGATGCGCGGCCGCGCACTGTGGCGTCCCGCGGTCTTGTACCCCGGCGTGCCGGACGAATGGACGCCTGTAGCAGTCGGGGTCATGACCCAGGCCGGACACATCGGCTGTGTCGCGGGCGACGTGTGCACTGCCGGACTTGGCAAACTCGTCCGAGCCCTGGCCGATGCTGGTGAATACTTTACTGTCCCTGTCCACGTCTCGCCCTCCGACGCGGAGATCCTCACACCTGACGGCGCCGACATGTCTGCGTTCGACTACTCCTGGGTCGGAGAGGAAGACCACCGGTATAAGAAGCCGGCGCGTATCAACAGGTCACATGTCATCGGATTAATGATGATCAAGCGTGGGATCACCCCGCGCTGGCATGCCCTCGCACAGCGAATCGCCGCCTACGGCGAAGAGTCCGGTGTCACCGTGAGTGCGCCATTGCCGCTGTTCCGCGGTGCCAGAGTCATGGTCAGCCTCCGCGACCCCGACGCCGAAGCAGCGATCGAAAAGGCATCCCGGTTGACAGGCTTCGAGGCGATTCCCCGCCCCCGAGGAATCATCGACAAGCAGCGCGCGAAACAGCTCGGGAAGATCGACGCACTGATCACTCGATACCCGGACTCTGACGTCCCCGTCTGCCAATACGCCCGCGCCAACGGGATCCCGATCTACAGACCGGACGAGTTCATCGGGGGCCTGGCCGAGGCAGCGCTGCGCGAGTACGGCATGCTCTCATCCTGACGACCGCACCTCTTCCGCAAGGCCAGTGGGCCGGCCTCGCTTACCGACCCGCGAATCGGACAAGCGCATCCCGCTGGACGACGACTCGGGGCAAGGGGTACGCCGTGGCAGACCGCCACACTCAGCCCACCATGATCGAGCTGACCGTCAACGAGATCCGCTGGCGGATCAATGTCCTGCTGATCCGGCCGGCTCGCACCGCTGCCTACCGTGTGCGCTGGTCATACTGGCGACGTCGCCCTCAGGCGCGAGCCCGGCGAGCCCGCTGCGCCCGCCGTCTCAGCCTTGAACTTCAACCATGATCACGAATGGCGGCTGCCGTACCAGAAAGAGCTGAATCGCTGGTCCGCGATCTTCCCGCACTCTCGCGGGCCCGGACTGGCTACGGAACGGCGGTTGATGACGCTGCGAGTGGCACGGGTGCCAGATCCTCATACGAGGTGGGTACGCCGACCTTCCGGTCGCGCCACCGCGGTCCCTGGCTGACCCGACGATCGGGCGTTCGATCATCCTGGGCCGTCCAGACAACCATGTCGAGTAGACGCAAATCCGTGGTCATCGCCAGCTCAGTAACGATCGGCGTCGTCCGAGCGCGTAGCTCAGCGACCTGAGCCCGATGGTCACGCAGATAGCGTGCCAGCGCGCGCACGACGCTGTCGATCCGCTGATCCCGACTGAGCCCGTGTCGCCTTGCCCCGTTGGTGAAGGCGTCGCCGGCGAAGCCAAACGCCATCGCGACGTGGCCATCGAGCACCGGGATGGCGTGCGGCCGATACAGCGCTCCGAGCTTGGTCATCTTCGGCGCCCACGCCCCACGAAACCCGAACTGGCAGGCGCGGACTACCGCGGCGATGTCGACCTCGGCCATCGCGTGCAGGTCTGTGTTCTCGGGCACCTCGCTGATGAGGTTGGCGAAGTCACGTCGCAGGTCATGGTTGAACGCCGCGACCTCCTTGATGTCCACACGGCCGTTGAGCGCGTTGACGTACAACAGGGACCAAGCCGTGACCTGGTCGAGTTGGCCGGCGGCGCGGGCGGCCATGCCCGCCAGGTCATAGACGGCCCATCCGCTGAGCGGACGCGCGCAGTAAGCGAGAATTCGGTGCGTCGCGTCATCGATCGATACTGGCGGCAGCACATCGCCGCTGAACCCGGCGGTCACGTCGATGACCATGTCAGACGGCATGGATTTCATCCGTCACACGCTACCGCTCGACATCAGACAATCATGCAGGTGTGCCGACCAGATGTCTGGGCCCGAGGTAACAGCCGGCTCCCTCGCCCACTCCGTTGCCTTTCACCTCTCAAAGCAGGATCTCGTTCCGAGGCCGTCGACGCGATTGCCGATGCGTTTGGACGCGGTGGACGCCTTGATGGACCAGTACGGTGCGCTCGCGTCCGACCATCCTGACGTCGCGGCCGGAGCCAGCACAAGCCCTGGAATGCACGGCGGGGATGGCCTGCTGCCGGGCGACCGGGTCCACGATCTACCCGACGGTTTGTCCCCGGCCGGCACGATGTGCCTGATCCGGTTGGACCAGCCGCGCACCCTGCAGGACTACGGATGCGCTCTGCCCGAGTCCACGAGATCTCGCGGAGTCGGCACATCGCGGAAGTCCCGCCGCACCCGTTGTACGACGGGCTGGTGCCGATGATATGAACCCTTGTCCGTAGGAGGCCTGCGGCTCAACTGAGCACGATCAGCCAACGTGACGGACCCCGCGGCGGTAACGTTGGTCTCCTTGTCGAGCTCGATTCCACCGTGCGGGCAGCGAGGTGCCGCTAGCCGCCGCTGGATCTGCGACGGCGCCTTGCTGTCAGCGGATCGCGACTGCCCGCAAGGGCGACGGCGCGGAACTGCTACCGCGTCAGCGCTGCCCGTACGCTCGCTGACCTCGCTGACCTCGCTGACCTCGCTGACCTCGCTGACCTCGCTGACCTCGCTGACCTCGCTGACCTCGCTGACCTCGCTGACCTCGCTGACCTCGCTGACCTCGCTGACCTCGCTGACCTCGCTGACCTCGCTGAC
>Ga0307515_10003262_pt1 | contig 34332 bp, 21 predicted proteins | sample 17_EM_MG_FD_194513 | JGI IMG/M metagenome (GOLD analysis project Ga0307515, IMG submission 194513) | Populus trichocarpa ectomycorrhiza microbial communities from riparian zone in the Pacific Northwest, United States - 17_EM | ecosystem: Host-associated > Plants > Roots > Unclassified | place...
ATTAGAGATACCACAAACTATCACAGTGCTGCAATGAAGTAGACTAAATAACTACGTTGTGGTATAAAGAGGAGAAGAAGGTGGAAAGGGGGTATTGTATATAAATAGTAGGGCTGGCCGCCAAGGTACTAGTGGTGGACCAGCCAATAGTAGGAAACAGTACGAGACAGTATGAAACAGTATGCGTCAGGTCAGTGCTGTGACATATATCCTTCTTACCTTAAACTCCTTCTATATTAGATTATATATTAAAGATATATTTTTAGGCCTAGCGGTATATGTGAGGGCGAGGACATACTACGCGTTAGCGTATAATTTGGCATTATTAGCAATATTAATCTTTACGCGGTTAGTCAGCGCTATTTTATATAGAAGGTATAATAGTAAATGTGCTGCCGCGATTAAGGATTAGGCAGGGAGGACTTTTTATATATACTTGGGGCCTTAATGGCCCCAGGTGGCTGGCTGAACACGTGATTTTTCGGCTGACCGAGGATCAGCCGGGCAGTCAATACCAAGCTATTTACGGTATAGAGCCTCTAGATTGGCTTAAAGGGCGTGCATATCCGAAAAGTGCATGAATTCTTGCCACACGAAGGAATGAAGGGATCAAGCGACCGGAAGGATGCACTAGAATAATTCTAGAATGACATCATGGACAAGGGTTGTTGCCATTAGGGCCAATCACAGATGTTGAAACACAACTCTCAACGGATTGGTGGCTGAGGGGCGCATGAAGGCCGGTCGGTTTGGTGGGTGACTACCCCGCAAACTGGAATGCTGTGCAGGATGTGCAAAAAAAGGCGCAACTACTCGCGATGCAGAATGAGGTTATAAAACGCGCGGCGCAATATCTACTAATGGGAAGGATGATGGGGACAAGGCCGCCCCTGAAGAAGTACCGTGCCAAAAAGTCGGGGTATATTTTTATTCTGGTGTTTGAGAGCATGGGAGGGACCGGGAGGCTGGGACTTCCAGAAGGACAGGCATCGGAATCCGAAGAACCAGGCATCTGAAGAACAGGGCATTCGAATTTTGCTAGTCAAAGCTGGTCTCGCCCTATGGTGACGGGCACGGACAGAATGCGTATGTAACGAGCAAACCAATTAGGTACTTGATACTCTAGTAAAACTTGTGACAAACTCTGCGCTTGGTATTACCATGTCGAGTGCATTCCAGAATTCCTGGAGCGAATACGTGAGGGGCGGACGGAGCGACCTCGGGGTTAGAGTTGTGGGGACTTGGGGGCGCGTGCAACGCCAGGGTCAGGGTCATATGAGTGCGGGAAGGAAGACGGGACCATCGTGGCGTGTTTATTCAACGTTAGGACCGTTGCCCAATAGACGGATTTCGCAAACCTTGTATACTTCGCAAAGTCGCTCAAGTAAAGTTACTTAGTGATCGTCGCTATCGATCGAGCCGTGACGTAGTTGTGGAGACTTAACGTCTTACGACCGGGTCACCATCGTCGTTTTGTCACCACAAGAAGCTCAACGTAAGATAGGCTTATTACACGATTTTGAAACCTCAAAAAATACAAGGCTCGGCTCCAGCCGTATTCGAAGTCCCTGCGGGCCTCCTAAATTAGCTCCAACTAGTGTAAAGAAATTTGCGAAACCCGTCTAATAGCTTCGAGCAGAGCCCAGAGGTCGCAATGCGTGCTTTTTACCCGGTGACTAGTGTCATACGCGGTGCTAGCGGTGTTGGCCTGGTTGATCTTCAAAGGACGTCCAACGGGCAGCTCAAAGCCGCGATTGGCGGCCGTAGACTCTTTAACTTCCCTTTGTCCTCAATAATGGGCACCTGCACAGCTGAAGCCTTGTTGCCGCTGCAGAGCTAACCTCTCCTCTCGCCGTCTCACGGGCTCCCCCTTAGCGTCTCGGACGCCACAAAAGCCACAGACTTCTCCAATGCATGTCGGCGTCCCGTGCACAAGCCAGGATACCACCTCAACATGGTCTTGGGGCACAGCGATCTCTTAGCCAGTCCGGTTCGCCTTTCATGATCTCCGACGCTTGTCTTGATACAGCTTGTATGCCCGTCGACCAAGGCCCCTCATTAATCTCTTCCCGGTCCTGACCAGCACTCTTCGCTCCCCATGGAGAACCGCGGCCTGCCCACGCATGGAGCGGTGCTTCAGCTATGTAACCCTACCTGGTGGTTGGTCCGTCGCAAGGCAAATCAATTCTTTGTATCGGCAGACCAACGCCTCATGCGCGTCCCCGCTGGTCACGTCCGCGGCATATATGATAGCTAAACCGTCCCCGAACACCTTCTCCTCAGTCTCGTGTAGCCAGAACATCTTTTGAGGGCTCCTCGTAACTGGGAACCTCATTGCCTTTACCCTTTGTTCTAATTTCGAAGTACCCTTATTCCTACTTTTTAGTCAAATCCCACTACAACCATGCCTGGTGGAGGAGTCACCCTCGTCGGGGCCACCAATGTGGACCGCGTCGAGGCCCCAGTCACCATGAGGGCCTACCTCATGTGCGCTTTCGCTGCGTTTGGTGGTATCTTCTTTGGTTATGACTCTGGGTATATCAGTGGGTGAGAAACATCAGCCCTAGGAATTGAATGAGCAGAACTGATTTCCTGTTATAGTGTCATGGGTATGGAGTACTTTATCCACCTGCTCACCGGATTGGATCCCCCACCAGCGGGAGCCACCGCCGATGAGAAGGCTTATTTCACCCTTCCCTCATGGAAAAAATCACTGATCACATCCATTCTGTCCGCTGGTACTTTCTTCGGCGCTCTGATCGCTGGTGATCTGGCTGATTTCATTGGCCGTCGGATCACAATCATTGCCGGATGCTTTATCTTCATTGTCGGCGTCATACTTCAAACCGCGTCGTCTGGTCTTGGTCTTCTTGTAGCAGGCCGTCTTATTGCAGGGTTTGGTGTCGGCTTTGTGTCGGCCATCATTATCCTGTACATGTCAGAAATTGCGCCCAAGAAGGTGCGTGGAGCGATTGTATCCGGCTACCAATTCTGCATCACCATTGGTATTTTGCTTGCGTCGTGCGTTGACTATGGAACTCAAGATCGCACTGATTCCGGTTCTTACCGTATCCCTATTGCCATCCAAATGCTATGGGCTATAATCCTCGCTGTCGGACTCTTTTTCCTTCCGGACTCCCCACGTTACTATGTCAAGCGAGGAAAGCTCGACCTGGCATCGGCTACATTGGCGAGGCTCCGAGGTCAGCCAGCAGAGTCTGAATTTATCCAGCAGGAATTGGCTGAAATAGTCGCCAATCACGAGTATGAACTGCGGCTTACGCCGCAGGGCAGCTACTTCAACAGCTGGCTAAATTGCTTCAAGGGTGGTCTGCGAAAGCCAAGCAGCAATCTTCGCCGCACTATTCTTGGCACGTCTTTACAGATGATGCAACAATGGACTGGCATTAACTTCATTTTCTACTTTGGCACTACTTTCTTCCAAGAACTTGGGACTATCTCCAACCCCTTCCTAATTGGTCTCATCACGACTCTGGTCAACGTCTGCTCCACACCTATCTCCTTCTGGGCAATTGAGAGAATTGGACGTCGTCCATTACTCATCTGGGGAGCTTGCGGAATGTTCGTGTGCGAGTTTATAGTAGCCATCATTGGTGTTACCGATGGGTCGAATCACAAGGCCGTGAGCGCTATGATTTCGTTCATTTGCATTTACATTTTCTTCTTCGCCACTACTTGGGGTCCTGGTGCCTGGGTTATCATTGGCGAAATCTTCCCTCTCCCGATCCGCTCCCGTGGTGTCGGCCTTGCTACTGCATCTAACTGGCTCTGGAACTGCGTAAGTCACGCCACTTTATTCTACACAGCCTTGCAAATCACATCAATACTAACGAGTAGGTCAGATCATCGCCGTTATTACACCTTATATGGTTGGAACTGACAAAGGTAACCTCGGCGCCCGGGTATTCTTCATCTGGGGATCTCTCTGTGTCTTGTGCTTCCTCTATGCCTATTTCCTTATCTACGAGACGAAGGGTCTAACCCTCGAGCAAGTGGATCGGATGATGGAGGAGACTACACCCAGGACCTCAGCCGCTTGGGTTCCGACCACTACCTTTGCCCAGGAAATGGGTCTTACAGACAAGGGAACACTTGACCCCGCCATTGTGGAGGATGTAGAGCGCAAAGGCTCGGTTGTTTGAATGGTGGCCTGCTCCATCAACGGTAATATTGCGAATCTAGCAACACAACGCAGTGTCTATAAAGATACCTTAACGAATATACCCCTGATCTCTTTTTATGTATTTAAAGTCTATTGTAATGTGATATGTCGAACAGCTCCATTCTGGACTAAGTGTACCCATTATGCTACCGTCACATCATGGTAAAAATAGAACGATAAAAATCGAAGCAACGTCAACGCTCAAAACACGACAAACTCAGCGTCCACACTAATCTCACTCACATCCAGTTGCATGCAGCCAATGCAAAAACCCCTGAGGATCTCATTCCTCCGCGCAACGCGGCCAAGGGGCATCGAACCAATCACCACAAACTTGGGCCCAATCCTCATGAGTCACATGCCTCAACGGGTTCGTTCATAGGTCAACCTTGCATTGGCCCCGAGCTGGCGTGAAATTCGTTTCATCAACGTTCCAGCCCATCCGGCCCCTGTACACATCGTTGGGAAGTAGGAAAAGATCACGATCAATTGCTCGGCGCCCGTGGCCTCCACACTTTCTCGGCTATGTGAGCCGTTTCGTTTCATGCACCTTCGCTTCGCTTCCTGCGAATCCGGGGTAGACGTTGCACGCATAACAAAATCCGTCGCTTGCGGATGTCGGTTCGATGAACCTTGAAAGAAACCCTAGGACTGCACTTACTGGTCTACCATAGTTAGTGCGAGTTATAAGCTGTTGGTTCTTCAACACACCGTTACCGAAATGGTGTCGGTAACGCAATATGAAACTCAAAACTTTATGCTGATGAGTATGAGGACGGTATTGAGTTCTCCAGCTGAAAGATCCTAAGAACCTCAAGGGGTTGTGGAATGAAGATATTTCTTCCCTAAATACTAATAATAGCATCATGTCAAGGAGATTATTACAAGAAAGCGACGCAAGCCATCTAGATGAATTAATGTAGTATATCAAGCTATGCTGAGCCATACTAGCCTGGATAGTGCTCAAACAACGGGGATATGAGGCATTTAAGGAGACTCGTTACATTGGTTCACAGTTAGTGCCTCAGAATAGGAGATGTGTTCTGCCTACATGCAGAAGAATTCTGCATCTATTCTGCCTTATACTGGTTCCAGATTATTTCCGCCTTATTCCGGAACAAATTGCGTATCGCTTTTCGGGGTTGATTCTGGATTAATTGATTTATTCCGGAAAAGATTTTGTCGGTGGGGGGTACTTGGGCAGTCTTTGAGCTCGGCAACGTGCACGTGTTTAGATCACGTGACAGCGCGCGGGCCATCTTTTAGATATCCTCCCATCGAGCTCCTTAGATTCTTCCTCATAGAGCATCATATATATCTTTTCCGCCAGCCTAGTCAGTGGTCTGATAAATAGTTTACCTCTTCAAGAGAGGCAGAACGCAAGAATGATATATCCAACCTAAAGAAAGACGCTGTGACTAATAGGGTGATAGAAGTTCGTGACAAGCCTGTGGAGCATCTTTATGGCTCGTTAGCACGTACCTTTTCTTAAACCTGAATAAAAGTAACTCTTGATGCTCCTGCAAAATTCCGTTAATATTCTAGGACCGAATTTTCTTGCAGTTATCCGCAGTGCTTGTCGAATTATCTTTGGGACGCCTTTATTACAGAGTAACCTCGAATACGCTCAGGGCCCACCAACGCCCACACAATGAGAAATTCTAGGAGAACCACATGCTATCCTGTTGACGTAGATTTTAAGAACTGCGGATAATATTAGAATTTAGGATGGAAAGGTTATTTATAAGGAGACTTACCTCTTTAGCTTCTTCCTCTCCTACTTCTGACAAAGGAGAGAGACTCTTATCAATCAATCCTAACCTGTTCGCCCTGATTTTCCACCACATATCCCTTCTCTCGCCGTTAAGTTTACCTCCGAGGATATCCTTCTTCAGTTCTCTTACGAAATTATTGAAAATTTCCGGCTCCTCGAGCTCAGTCATCTCCTCTCTCATGATCCTAATAGCCTCAATAGCGCGCCCGTACCCGCTGTCCCCCAGACTGTTCTTGATATTAGAGTACACTATCTCGACCATTTGCTTCATAGCAAATTTAATGGTTTGAAGGTCTTCAGTCGTGGCGAGCACCTGCTTGAATTCGGGGATAGCGTTTTCTGGACTAATTTTGGTGCGCTTTTCGTGTCCAAGAAGCTCTTCGACATTGAGACCCGAAAGAGGTTTTTCGTATTCCCGGGCGCGCTTGTGGCCCTTTTGTTTTGGGGGCACTAATTCGAAGTTAGAATGCAGTTAAGTGGAGGATGCCAGAAGAATACCTTTCTTCACGTCACCAGCACTTTTAACAGCATCGAGACAGGGTTGGGCTTGATGCACCAGCTCTTCTGGAGGCTTTGAGTATTTTAAAAAGAGAGCAGGCGGTGGGGGGAGGCCATCTGCCGTAGGGTTAACAGCGCGCCAGCGAAGGATCTGATTGACGCGATGCAGAAGCGGAGAGTACGTCTCATCGATAGGCATATATTCAGCTGGGTTCCTAAACTCTAATAAGATTTGTATTGCTGAAATTCCATTTTAATCGACTTACCCCTCATCATCTTTACCAAATGTTGATAAATCCATAGCGTCCACATAGTCGCTCATTGCCTGCATTAGATCATCGCTAGGAAGGTTCCGATGCTGAATGAGGTTCTTTCCGGAAACGGTGACTACCTTATCCAACGGGGCGAACTTGTAGCCTCGCATGTCCTCGGCGAAAGGCAATTCGACATCAATTAAATACTCATAGTCCGGCTCAATGAAGGGTGCAAGGAGCAATAACACGGGCTCTTTGCCTTCCTTTGTCACCAGGCGGGCGATGGCATATGAATCTACTTCATACAGTGCATGTATAAGAGAGGAGAGAGCAAGACTGGCCTTGTCATTTGTCTTTTGGGCTATGATTATATTTGATTTAGACATAGCTAGATAGCGTCCGAACTGTGAAGGAAGGATTAGTTGAAAATTTAGAAAGGTGTTGGCTGTTATCCATTCAGCTTACTTTATCTCTGGGAACAAAGCCAACTATGTCCAGGCTAGGCCGAGTCTCAAGTTTTGTCACATTGCTTTCAGATTCGCTAATATGAACTGCGGTTCGTCCATACTCAAAACCTCTAGCCAAGTCATCCGCATCGACATCTTTCTTTCCCCCAGGCGCGTTCTCATCAGTGACTTGGTATGTGCGCGTGTTTTTGACTGCGGCAAGGCTATGCTGAATTCCACTCTGGTCTGTGTCTTCAGCCAAAGTTGCCGTTGACTGAGTGTTCGCTTCACCGGGGGCCAGATCTGTCCTGATAACAAACTGACTGGCAGTTGGAGGCTTCGCAATTGCGGTACGAGGATAGCGCTCAACATCAATACGCAACGCAGAGTCATATTGTTCAGGATCTCCAAGAGTGAGATAGCCTTTGTAGGAATGAACCGGTCGCGTGGTTTTTAGACGTGGAATTTCCATTTGGTCAATTGCTTCAGCGAGAGTGCCAAACATTCCATTGCAGTCTTCGGCAAGGTTTCGAAGGAGTTCTTCGTTCTCCATCTACATTAATAGATTAGTGTGCAGTTAGTATGATAAGGAGGGGTAAAAAGCCTTCTGAAGGCTACCGCACCTTCTCGGCATGTTTGTCCTCTTCTTTGAAGCCATACCCAGCATCATCAAAGTCGACTCCACTGTACGCAATTAGAACTTAAATTTCATCCATGTACATTCAAGGCACCACGGAACGTAACAAGCCCCAGACACTATGTCTTGAGGCATAGGAATTGTGCGCCTTACTTACAGGATTACAAGTTCAGTGCTATCCTGTTTTATTTTGCTTGTTATTTGGTCCAATTGATCAGGATCCATCCTTCCTCGTCCGTTCGTGACCAGGATTATTCTGCGCTTGTATGCTAAAGGCTTTCCTGCTTTGCTTGTACATTGCGCATCGATCATCTGTATCGCAATGACAAGTGCGGATATTGCTGTACGCGGTCAGAAGTGCACCGCTGGAACATCCACCATACGAACCATCGCCATCGTTAGTGCTGCTTGGCTTAATTTGGTCTTGAAGCTTGCGGATGTCTCCCATGAGTGTCCTTTCATGGATTAGGGCATTTCCATGGGTTTGTAGTCGGGGGACCTTACTGCTTGAGCGGTTGCAAAATTGAGATATTCTGATACTCTTCAGGATCTTCATTGCCAATTTCATTGTCCGTACCTAGGTCAAATTTTCAGCCGGGCTCCTCAAAAATAGCTTCGCAGTAATTGCAAACGCGCAGGAAGCTAGTGAAAAGCAAAGTTTCTTCATGTAACTGATTAGGATCAGGCCGCCTACCATCGGTTCGCAGACCTAATACACCTACCAACGCTGTCTTACGGCCTGTCGCAACCTATTCAGAGACATGATTAGTGTACGCGAGACGCATATCGTGGCGATGACAAACAGTGGCAGTGATTCTGTCCCAAACATATTCCATGGCCCACTCCAAATCCGTCTTCTCCCTCCCAGCGTTCTTCTCCCCCATTGACTTGCCAACATCTACAATGTAGACGGTCGCTTCTTTCTCAGCCATGACGATTTAATACGGTGGTGTGGTCGTAGATGTTGGTGGCTGTTCGCCAGGCAGCTAGCTCGCATGCAGCACGGGAACGCGCGATCACCTGAGACTAGTTGCAGCCTTGACTCGCCTCGCTCGTAAGCGCCCATCAGTTGCAAGCACCACACATATAGCCCGAGGTTGAAGCTCCTGCATGATAGTAAATCTTAGAACCTAGCATCAATTCCTCCCTCTCCGTGACTTCACTGTAACTTTACAAGCTTGCATCCATTTGCATATTTTAACTAGCCAATAACATAAGCAATTTCAAAGCACTTCGCGTTGCCACAGCCATATAAATATCATGACCACCCTCTCAGCGCTCACAAATCCCGCGTCTTACCATCTTCTCAGGTATCTTTCCTCATATACAACCCTTTCACCTTGAAGAGAGATCTATCAAACACAATCTCAAGGTCTTACTAACTTCACTCTTTTAGCTATGGAACTCTTCTTGGCAGCACCTTCTTCCAATCATTTATTGGGGGAATAATCGCCTTCCGCGTCCTTCCGCGTCCTCAGTTCTCCGTCCTGCAGCAACACACCTTTCCCACTTACTTCACTCTGCAATCCATCATCCCGGTGGTCCTAGCCCTCACCTATCCTCGCGGGCGTGGAGGCCCTGCTGCCCTTTACCGAGGGGGGGAAAACAAATTGGTCGTGAGCTTATTTGCAACAATGTTTATCACCGCCGTAGCAAACAGGGCATGGTTGGGTCCAGCCACGACGCGGTGTATGCGGGAGCGGAAACACCAAGAGACACGGGATGGAAAGAAGTCGTACGATGCAGGCCCGCATTCTACAGAAATGGAACGACTAAATAAGAAGTTTTCTGCGCTACACGGGGCAAGTAGCTTGCTGAATTTGTTTACATTTATTGCAATAGTCTGGTACGGATTTGTGCTTGGGGCACGACTGTAGAATCTATATTAGGTAGTAGGCATTCAATGGGGAATTTGTGTGGTTTGGAGAGTGGGCCGAAGTAGTTGTTAATAGTTAGGTTTCCAGCTTTTAAAATGTGGCACACTTTATAGACACAGACAACATAGTTTACCCCGTGGAATATAAGGCCAGTTGTAGGAAGCATAGTGCACGAAGGTGAGTTATGGGCCAGATAAGAAAGAATCTCAAACAGCATAGCGACAATGTCTTTTATTTCCATTCAGCGAAATTCATAACTTGCCAGATCCGGATCGAACATAATCCAGAACCAGCATAACTACCCTTGCAAGCCTATACACAGTACAAAGTCTGAAGAAAGGTACTGCTCCTTATGAAGTGCCAAGCATCGGACGCAGCCCTAAGTATTTACAAGTGAAGCGTAAGCATGGTTCCGAAGCTCATCTAAACCAGCTACTTCCTGAAAAGAAGAAAGATCTAAAGCACCAAGGCGGATGCTGCAGCGCACTACACGGCGCGGGTATGGAAAATAAGGGGTATTTAGGTACGTGGTGAGTCCCCAAACTGATAAAGAGGAAAGAAAAACATTACAGTGATCGTCACCTAAACGATCAGTATTAGGGGTAAGGACAGTGCGGGGAACTAGGTTGACCAATATACAAGATCAGTCGAGCATGCATTAGGGTAAAGGTTCATGCACCCAAACACACTCTGCTCGATCAAAACTGGAGCAAATTATCAGACATATTCCGTAAACTTCGATCCTTGAGAGCCGTCGTGTGATGGGTGGCTCCGACCCAGCGTTCCTCGCGGTTCAGACTGAGGTGGTTGCGGCGGACTCTGTGGAGCGCCGCTTGGTACTACTGGATCTCGGAGGGGTGGGTGCTCTTCAGGGTGATGTACAACGGGTGTTCGTGCCGGGCTGGGCATGAGCTTTTCCTTTTCCACACCGGCGTGGTGAGATCGACCGGCTGCTGTTGCTGTGGCAGCAACACCAGGACCGCCATAGAAGCCTTGACTGTCATGATAGAAAGATGAACCAGAGAGCGTTGCCCTATCAAAGGGAACCGAATCGGAAGTCATTCCCTCGCTGAAAGCAGATGGAAGTTTTCGTCCGGATATCTTTTGAAAACCCCTTTCCTGTCCAAGGGTTCCACCTGGGTCGACAGTGCCTCGCGAGGAACCAGAAAAGCGACTAAAGAATGATGCTGCAGCAGCTGGCATGAAACTGCTTCGCTGTGCCATATGTTGACCTGCACCAGCGATGGGGCGTGTATCAGCTGTGTCGGTTTCAGATAGGCCTTGTAATGCTCTCTGCTTGCGTTTGTATCGACGCAGGATTAGGAGTGCTAGGACAAGAAGCACAGTAAGGCCCGCAAGACTGCCGATAACACTGCCAACTACTTGAGGAGTTGAAATAGAGTTGTTGTTTGATGGATGATTGGCTCCATTGCCCGTTGCAGCTGTGGGGGTGGTGCTGGCGGCTGCAGTGCCGCCAGGAATTCCGGGACCACCAACACCTGCTGTAGCTGCTGATGAGGCTGAATTTGTGACTGAGCTTGACACTTCGGAAGATGATGTTTGGCTAGTTGAAGATGTCACATGTACAGAAGATGAATGACGAGATGCAGATACTATTGTGCTATTTCGGTTGAATGGTAAGCCCGTAAATGATAGCGTTTTACCTAAAGAAGTGTTAGTTATTATTATCGATTGTAACAGCGAGAAGGGCTTACTTGAAATGGTTGAGTTTCGTCCTATTGTCGACGAGAAATGATCTGTATTCACTGCCGTTGGAAAGGAAGTGGTTATTATAGTCGAATTACGTTCTCCAGGAGCCACGGAGGAAGCAATTGGTAGAGTTAATAGTGGAGATGACAGGACGATTTGCGACGTAGCGCCCATCGCCTGCACAGATTCACCAGGTGCTGCTGTGGTTGTGGTTGTAGTTGCGGAAGTGAATGGATATGCAGGTACGGACGGTAGTGCCACCGAGGTTACTTGCGGAACTGCAGGCACAGTGAGATCGCTCGGGAATGGTGACACCGCGGGAACGGTCGGTAAAAATGGTACTGTCTGGACGGCGATTGCACTCCCATTCTGATTAACTGTGGCGACAACGTTCGTAGTGGTAAGGTAAGAACTTTCGGAAGCCTGGCGCCGATGTAGCAAACGATGCCTCTCCCCAATGACCTTTCGACCCTTCATCTCTCGGATGAGTAATGGTTCGCGGGGTTCTTGTGAGGGTGGCTGAGAATCTTCCCCCAGGGATTTTGCTTCAAAGTCTCCAATTTGAATCTCACCTGATAGTTTTCCTACTTCGACTGCACGGCGATACCCTACCTGGATTCTGGATATTTTCTGTCGTTTGGATGGATATTCCATCACTTTCGTTACTAGTCGGGCGCAGTTTACTGCGCGATCGGAGCTCCCAGCAGGTTTACTAGGAGTGTTCGTGAAATATGACTTGAGCAGCAAAAGTATAAATGGTTACAAGAGAGTGTAATATGTCAATTGAAGATCTTCGAGATATCAATGGCATCAAAGGAGCGAATGTCTTCGGTGAAAGCCAGGTGGATGGTCCAGTCGATGGATGCTGCATGTGCTTTACGAGTGGTGAAAACGAATGGACGCCAGTGAGACTGGCAAAGAACTGATTTTTGGACTGTTCAACGACGATCAGCACTCGCGCAAGATCATGACGGTGGGAAGACACAAGCACAGCCCGTTTTCGCGACGATCGTATACGCACCTCGATATGATTTTAACGACTCAGCATTCGATATGTACTTAGATAGACGCTGGCAAACAAGCGTGCCCTTCAATTATAGGACCGCGACCCTTAATTACGCTCAGTATCCTGCGGCGCGGTCGTGCGACGGTCCAGGATCACACAGGTTTCGGAAGCTTGGCCCAGGCAGAGAGAAAAGCGTTGAAGAAGCCGTAGGTCGCAACTCAGTCCTAGAGGCTCTTCCTAGGCTCCCTGGGCGCCGGAGAAGAGCAATTGTCGACGTCGCAGCGGAAGTCGTGGTGGTGAGATGGGGAGGAGAGGTGCGTGAGGAGACTGGGTGGTTAGCGCGATTATTGAACCTAACCGGCCGCTAATGAGAAGCAATTTCACTGGGACCAGGGGGGCCTCTCTAACAATAGATCAATCCTGGCCGCTGATGAGTGCGAAGGGACTGGGCAAGGAGTCGGAAATTTTCATCTGCAAGGCATACTTTAAACAATGAGACAACGCCATTTTTACACGCCGTTGGTTTTCATTTCATATGGCCGGCAGCGAAGTAGGACGCTGAGACGAACACCCAAGAGGCAATGTCCGGACTGCTTGGACACGATCAGCATAGGCACTGTTCGAGCAACAAACAGCCTCTGCATTAGCCAGGGCCTTCCCGCGCAAGCTGCAGCATTGGACTTTTAGGGGGATCCCTGTACAGAATGCAGGGCCTGAATGGTGTGCAGATGCATAGCCTATCTCCATCGCGATGTCGCGGCTGGCTAAGTGTTGTTCGCCATCCTCCAGCACCGTCAACATTCGCGCCTTCAAAAAATCATGACCGCATGGTTGGGTGCCATCAGTATCTGCAGTCGGCTTGGAGACCCAATATGCAGCCAAGTCTGCGAACCGCAGTTCCCCAGGGCTGTTCCAAGACTTTCACGTGTTCAAACGGTGCCCGCTTAGACAGGGATTCAATTGGCCGCTCTCACGCCAGCGTCTTGGCTGAAGTCAGCCGTTTTCCAACACTTTCTTGAATGCGCCTCAAGTTACTCCACCACCCTAAACTCAACACCATGCAACTATCTTAGGCGCTCTAAATCGCTGTATTGCTACTTTGTGATCTTGTCCATTTCTCGATCTTCATGCAGGACTAACTCCTTCACGGCCTGGGAACGCTATATGTCTCTTCGTCTCCCCATGTTGAAAGCCTGCCACATGGTCTCAGTCTTACCCGACCCTTCCAAAGTGGTTGTATTCACCCCAAATTGACTTCCTCCATAGAAATGGCAGGGCCAAGCTACCATGGATTACCCTCGCCATCACGCAACCCCCCTCCGCTCCCTCCCCGACATAGAAGCGATACCATTCATCTTACCACCGATACTGATGCTCCCCCGCCTTACACTCCCTTTCAATTCACCATAGCCTCTCGCGACCCACGGTCCTCCTCTATGCAGTCTCTCGTCCCTGTTCCCGAATCAGAACATGCTGGGCGGAGGACACTCCTCCTTATCTACATCCATGGCTTCATGGGAGACGAGACCAGCTTCCAAAGCCTCCCTGCACATGTCCACAATCTCGTCACTGTGACCTTGGCAGACACTCACGTAGTCCACACGAAGATATATCCAAAGTACAAGTCCCGGCGAGCCGTCGAATTTGCGAGAGATGACTTTTCCAAGTGGTAGGAGCAACAAGAAAGATAATACCTGAACTCGGGCTAATGCTCAGTTTCAGGCTTACCCCCCATGAGTCTTTAATGACGGATGTAATATTGCTTGGGCATTCTATGGGAGGGCTACTATCTTCGGAAGTTGTTCTATTGCCACCGCATTCTCCCGCGACTGGATATGCGTTTCGTCATCGAATTATTGGAACCATCAATTTTGATACACCGTTTCTCGGAATTCACCCTAGAGTGGTCATTAGCGGCCTCGGCAGCCTCTTCAGGCCTTCCGCAGAATCTCCTAGCCAACATGTGGTAAACCCGATAAGCAATACGCCGACTCAAGAGCCCCATCTACTAGATTCTTCCAACGACGCAGTTCGCCCAAATAGAGTGAACACTCTTTTTTCACCCAACCCATTAGATCCTAACTACGATCCCGCGTTCCCAAACGATGTCCACGTCCCGGTCAGGAAAGGGTGGGCCAGTGCAATGCACTTTGTATCTAAACACTCCGACGGTCTTGTGAATGCCACAAAAAGCTATGTTACTTCGCATCTAGAGTTTGGCGGTGCGATGGCTGATTATAGTGGGCTGAAGAAACGCTATGCTCGCATCCGTGTATTAGAAGAAGATGATGAGAATGCTAGGAAAGCTGCGACATCTGTGATTTGCTCCCCTCCAAGGATCCGATTTTTGAACTACTACACCGCAAGCACTGGTAGGCCTAAAAGGCCGAAATCTCTATCGCCATCAAGACCCTCAAGCCACAGTCCGGGCCAAAGGAGAGAGGATAGTGGAGGTTGTCCGATAGAAATTGAAATGCAGAGCATGCACCTTGCACCATCCTCCGCTGGGGGTTCACCCTCTCGTCACTCCCGCTCGCTGTCTATAAGTCCCAGAATATCAGTCGAGGAGCATCATGACGACGCAGTCATTCCGAAGGAGCCTGAAATGCCTTCATCTGCAACGGAAGAATCAGAAGAGGAGATCGAAATGAGACACATCGACTCTATCCCTATCGATGAAGACGCCGAATCCAGCCTTTGGGATACAGAACTGCTCCGAAGCCTAGAAGAATCACGTCAAACCACAGGTTCTCCCATGAGACCCTTCGATAGTCGAGAGGCTATCGTCAGTCCTGTCTCTACAACCGGGCCAACCTCCCTTAGCGGCTTCTCCCCGTCCATTTCAAGCAGCTCTACACTCACACTTCCACCAATTCCACCAATTCCTAACGAACCTCTGACCATGGATTTCTCACAGTATTTAGACAAAGATGCACGAAAGCTTGCAAAAAAGGAACACAGTCGCAGAGTAAAAGCGTACAATCGCGCTGTCAAAGACCGTGAAAGCGCTGTTAAAGACCGATTGAAGCTAGAGGAGAAGATCCAGAGAAATAAGAGAAAGGAAGCTGAGAAGCAGAAGAAAGCGGAGAAGTTGGTTGCCGGTCAGAACAAGGAGAAATTGGGCAAAGAGAGAACCGAAAGAACGGATAAAGCAGATAAGGAAAGCATAGAAGTGACTACAGAAGAAATAAAGAATGAATTCAGCTGGGAGAAAGTATGGGCCGCTGACCGTGCACGTGAAGCCCAGCAGCGCGAATTCGAGCGTCTTAGTCGTGAGGGAATGGCTGAAGAAATCCAGAAGGGGGCCAATCGAAAGGAAGAGGATAATGTAGGGGGAAATGAAGAAGATAATCTCAGTCTAGAAAATAGCCACGATATGGCCTCAGCCTCATCTTCCCCCGTTTACGAACACAATAACGACGCCATACTCAACGCAATGTCCCCTACAGAGCGGTCGAGAACCTCTCCAGAGGGTAAATCGAATCCTGATTCCCAAAATCCAAAGCCGAAACGTGACAAGAAGTTCTGCATGCTACCTCCAAAAGATTCGCACGGCCGTTCTGATCCGACCTGGGTGCGTGTTTTCATGGAAGGTGTAGACGAGGTTGGGGCGCATTGCGGACTATTTTTTGTAAGCGAGACTTATGAGCGGTTGGTGGGAGATGTGGGGGCTAAGATTGAGGAGTGGGTAAGGGAAGAAATGAGTGAGCGGTATCTGAAGGATTTAGAGGGGTAGATATAGTTGGGTTATCAATACTGCTTTATGACTTACGAATTACGATTAATACGAAGATGTAAACATAGGTACATCATATAAGTTGTGGCGATGCAGAAAAAGTATTCTGCTCTGAAGTAATATCTGTCTTAGATCAAATACTGGGATTACCTTATGCATGCTTTTGATAAAACCCGCAATCCGAATTAATCACTTGAATTCCTCTAACAGTATTGTCGCTTTTGGGAGTTCTTTTAACATGATTATAGGGCTTTCTTAAAAGGAACGTCGAGATACCACTTCAGTTCGTTAATTTGCAATTTTAGGGCTATTAGCTGCACAATTAGGCAGTGCTCTTATCGGTATTCAATATCGGTATGGGGCCGTATTAATATTAATGTTGAACAGTAATTCGATATTAAAAAGATATTGAATATTAAATATAATACGGTCTTGGCATGGTGCTTTAATTAAAAGTAGGCTCCATACGCCCCTGGGCTCTGGTAGACTTCAAAATAGCTACTCCCTCGCGACTGCTCTCTCACCGCTATCGTCACCTTCGTGATCCTTGGCGTGGTATAGTAAATGTCGGTTGCTCTCTAAGGCCTCCGAAGCCTCCTGTACTATATGTTGAACGGACGATCAGGAATGAGAACTCTGTCTATTAAAGAGGGCTCTAGAAGCTCTTTATATAGATCAGGTAGGTCTAGACAACTGAGTCAAATAGGTAATAGAAAATAGGTAATGAGACATTCGATGAGACATTTAGTCATAAGTTGAGAGACAACTAAGACATAGTTCGTATAGACGATCTAGGTCGTCAGATAGTATTACGATGGTGGTAAGGCACTCCGATTCAAGTCGATATATATTCATCACCATAAGCCTCCCTCCGGCGGTGATATTACTCAGTAGCCAGCCCTTTGGGCGCTCCGTACGTTTAGTATTAGTACTCCCTAGTAATATACGGTTCCATGAAATTATTTACCGTATACCCGAAAAGATTCGCTTAGCCTATGCCGATATTAACGGTATCCCTTAACACGCTTGCGTCCTAAGATCAAGTGGTCCGTGCAGAACAGCGAATCAAATAACGTGTATAGCCTTATTTAATTAATCTGATTGGGTGGTTCTTATCGGTAACGGTAGGACACAAACCTGCGTGTTAAGGGATAGATAATATATTAATTGCCATTTAAGAGGATCGCAGGTAAGTTGCCACGTACAAGTAGCTAACTGACGCTTTTTATAAGACGACTTTAGGGTGGTTATCCCTTAACCTGCTGAGGTGCAATGCCAAGTTGCACCGTGCACCAACACCGAGCTGTTCCGCGTGTAGGATTCCGTTTTGCACGGCAGGGCCCTGTTGGGAGGAACACCCGGCAAAGCTCAACTCTAAGAACTAGCCTACAAATATATATATACATAGAAATCACGGATTTGAATAACCTCACGTCGCTATAGTTCTTATCACAGTGGCCAAGAATCAGGTCAAACAAGAGCCTCTAATTGGCTAATCCTTATCGATAACCGAGAGCCAGAGTCAGCGGGTTAAGGGATAGTTGATGTATTTGGTGTAGAATCGCTTGACGCGTCATTATCGCCGCTAGAGTGGGTAAACCGATCAGAATTAAGCTTAGAAATAGTAGAGTAGGGTATATGATCGTCTTTAATTACGTTGGTAGATGAAGAAGGCATAGCGCCGATTGGGGGTGGAGTGTACCGGGGGGCCTGATTTAATGAGATAATGTCACACGGGAACACAGGTGTATGGTGTGGGACTTTATAAGACGAATATATACTAGCGAGGCTATCACGTGATCACAGGAAGCCCCTGCCCTACCAACAATAACTCCACTAAAATTTCTCGCCTCACTTGTCGCCACTTGCACGTGACTCAGCTTCACTCGCCTCGCGTGTATCTCCTACAACTCACTCCGTTCTTCAACTCTCCACCATCCGCGTCCTTACCCCATCACTCATTTCTACTCATCATGGCGTGGCGTAACCAAGGAATTACAGGGTCGAATAACATTCCACTCGGGAATCGTCGCAGATTTGGCGCTGATGGCGGCACAACTCCTTCGGATGATGGAGGCTATAACCCCTCTGAGCCAGCAACTGGCCTTTCAGAACTCAGCGCAAAACGTGGTCGCAGTCCAACAAGGAATAGTAGGTCACCTCCCGTCACTATTGCGGTGTTATTATTATATTCATCACTAACTCCCACCACAGCTGAGACCGGTCCAGATGGCCTGAAAAGGCGAAAGAAGCGCAATCGTTGGGGAGATGCACAGGAGAACAAGGCAGCTGGGTTGATGGGCCTCCCCACTGCTATCATGGCCAATATGACCACTGAACAACTTGAAGCCTATACTCTTCATCTGCGTATCGAGGAGATCAGTCAGAAGCTGAGGATTAATGATGTTGTCCCAGCCGATGGCGATAGGTAGGCACTCAAGAGCCCTTAACACGCAGCGACTTGTTCTAACATTTTTAAGATCGCCCTCCCCACCGCCACAGTACGACAACTTTGGTCGCCGTGTAAATACTCGCGAATACCGCTACCGCAAACGTCTCGAGGACGAGCGTCACAAACTAATCGAAAAAGCTATGAAGGTTATTCCTAACTATCATCCTCCATCGGACTACAGGCGCCCCACGAAGACTCAAGAAAAAGTCTATGTTCCAGTAAATGATTATCCGGAGATTAACTTCAGTATGATTGCTAACCCTCGATTTCTAACTTCTAACTTTTGCCCACTCATGTTCCCTCTCATGATGATGCATGCCGCATTCCCTGAGGTTTGCTGCATGGCTCTATCACTAACCCATTCATTCACTCGCTCACTCGCTCACTTTGCTCAACCAATATTTTTTACAAAGACTAACATATAGCTTGCTTTTGCTACTAACAGTTGGACTACTCATCGGCCCTCGTGGTAATACTCTGAAGAAGATGGAGTCTGAATCTGGCGCCAAGATTGCAATTCGTGGCAAAGGATCAGTCAAAGAAGGAAAGGGACGTTCTGACGCTGCTCACACCAGCAACCAGGAAGAAGACTTGCATTGCTTGATCATGGCCGACACCGAGGACAAAGTTAACAAAGCGAAAAAGCTCATTCATAACATTATCGAAACAGTAAGTACATCGTCCTTAATCGGGTGGTATAATGGTTGACGGTGTCGGTTAGGCTGCCTCGATTCCGGAAGGCCAAAACGAACTGAAACGTAACCAACTCCGTGAGCTTGCCGCTTTGAACGGTACTTTACGTGACGATGAGAACCAGGCATGTCAAAACTGTAAGTAATTGCCTGTCTATACTTTTTATAGGTATGCTAATAAATCTTAGGCGGGCAAATCGGACATCGGAAATACGATTGCCCTGAACAACGCAACTTCACCGCTAATATGATATGCCGTGTCTGTGGGAATGCTGGCCATATTGGCCGAGATTGTCCAGATCGCCAACGTGGACAAAATTGGCGAAATGACGACAGGGGCGGCATTGCCAGCCGTCCTACAACTGGAAGGATCGGTCAAGGAGATGCTGTCGATCGTGAGTACGAGTCGCTAATGCAAGAACTGTCCGGAGCCGCTCCCGCCAGCGCTGAACCGCAACAACGCATAGAAGCTGGTCCCGGCGGATACGACAATGCTGAAGGGAACAACCATGGCGGTGAAAACCGCGACTTGAAGCCATGGCAACGTGGTCCAACTGGCGCAGCAGCTCCCTGGCAACAGCGCGGGAGAGATGATCGGGATGGAGGTGCCGCTAGCGGCCCACCTCCATGGGCTGCTGGCGGTCGTAGTGCAGATAACTATGGTTATGCAGGTGCAGGTGCAGGTCAAGGCAGTTACAGCGCGCCCCCACCTCCTGGTGGTGGTGCTCCTTGGCACCAAGCTGCTCCGCCTCCACCACCACCGCCACCAGCTGGACAACCTTATGGAGGATACGGCGGGTATCCTGCTGCGTCTTATGATCAACAGGCACCCGGATATGGCCAGCCACATGCAATGGGTGCTCCTCCTGGCTTGGCCCCGCCTCCTCCTGGTCTTGGGCCTCTATTTCAAAATTATGGTAATGCGGGCAGTCCTCCTCCACCTCCAGGTGATGCACCTCCGCCTCCGGTAAGTTATCAGGTGCTCACTTTACAACCCCAAGAAGAGTATTTCGCTAACTTGCTACAGCCTCCAAGTGATTTGCCTCCACCACCTCCACCGGGGGCATAATCTAGTGTCTTTGAGTTGGAAGTAAGTTGCCTGTATAGAATGGACGGTCCCCTAACTTCGATTCTTTCGCTGGTTTTTCGTAAGGCGATTACAGCACTACAAACTCCACTTTCTCAGGCTCCCTTTGGTTTCTCTACTTTTCAACAACAAATTGGCTCCTCCTGTAGTCTTGCAGGGCGTTTCACAGGTATGTTGTTTGCGGCTAATTAGATATCGATCCATAGGTCTTGAGTTTAGAATTGTAATCTAGTAAATAGCCTTTATTTGCGTTACAGTTTGTTCTATGCTGCTATGACGTAGCCTTTCCCAGGTACTGGAATTGTTTTTCCCGCACAATTCGAGTACAATCTGAATGATAAAAGGCATTTCGTGTCCCCGCCCCCAGTGTGGATTCCAAGTCCTACCTGGCTACTTCTATTTATTCTGGGAATGCTCAAATACTCCTCTACCCATACCTCAGGCTTACCTACACATTATGGAAGCACCCGAATACTTGCAATAAAGATAATCAACGTGACGGTGTCTCGTACTTCTCATAGTGCGTACCAAGAGTTAGACACTTTTAGTTACCCTGAAACGCCAATTTGACATATAAACCCATTGGTTGGGCTCATCCAGGGTGAATTGTCTCGAGTCACTTAAATACTACGCATTGCCGTGTCCGCCTAGCCAGGAATATCTCATTTACGGAATAAATCACTAAATAAAATGAAACCGTCTTTATACCATAGACACAACCTTTCCTCATCTACTGGCACTTTTGGCAATAACTGTACGTCACATCGAATTAGATTTGTTTCCAGAACTCTGCTTAAATCAGACGCCAATTTGACTCCAAAGATGAAATTACCAGAACGTACTACTCATAGCAAACCGCCGGTCAAGTACCAAGACCAATTTGCTAGTCCCATCGGGTCTCGCGGACGCAAAACGCCACCCGTAACCCAGTTCCATCTGATCAAGTCATTCCTACCCGTCGTTCAAGGAGGGCCAGGGATCAGCATGACACTCGTACTCCCGCTGGTCCAGTTCCTACTACCCCAATACCATACACTCAGCTGAAAAAACAGTCACGGCCTACGGCTGCTGAGCCTTTCTACTCGAAGCTCGGACTGACCAAACGTTTGACTAGTCTGACCGTTGTTCAGGGCCGTAGAGTGAATAATAAGGTGAGTGACATCATCGCCAGCACTCACCGGCATCGTCTCGAGCCTCAGAGGCCAACCACGTCTACTTATTAAGATAAAGACTAGGCAACGGTGGCTATTAGTGAAATGCAGACAAATAGCGCCCGAGCACATTCGTGTCTTCCCTACCCTCGTACAATTGAAGTCAGGGATTTAGACACGGGTAGTCACCTCCCCTCCGAAACGGATGTAGTGAATATTGACGCTACTCGGTGAGCGAGACAGTGTCATCAATCAGCTCGGGAGCCAAAGGACGGTAAGCGCCGCAGGCATCCAAGTGACACAACCAAGACGGATCAGTGATCTTGTTGGATTGGCGGTAATTCGGCGTGGCGTGGCTGGATCTGGACTGCATTGGCGGTGAATCTACTGATCAAATTGGTGGCGCGGAGTGGATCTTAAAGCTCTGGAGCTCCTAAAGCGCCAGTTCTATACCCAATTAAAAGGAGGCTAAGGAGGAAAGATTAATAAAAGATTAAAGCGTAATATAAAGCTAATCAGAAGGGTAATATAATAACTTAGAGTTTAAAAATACAATTTTCTATATAATCTAGGAAGCCTAATTATCTTTCTTCCCTTTTTACCATCTTCCTTTATGTATAATTTCTTTATAAGTATATTCTGCCTTTCTTAATTATTATTATTATTAGATCTATTTAACGCCCAATTCGGTCCCTTGCTAGTTCATGCTGCTACTGCCTGGCGCTAGGTGAGCAAAAAACCTCCAGGGGAGACATCCCAGCGCGATAACGCGTCCTAGGAAGGGAGGGAAACCACCGTCAGGTCGCTGTATCGAGACTCTTCCCCTACGGGAGAGAGTGCCTGAAATGCCATCTGCCACTTGAACCACTGCCGCCACGTCTTGTAGATTGCCATAAGATGCCGTGTGCCTACCCTAGCTCTTTTCCTAGTCTTTTTTCTGTATATGGTTGCCTTAATACGCGTTCCGCCTGCGAGGCGTAGTCGTCGGGGGGATCTTCTCGTCCATCCCTCTGTCGAAGGGCTAACGGGGTGTTTCTTTGGTATCGCTTTAGCCCTGGGGCCTGAAACCCAGGCCCTTTAACCACACTACCTTTAAGGGCGTAGGGCGACTACCTTTCTTAATTACTAAATGGTAACATTTCCCTATACGCGTATTAGAGCCCTCTAATAATATTACTTTAGCGCTTAAATTAATTAATTTAAAAATAAATAACTCTAAGACTTTAATAAGTTTAAACTATTATTATTATTTATTCCTAATTAATTTCTGATGCGGTCCCAATCATGGTCCATGCAGACGAATTCCGCTAAATTAGGTACAAGAAACCTCCAAGGGAGACGTAAGAGGTAGTACAGCATACACCCCCCCAGGTAACACCTGTACTACATTAATGCCCTTGCTCCCATTTAAATGCCTTGTGTATATAAATGCCTTATATATGTATACGCCTGCGGTCCTCCTACTTGCAATAGTTTATAGCTTTAGCGGTAGCTTCTTTAATTTTTTAGAACGAGGATCCTTCCACTTTATATAGTCGATATTATTAGATATGCGCGGTATTGCGTGGCATTAAAATGGGCAAAATTACAGCTTATATACTAGCGTCTATATATTGCTTGGCAGTGTCTATCTCAGCAACGCACAATGCTGAGACCTCCTGCAATATTCGCGAATATCGAACGCAGTCACTACGTAGCTAATTCGCTTTTAATACTATTAAACTTATTAATATTCATCATTTATTCATCATTTATTTCGTTCAAGAATTATTTTATAACGCTATTACCGCTTATAACCAACTAGGATATCCGTACGCGTGCATAATCCTAATAAGCAAACCTATCCGGATAACTTACCTTAACTACACCATTATCTACAACCGCTATACCCTCCTTTATTAGTCCTATAATGCCGTCTAAAGCTAATATACGCGCCACTGCCGTAGAAAAGCGTAAAATTATTAGAGAGTAAAGGGAACAAGCCTAAGATAAAAGGGAGATTTAGAAGTATAAGGAAGAGCGTAAAGCCCGCCTAGCGGAGGAAGCTTACTAGCATAAATACTACTAGGCTTAAATGGCTTAATTATAGTTAGGTATAACCACTTCGGCCTTATAAGCTATCGTAACAGCTACTATAGCTAATGCCCTTAGTAAGCCTCTCCCTCCTAATATAAAGTCGCTTAAACTCCGCCTTCTTAGCGTTATAAAAAGGGATTACCTAGATATTTTTAAGGGTACCTTTAATCTAGTAAACCTCGCCTACCTCTAAGTCTATATTACTTAGGTTAAGATCGCTAATAAGATACGGATTAAGAATAGTACTCTAATTATAAGGAAGGCAAAGGTAGATAGGAAGCTATTTATAGATAAAGGCGTCTGGTTTAAAGGTTTTACTAATTACATAGTTATTACTAGCGCCCTCTATATATGCCTACCGGACCTTATTACTAGTATACTTCTCTAGATAAATATAATTCGCATTTTATTAACCTAGTATATTTAGGTAGGTTGTATACTTAACCTAGCACTTAACTACTACACCTTTATAATAACTAATAGCTAACTAGAGCCCGCTAATTGGCAAATACCAGCCTAGTATACAGCACTATACCTTATAATGTCTAGTACTATCGGCTTTACCGCCTTAAAGAGACCTAGGTTAGATACCTCCTATACCTTTAATACCTACCGTAAGTTTAATAGTAGAGGCTGCAATAATATAGCTTGTAAATACCCGTATAAGTGCTTAAAGTATAGTAAAGATTACGCTATATTATCTAAAGCTTACGCCTAGGAATAGTAAGGCAAACCTTATAAAGTAGGGTCTAGCCTAATTATAACACTAACTCTTATTACACGCCTAGGACCTAGGCCTAATACGTTATTATTATTCCCTACCTTTATAAAGGCGAAGGCTCTCTACCACTCTCCATTACCCCTAAGGATTTTAGTGTGGCACTCCCTTTTATCTAACTACCTGGGCAATCTACTAGCTATCTTAATAGGCATCCTAACCTATAGCTATAAGATAGGAGCCGAATCTATCTCTACCTTAAGATCTTATAGGAACTATAACTCCTTTTAGAATAACGCCGACCTTATTTTTAAGAATATAATATTAGACCTTGTAAAAGGACGTATTAGAATCGCAACAGGGCCTATTATAGTCTTACCTCTTAGCCTAGTGCTAAAATTAGATAGAGGATACCGTCAAATTTATAATCTCTCCTTCTTACTAGTATCTTTAGTTAATAACGCAATCCTAGAAAAATATAGAGCACTAGTATATACTATAGTTACCGCTATTTAGGCCTATATTATTTCGGCAGGTTATAGATATCTGCTGCTTAAGAGAGATATTAAAAACGCGTTCCGTATAGTCCCCCTATTTTATAAGGCAAGAATATTAATAGGCTTCTCCTAGGAAGGTATTACCTACTAGGAATACTACCTATCCTTTAGTTTTTAAACTACGCCGCTTATATTTAATCTCTTCGCAGAAGGCCTATACTAGATACTCTATTTATAACTACCTTACGAGGTAAAACACTACCTAGATAATTTTATCTTTATCCTTACTAACCTAAACAACTTAGCGGCTGTTACCTAGACTTATATCTTTGTTACTAACTCCCTAGGTATCCCTTAAAACGGCTCTAAAGATATAGTAGGAACTATTATTAAGGTTTTAGGATATACTATTAACACCATATAAATATAAACTTAATTATTACCACTAAAATAATTACGCGCTATTAAGAAGGTCACTACTACACTTTAATATGGCTTATTATTGTTCCTTTAAGCCTAGCAGCTTATGGGCTACCTTATATAGTATACCTATATAATTAGGCTTAGTTAATCTTACTCTAGATTTCTTTAAAATTTTATTACTACTTAGCCGGAGACTCTAGTAAACAAGTATAAACCTAGGTAATTTAGTACTAAGTTGCGAAGTAACTTATATATCTGGCTTAACCTACTTACTATAAATAATAGGGTATTGTTCTTTAACGACGTTAAGTGTACCTGCATTTATATCTTTACTAACGCCTTTACCCAGTTTGGGTTTGGCGGCTTTTACTTCTTTAAGGAACTTAAACACAAGAATAACTAGTAGTGGTACACCGCCAACCTCCCTTAATCTTAGGCATTTAGTATATTACCTAAGCCTAGTTAATAAGTAGATTATATTAATCTAAAGGAGATATATGCTATTACTTATACATTTAATCTATAGTCTACTAACTAGTAGCATAGCGCGCTATCTATTTACACTAATAGCATAGTAGTTTACCACGGTATTAAGAAGACCGTCGTCCGTGGCGTAGCAAATAAATTACTCCGTAAGATTATTGTTGGTCACACAGGGTGACTCACCAATAACGACTACTCGAGTAGGTTACAGTGATGTTGGTTAATATGCTTATTAATTGGAATAAGGAAGGGCGAGGAGCTTAAGACTCCTCGCCACGCTAGTGCCGCGGCGTCACGTGACGACCGCTTGCCTCATTCCCGACAATTATACTAGCTGCTATAGCTTATAATATTATAATATCCGCGAAGTAGATCCTAGGTAATTTAAATAGCTTAGCTAATATACTATCTTAATTCTAGGCCGCGGCTATCTATTAGTTCTACCTACACTAGACCCTTAATTTATTACTACTAAAGCTAATAAGTTTTTAATAGGTGCTATAAACCTAACGGACTACTTACAACCGCCTATAAACTTTAAGAATAATATTAACGCGCTATCTAACCTTTACGTACTCCTTCTCTGGTACGGCCTTGCGCTAGTAACCTATAGGAACTATTCCTTAGTAGTTAATAGCTAGGAGTTATACTACGTACTTAAAGGGGTCTCCCCTTACCTAGCTAAGCCGCATAAATTAGGCGAATAGATTACCCGCTATACGTTTGGTACCTCCCAGCTATAGATAGGTAGGCTTAAGGCTAAAACCTTATAAGCCTATATTTCCGTAATTCGCTCACATTACGTAGATTACGGTATCTTAATTATAGCATTTAAAGATCCTATAATATACTAATTACTTACTGTTTATATCAATTTAATAATACAGTTAAGTTATATCCCGGGGCACGAAATACGTATAGTATCGTATGCTCTTTAGGATAGTAGTGACTGTCTCTTGTATTAAAGCAGACTACGTGGTCTATATACTGATGCGACCTCCCCCTAATTAGTTAGTGCTTTAGGAGTGCACTAGACGCGTAAGCAAGTGGTTAGTGCACTAAACGCGTAAACGCGTACCTGGTGTACCGAACGCGTAGGCACGCGGTCGGTATAATAGGTGCTATAATTATACACTAGCGGTACTTAAAAAATAAAACCACCTATGTATAGCCTCCGTAATTACTCTAGTAGAACTATAAAATATAAAAGAAATATATAAAAAATCCATAGGGGATCCCTTCTAAGGTGTCTTCTAGGCTGCCTTCTAAATGGTACTTTAAGCGGGCCGTAAGTCCTACCTATAGTCCGTAAAGTAAACCGTACGACCTTCTAACGGGCCGTAAATATACCGTACGGCCTTCCAACGGGCCGTAAATAAACTATAGTGCTCCGTTAGTCTCGTTCCACCCATTCTATAACCTTTATATTAAGCTTATTTGTGTTAATTAGGGTTTTAAGGGCTTAACACAGCTTTGCCTTAGTCATAGCGTCCGCTAAGTTATCTCTACTAGTAATCCATTTAACCTCCGCAATCTCACGTCGTTCATAGGCCTAACGTAAGCACATTAGGTCGACCATAAGCCTCTTCTCCTATATTATACCTAGTTTAACTAGGCAGTTATAAAGGGACTTTAAATCAGTGTATAAAACTAGGGGTAACTGCTCTAGTTATAGAATCTTCTAGACCGTTAATTTAATTGCGGCTGCTATATTAAATCTATAAGCTAGTGCATATAGTTTAGAAGCTAGTACACTACGGGTTACTTATTTACACTTAATTAAAGACTAATACAGTATATTTACGTCCTAATTACGGTCCGTAAGTACAATTACAAAGCCGATTTATAATAATAGGTCTTTATTATTAGCAAAGGAGGCGTCCGTAAATGCCAGTAAGCTAAGGGAACTTAGGTCTAGTGGTATAAAAATAAGTCCCCTTACTGCATTATCAATTTGCTACTAAATACGCTTATTAAGCTACTTAATATTTTCTTCTTACGGATCTACTGCCTGGGCCGTAAAGGATAAGTCGTAGGCAGATTTAGGTTAGCAGACTATAGCAATATAGGCGCCTCTTACACACTATACAGCGTATTAGTCCTTTATATTTACGGTCTTATAGGTCTCTCTATAGGAACTAGTAAGGTCCGTAGGCTTTACTATAACAGGCTTTAGGTTTTAAGCTTAGCGTTCCTAGGTTAGCTAGATTAAGTTGCCCCTTTATATAATTAAGCCTCCGTTAAACTTAATTAGAGTCTACTCAGTTAACTACTCTCGCGGCTTTACTAGGAACTTAGCTTCTTATAGTTTAGTCTCTTTAGCGTCCGCAAATATCCGGTCTACTAAGAAGAGGGTATCGTCTATTTAGAGTCTAATAATACTAAGGCCGTTTAATAGGGTGTATAGGAGGTAGGGGTTATAGGTTAACTACTCTATCTTAAGTTTATGGACGTAGTGCTAGTAATATATCTTAAACCAGTAGTTTTTAGCTTCTAGCACTCTATAAAGTGGTTTTATAACCCATAAAATTATTCCTAGTTGTAAATTAAGCTTTAGTGGTAGTCGTATAAAGATATCCCTACTTAGGTAGGTATTAGATTATACGTAGGCTTATAAGATATCCCGTAGGTAAAGAGCTACGGGTTTACTTTACTATAGGCCGGGCATAAGTGCAAGTATAATCCGTTGGCTAACTTATTAGATTATAGGCAATTATATAAGGACTAAATCCTTTCCTTAGTCGTTATAAGCTTATATAATAAGCCTTAACTTTTTAAAGGCTTTATTAGTACTAGGGTGCTTAATTTTATTAATAAAGCGCGAGTTAAATATATAGACGCCTTGCGGAACGTCTCTCTCCGTTATAACCGTAAAGACGCCCTTTTTAAGTAGTCCGTTAATCTCTTTGCGTTATAAGTCCGTAAAAGGGGTTTTCTATACTAGAACTAATATATCTATAGGCGGAGATTGCCTTGCGGATATACCTATGGAGGTTAGATAATTCTCCATTATAGGGTTCTTACGGGGGCGTCCTTAGCCACGCTTTATAGTAGGTTTAGTAGGTTTAGTAGGTTTCTAAGGGACCTCTAGGGTAGGTAAGGGTGCTTTTAGTTTATTTAATTCGGCGGGTGTTTCTAGTTCATCTAGCTCGGTAGGTGCTTCTAATTCGTCTAGCTTAATATTATAGGTATTTTCGGACCAAAAATAGGGTTTTATGGATATGCTTCTAAAGCTTATTAGTCCGCTAGGGAGCTATATATAGCAGGTCTCGTCTTCTACGGCTAATAGACGGTAAGGTCCAGTTTAATTGCCGCTTTTACGCTACATGAGGACTTCAGAATTAAGCGGGAGGTTATATACTAGGGTTATATTAGGTCCGTTGCGGTAATACAAGGCATTATTAATAGTTTATTTAGCCCGTAATTTAACTATTTCGGCTATTACCTTCTATATTATAGCTGCTCGATCCGTAACGGATGGGGTAGGGGGGTCCAGTTTGCTTATTCTTGGGTAGGCTCCGTAAACTAAGAGGGTAGGTACCAGTCCGTCAGGGCCAGCAGTATTATTAACGGCTTTTACAGCTATCTATAAAGCCAGTTCCTTTTAGATATTCTTACACTCGTCTATAATAATCTGGTAAGCTCTCCGTAAAGCTAGGTAAGCTCACTTAATAAGCCTAACAGACTAATACACCTTAACTAGAACGGCTTTTATTAATATAGCCATAGCCGTAGCATATTGCTAAAATTTCTTACTAATAAAGTTCCTACTAGCGTCATGGGTAATATACTTAGGAGGTCTAAGGTATATATTAATCCAGCAGGTCCGTAAAATATCCTAAGTATATTTTACGGATATATTTTGCAATTAACGGGCGGCTTAATAGCGGGTTGCCTCGTCAATTATATATAATACTAGACTGCCGTTAATATACATAATGTCCACGTATACTAAGTAGTTAAAGTTAAGGTCCTTATAAAGGGTAAACTTAAATCTGCCTAGGGAACGTCCATATTTCTAGCAAAAAGAGCAGTATTTAGTTAGGTAGTCAATTGCCTTCCTATTGACGTCGTCATATCTAGAGCGTTTAAGAACTTTATACAGCTTTTCGGCTAACAAGTAGCCGAAACGGCGGTGTAGGCGGTAGATTTCCGTACTAGTGAGGTAGTACGGGTTATAGTCAAAAGATTCCTAAATATAGGTCCGTAAAGTCTCTCCCTATATAAGGAACGGGTGTCTAAATCGTTATATAATTAGCAGAGTAATATTCTTACTTCTTAGGGCAGTTGCGGGGCCAATTAGGGTATCTGTAACATTGTTATAGTAAACCTATAGTCTATCCATGTCCGCAAGGCAAAGTAGGAAAGGGGTGTCCGCTTTTACTATATAGAAGTCAACTAGGCCAATTAAAGTCTTAACTTTAACTAATCTAATTAATGCAGTTAAACTAATGCCGAATTAGACGTTTACGGCCCCAGTTTATATAGTATTAATATCCGTATTATTATTTACAGTGGTCTTATATATAAGGTATTGTCCATAACCTATAGTAGACTTCTTAGAGGCACCTATATTGATTATAACGCCATAGAATTCTTTAGGGGTGTAGCGTTCTATAGTAATATATACAAATAGGTCCTGTTTAGGGTCCGTAACATCCGTAATAGGTCCAACAAGTATACTTATAGGCCAGTTTTCGGGTGCAATTAAGTGTATAAAGGAGCAGTCGGCTAATACGGTCGTAATATTAAAGGCTTAGCTATCCGTAAAAGGTCCAAAAGTAGTTAAGAACGTCTCTAAGGTCTCTTATTCCTAAGTATCTAAGTTAAAATTAATTATAAGGGCTTCCATTAACTTATTAAGAGACTCTTCTACTTCCTCTCCTTTATAGTCTAAGATAAACTAGTTAATCCATCTGTTAAATCTCTTCTTAGACTTATCGCGTTCTTCCTAGGTATACCTTATAGACTAATATCCTTCCTTACCGCACACAAAGCACTTCTAGCTAGTTTATCTATAGGGGTATACTTTTATACGGGAGTTACTACGGGGGTTACGGGTAGGACTTAGTCGGTATAGGTACTGCCAGCGGTAGCAGCGGTCCGTAAAGTAGGCGTCTAAGTTAGTTTACAGGTTTTGCAGGTCTGTAATAAAGGCTTAAGTACTATCTAGCGGGTTTAAGACTTCGTATATTATAATAGAGGACCGTAAATCGTTAATAAGGCCAGCTACAGTGTCTGTAGGCTTATAATAGGCGTATTTATAGGGTTTTACTTCCTAGCAAGCTATAATAAGCTTATTATATAGGAAGTCGTCCATTTAAAGCTTAATGTTAAGGCCGTGCTATAGGTGCCAGAGGTCTTTAATAAGAATTTGCAGGCATTCTATGGTCGACTTTTCGGTATTCTTATTAATTACGGTCCGTAGCTTAGTCGCATTCTATTAGGTAAGGATATCACGCCTATATTCTAGCCCTTTAAAGTAGTTACATATAGCTTTGTATAGCTTATTAAAGGAGACACCAAGGGGGTTACTCTTAAGGTTAGTGTAGTAGTAGTTAAGGGCTAGGCCACGCAGTATAGTAGAGTAGGCTTGGCTAAATTCCTATTTAGAAATATCAGCCTTTTAACAGAGGTCTATAAAGATAGTTAGTTTAAAGTTAAAGTTATTATTTTCACCGCTATACTTAGATTCGTCGGTATAGAGCTTAGCCAAGTTAGCTAGCTCCTTGCCGTAGGTTTTTACTTAAGTAGGTTGCGGATCTATAACTTAGGCAGGTTACGGATCTATAGCTTAGGCAGCAGGAGGGTTTTAGTCCATATTTTAGTTTATAGGGGTATTACGGTCCATATTTTGGGTTATAGGGGTATTATAGTCCATAGCGTGGTCCGTAACTTAAGAGTAGGGTATATTTTAGCTAGCAAGGTTAATTCTAAAGCCGCTTTAGTTTATAGGGCGAATTTGGTTAAGTGGGTTAGGTATAAGGCTAGTAATTATATTAAGTTTAGAAGAAGTAAAGAGTTCTTTTATGGCTTTAACCTAGTTTAGGATTTCCTCTTTAGTCTATTCTATTTAGTCCTTCTCCTATATTGTATTATATAAGGACCGTACAATAGTAACTCGTTTATCCTTTTTAACCCATACACCTTAGTAATGTAAAAGGGTTCATAGGTTACGGATAGCATTAGGGTTATAAGCCTTAAGAATAGCTTCTGTAAAATCCATAAAGTCTTCCTTATATTGCTCCCATAGGTCGTCATTTAGAAGCTTATAGTATCCGTATTTAAGGATTTTGAAATTAATATAGTCGTTAACGCCGTCCGTAGACGTAAGGTCGACTCCCTAACTCTACTTCTTTTAACCTTTACTAATTTACTTAGTTATATCTACCATATTATATAGCATAGTATGTCTATATAAGCTATAGTAGGTAGTAGTAGCTTATAGCGGGTGGAGAAGGTCTTATAACGGTCTGTAAAATCGATTAGCGGGTCCGTAATAGTTTAAGGGGTCTTATAGTGGTCCGTAAAGGTAATTAACGGGTCTATAACGGTTTGTAAAAGGGTAAAGGTCTTTATAAGGGGTCTAAAAAGAGGTCGGGGGTATTAAGGGAGGGTGTAGTAGGAATAGGGGTTTAAGGTTCGAAGGGGGTTAAGGATAGGGGGTTCCGTAAAGGTCTATATTCGCATCTATAACTTCCGGTAAACCGTACTAAGACTTAAATAAGTATACAGAGTTGGTAATAGTCCATAATCCCCAACTTCCGACCTTCTAGTAGGTCGTACTAGGAGTCTAAACAGGTAGTCGCTATCGTATATATCGCTCGGTAGGAGGTGTTAAGTAATTGCTGATCTATGCGCGCTCACTAATTAGTGTTTATATTAATTTAATAATACAGTTAAGTCATATCCCGGGGCACAAAATACATATAGTATCGTATGCTCTTTGGGATAGTAGTGACTATCTCTTGTATTAAAGCAGACTACGTGGTCTATATACTAATACGACCTCCCCCTAATTAGTTAGTGCTTCAGGAGTGCACCAGACGCGTAAGCGAGTGGTTGGTGCACCGAACGCGTAAACGCGTACCTGGCGTACCGAACGCGTAGGCACGCGGTCGGTACGACAGGTGCTGTAATTGTACACTTACTAAAGCAGCCGCTATCTCTCCCTTAGTAAAAAAGGATAAGTAACCTATTACTAGGGATATTTTAGCCCAGGTAGTAATACACGGCCTATTACTATTGGATATTAATATAGATGCCGCATTTACCCTTATATTTACTAGATTTCTATAAATAGGCGAGATTATATATATTACGGCGGAGCTTAAGAACCAAACAACCTTTTTAGTAAAAAAGGCTACCTAATATAATATTACCTTTACGCCTAGTAGGATAACATTTTGCCTTAAATAGAGTAAAGCCAACAAGACATACTAGGGCGTTAATATCGCCATTACGGCGGTAGGCGGCCTATTATACCTAGTCGCTGCTATAATAAAGCTATTTAATAGGGACCCTTAACCCCTTAACTCCCCCTTATTTGGTTTTAATAGTAAACCCTTTACCTTTTTAGGGGTTTATAAGATTCTTCCCTCCCATTTAGTAGCCGCTGGGATTAACCTAAGTAGCTACTTAAACTACTCCTTCCGCTAGGGCGCTGCCTAGTTCGCTAAAGATTTAGGGTGTTTATATTAGTAAATTTAGTAACTAGGTTGGTGGTTATTAGAAGCCTTTCGCCTATATATTAAGACTAAGACTACTAACCTCTATTACCTTAACTTTTACTTCTAGCGTAGTATACCGCTCTTAGTATAAGGATTAGGTTAAGATATTAAGAGTACCACTAAGGCGCTAGTAGTAAGCGAGCTAATAGCGATTTTCCATACCGGGTATAAAAAATCCTAATTGGTTGGCTTATAAGTTAGGGTTTATAGAATATAGCAAAATGCAATAATATAGTAGAATATAGCAGAATGCGGCAATATAGCAGAATATAGTAGAATACGGTAATGTCTTATTAGGCGTAGGAGCTTCGCTTAGGGATATCTGGTTGCTTTAGGGCAAATCCTTAGTAGATTTAAGTGCTAGGTACTAGTAAAACTGCTAAAAACTAGCCCTAGAGTAACCTTATAGCCCTACGCCTCCTAATTATATAGTAAAAATTAATTATCCCCTTATATAACTGTAATAGATAGATACTAGCGTCTATATATTGCTTAGCAGTATCTATCTTAGTAACGCATAATACTAAGACCTCCTATAATATTCGCAAATATTAAACGCAGTTATTACGTAGCTAATTCGCTTTTCCTACCCGCTATCCCTTGCACTCAGTATGCATCATATATAGATAGCGCTTTAAGGCAATTCTTTAGCAGGTACTAGGAACTAGTAAAACCGCTAAAAACCTACCTTAGTATAACTACCATAGTTAGATAGTTTTGCAGCTATAGGCTTGCGGTTAGGGATATCTGGTCGCTTTAGGGCAAATCCTTAGCAGATTTGAGTGCTAGGTACTAGCAAAACCGCTAAGAACTAGCCCTAGAGTGACCTTATAGCCCTGCGCCTCCCAATTATACAGTAAAAATTAATTATCCCCTTACGTGACTGCGATAGATAGATTAAC
>Ga0307515_10003263_pt1 | contig 34328 bp, 30 predicted proteins | sample 17_EM_MG_FD_194513 | JGI IMG/M metagenome (GOLD analysis project Ga0307515, IMG submission 194513) | Populus trichocarpa ectomycorrhiza microbial communities from riparian zone in the Pacific Northwest, United States - 17_EM | ecosystem: Host-associated > Plants > Roots > Unclassified | place...
TGGCAGTGGCTGGGGGGATTTTATTGAGGGCGTCGAGGATGAGGCTGTGGGGGTGAGGGGGGTAGTTTGAGAGTAAGGGTTGTACGGCGATTGCGTGGTATGATGTATGTCTGGATTGAGATACTTCTCTAGGATATGTCAGCTGTGGATTACAATTCTACCAGACTGCATGAAGGACGCTATCTTATCGAATTCGTGCTAAGGCATCCGCTTACGGTTTGGCGCCCTAATTGTGCCTTCGTTGGCTGCTTGAGATGCTTAAGAGAAGTGTAATAGTGCTGATCCATCAGCTTTGAAGTACTTCAAGATGCTTATCCAAAAAAATTCTGTATCGTATGCTAAGAATTAATGAATCGCTCCTAGCATGGATGTCTTCATTATCGGCGCATTGGACATTAAATGCTCGAAACTTGATCCGGGGATAAACAAGGAGTTAAATCGATGGGACGCTCCTGGCGCTTGGGGCTAAGCATTCTAAAGCCATTTAAGCCGCTAAGATAGTCGAGAGTCAGACAATTTACTCAATGTTCCTGGTTTAGTCTACTAATGATACTCCGTTGCGATACGAAGGCTGAGCTAGTTGGAATAATTTGGTCATGTCTTGATGTCTTCAAAAAGAGCATCAGATAAGATAGCAAAAGCTTGAAGACGAGATATTCCTCTAGCTCTCCTCTTTCTCCTGATAGCTTGCATCGGCAAGCCTCTGAAGAATAAAAGGTTATTATGATGTCTTCGTGATATGCTATTAGGTTGAGCTGCCACGTTCTAGAAGCATAAAACTTCCAGCACGGCTCTGGGAACGGCACTGGATATATATGTAAGACACGCTCACTTCCCAACAAACCTGATTGCAACATGACAAGTGGATGTTTTCTTCTTCGCTGTGATGAGGGGGCTAAAACGTTAGCGGTTGGTGAAAGCTAGGTCGCCATGTCATCCATTGCGCAGATAGAGTTTGATATTAAGTTACGGGTAGACGCAGGGACGTAACATATGCTTGTATGCTTGAATTCTGGCAGATGGAAGCCTGCACAAAAGGATGGCAGCTTGAAAACATGAAAGGGGTGTGGATTTGTGGCATGGCAAGATCTGCACTAATTACTTTCCTATTCTGGAGTCTTCTCGCGCTGGGCGAAGATGAGAATGGCTTGCAGTCTAAGCTTGCAGTCCAACCTCGGTTCCAAGACTTCGGGGGCTTCGAACTTTGACTACTGTAGATTAGGGATTCGGCTATGGAAACATATGGGCGATTATCAATTGCCAAAAGAAAGGCTATTATCTCAATTGCGTTGTGTTAAGCGGACGGTGGTTCACACGGCAAGCCCTCGGAAAATTCGACGCCGTGTTACGGGGGGGGACGTGTGCCAGCCGCATGTTTCGTCGGGCTTGCATCGTCGATGGTGGGTGACATGTCACTGGGAACAAAGGTAGATGGCACTTTTAGACACGCAGATGCGGGTGAGATTCATGTAGATTTCATGTCCTGAGGTTGTGGCACTTCAATCGACAGGGCAAGCATGGCAGATGAGTGGCAGCTGAGTAGCAGGGGAGCTTGCTTTGAGTTCCGAGTGTGCCTCCTAAGCACAGTCGGCCAGGGCTATCCAGGTGTGCGGATAGGTGCTCTCCGCATTTGGTTTGCCAGGCCCAGCGAAATTATGGGGCGCCCCTCGCCCCGGGGCTCTCGTATCCCTCAACCGATTGGGTCCTCATGTGTCACGTTAATTCCCCTAGCAGACCGTTATTTCTCGTTGCCAGCACAGTCCACCATTATGTTGAAGGCCGCTCCCATTACCAAAGAAGCTTCGTATTACCCCAAAAAATCCCTCTTCTGCTCTTCTACTTCCTCGGCTTTCACAATACATGCTGGAACAACTCGCCAGTCGGGTTGTCCTCCCACGCTTGCTGCGCATTTCCCGGACTCCATCACTGCTGTAGAACGGCTTCGCGAACCATTGGCTTATTTTCTTCCAATATTGTACACACCCGACTTTTCAACCTGCAGACACTATGAAGAGGAAGTTTTCGTTCAATCTGGTCCCGACAGTAAGTCTTTGCCCCCGTATTCCAAAGCCATCACGATCGCGCATATGGACTCACAAGCTAACACGCCGTAGAAGGCGCCCTCCAAACCGGAGACCAAGGCATACAAAGGCGTGACTCCAAACCGGAGGAGGGATAGCATTAGTCCTCCAGCCTCGCCTTTCATAAACCGGAGGCCGTTGTCGTCGAAGACCGAAGCACAACTTCGTGCGGCATGCGCTCTTATTTTGCAAGATTATAAACCTTCCGGGCATGTATTTGAGGACTATGAAAAACCAAAGCTGGACTTTGGCGGCCTAAATCATGCCATGAGAGAAAAACGAAAAGCTGCACACTCGAATCTGCCACAGCGGCCCCCGAAAACATCTGGTGCTGGGCCCAGCGCTGCTCCAGATGCTAAAAAATATGGATATAAACCCGAAACAGCACTAAAGGACCTCTTCCCCGCAGACAGCATCCATCCTACCGTGCAAGCAAACACCAGTCGTCGAAGAGACGAGAGACCGGTGACTGGCACGCTCGATGAAGGGGAGCTTTTGGCTCGTGCCAGATCTATTCCGACCAAGCAAGCGTCCTTGAAGGTTGCGAAGTCTCTAAGCGTGGACCGCCCCCAAACGGCTCCTAACCGTAATCCGATGGATTCTGATGACACAAGCCTTCATACGCCACTGACGGCGTCGACGGAAAATCATTATAACAATGTTTCCACTGCACCCACGTCAGCGGCTTTCACTTCAACTATGAACTCAAAGCGCACTTCGCAACAAGCATACGTCAACGATAGTGCAGCGGCTCTTGCAGATGCCGCGGCTGCTGAATGGATGAGACAAGAACTTGAGAAAAGACGCATGAACATGCTCGCGCAAGAGGGACCGAAGGCTTCCAGTCGACCTCCCAGCAGAAGTAGGAGCATCAGATCCGAAATTCGAGAGTACATCCGGCCTTCCCTAAGCAGATCAGCATCTCGAGGCTCCATGCGGAGTAATAAGTCGGACGCTCGTCAAGAGCGTAGTAGTTCTACTCACGGGTGGCGTAGCTGGACCTTACAGCGCAAGACTAGCCTCAGCAGCTTCAAAGACAGTCGGCCAGTCAGTGCACGAGGGCGTAGTGAAACTCGCTCTGGTGACCCACCCAAGCCTGAGCTTAATCTGAACCGAGAATTACCGCCGTTGCCCAGTCTTGACAAGTGGGACCAGCAGGAGCGGAGGCCGGAACCAAACTCGAATCAATCCTCTAAGACGCATATCGCGGATCTGATGCGTGCCAAAAATCCTAGTCAAGATGAAGTGGCAGCCGTGCGGCGCCAGCACAGACGCAGCGGCTCTGACTCTTTAGCCAAACACATGTCGTTCCACGAAGGCGCAACTCTACTCACGCCGCCGCAGAACGTGCGCATCAAAGCGAAACCCGCAGTCCCTGCCAAATTCAATAGCAGCGCATCATCACAACAGCTATCGGGCTCCACAACCGACGTCAGCTCACTCGCCCGAAGCATCGAAGAGGCGAAAAGGTTGAAGCATCAGCGTCACAGGAGCACAGGCGACGAGTCCTACAAGATGAAAACCAGCATGGACGGATATCCCAAGAACTTCAGCAGGAAAATGAGCTCGGACGCCACGTCGGCCCACTCGCGCATCTACGACCCGCGGCATCCAAGTGTTGTTGAAGTCACAGCGCTGCCGCCGCATCCCGAGAAACCATCCAAACTGCGCAAGGTTTTCAGCAGCTGGATGCTGCGCGGGAAGAAGGAGAAAAAGAACAACTGGGCCGACAAGCTGGAGTAGGTCGGTACGAAGGGTGGCGTGCTGGTCCGCAACGAGCCGGCGCATGCCCCAGTTATCAAATATTAGAATTGGTCGGCGGTGTCTTGGCGCTCAGAAAAGACTTTATTTTGAGAGACTAATCATTAACGCCTTCATGCTGTTGATGCTTCTACGCGCTACGAGTACAAAAGAGCTCATTTTTATCTTACCCTTCACTTCGCAGCTCGGCGAGGACTTTTATTTCTTTTATTATTTTTAATTGAAGGGCATTGATTGCATTCCTTTTTAATGGGTTGGTGATTAGAGGTCCGTAGAGTGGATCCAGTCCTGTCCACATAAACCAATAAATTTCTGAAGGCCTGCAGGCCGCATAATGTATTCTACTCGTTGATAGAATTGCTTAATATTAATCTTCTTGACTCGGTTCTTGTGAAGTAGACTCGTGTCAGTTATGTGACTTCGATATGCACTATGTACAGCACCCAGGCGCGTCCGGTGGTTAGCGTGTTTTATTAACTTTCCCTTAAACAGCATAAATACTAAAACTTCCCCTACACAAAGGCCGTGCAGACGTGGCTGCGCTAACCACTACAGGATGCCGTATGTTTCACCTGTTCTCAATTCCCAAGCGACGTGACTGGTTCAGCCAAATCAAGCTCCCCAGAACAACCAGCACGGTCTATTGAGCCAAACAAGCAGCCAAAGCCCAGCCACAGCCACATTCTCCTGCTAGCAATTAATACATGGTATGTTGCACCAATTAATACACGGTATGTTGTACCAATTAATACACGGTATGTTGTACCGTGGCTTGCTTGTACTCTCTTTAACAAACCTTGAAGCGATCACATCAAGCATTCGGGAGCTAGACTCTGTGCGGTCGTTGATGGACCAAAGCTCCGTTACGCCTCAGCCTTGCAGTTCCGCACCCTTTGCCACCCACCGATCAGGTAATCTGCGGCTTGTTACCCTTCATAGTCACAAACATCTTCTCTCAAGCCGTCCGTTTCTTTCAATTGAATCTTGGCTTGACTTGCTCGCTTCTGTCCAGTGATCTGGGTTTCCAACTTAAGACATTGTAACATGACCTCGATCGGAAAAACATATAAAACGCTGCCACTGCTTGTTTTCTCATGAGCAGTTTTTCATCTAGCTTGCTGAATATTCACCTCGAACCGTCACATCTCATCCATCCGCCAGCATGCCACTTTATCCTTAATATATGCCGCCTACTGCTGCGGATGAGGGTTCTAGTTTCCTTCCGAATATTCTCATTCCCCCTTTATCAAGTTTTCATCCTCTTATTCCTCCTTTACGCTGTCAAATAAGGCTTACATGGCATCCGACCAGCTCAGGATTTGAGGACTGTACTGAGCAAACCCCGGTCCAAACACTCAGTCGCGCAGCTATCAAATAAGTTCCGAGAAGTTGGAGTAGCTCCAGCACTGTAAGGAACACTCAAACATAGTAGTCCTAACAACGTATATGGAGTCCTCTAGCCACTCAGCGCGCCTTGGAAGTTCACAGACGACAGCCCGGTAATCTTAAGGGCTCCCCAGACGTAGATTATTGAAGGCGTTCATGTGCTAATCGCTGTGGAGAACAGTCCTGACACAGTCTCTGACTCAAAGGTTATCAGGTTCTAGCTCCTAGCTCCAGAATCTTTTCCCCCCTTATCCTGGGCATATCATCATAACCTGACAGCTATTCTTCACAATCCCATGTGCAAGATACTGGGGTACCGACATTCATGTGGACACAATGTCCATTGTCTCTTATCCCGCTGCAGGGGCACATACCAAAAGGGAAACAGGATAGAGTGTAACATGATGGCCGCTTGCCAAACCAGCGAGTATCTCTACCTCACCTCGCCTACGTGGTGCGGACCATGCCGGTACCAACAATGGAACGCAGAGTGGGACGGTCGACTGCGAAGAGCACGGGAGCTCCACGCCTTTGTACGCGATCAATTTTGTCCTGGAGAAAGTGAGGAAAGCCCCTCACTGCCGGAAAGGAGTCCTTTCAAGCCTGCATCATTGCAGAAACTGGAGAAACTGGTCGAGGATCTTGAAAACGAACACAGCTCCGCCTCGTGGTCTATCCGACGGAAATTTCCTACGCTTCCGAGGGAACACCACGAGCGCTCGAAGTGCAACCCGAGGGTTTCGGCGTGTTCGCCTCTCAGGGAGGAAGTACATCCGGAGGATATCCAAGACCCTACAGAACAGGCTGGGGACGACGACTACTTTAAGGAAAAGCCTTTCAAACCCTTCCAATCGTTCTTCATGGATAGGTACGGTTATGTAGGACCCCGTATCGATAAAACCACGCAAAATGACGACGCGAACGCAAACACCGAAGAGGACGCGGCGAGCGAGGAAGAGGGATATGAGGCCGAACCGCCTGGGCGGAGTTGGGACGAAGACGACACTCTGCCAGCTGAGGCCGAAGAGTCCCCCCCTTCTCGAGAAGACACGCCAGGCCACTCCGCCATGCTTCTCGCTCGGCGGCGCGAGAGCACCACCCGCGCGCGCAACACCCTCAGTCTCAGCATGGGCGGCCCAGACAACGAGAACCACCTCAGCGACGACACCCGCACCCTCCTAGACCAACCCACCGCGCTCCCGTCTCCTCCACCTCCCCCACAACCATCCCTCTCTCCCGCCAGACCCCCCCTCTCACGCCGCGACTCCCTCCTCGACCCTCCCACCCCTTCCTCCGCCGCCAAAGTCTCCGCCAACCCTCCCCCCACAGAGCCAAGCCCGCTCCCAGCAACACCGCCCGCAAATACGCTAGCGCACCCGCCGCTGGACGCCTTCTCAGAAGCCCTCCCCCCCGTCCCTACGCCCGCTTCCTACGCCCTCAAGCATACCGTCAGCCCCGCGACGCACCTCTCCAACCGGCGCGATGCTGCTGTCTTGATGGAGAAGAGGTGTCCCTGGGGCCGCTCCGTTGCGCCGCCGGTGGCGTGGCGGGAGGAGAAGAGGGTGCGGCGGTAGTGGTAGGGTAGTGGTGGGGGGTAGTGGTGGAGGGTAGCAGCTAGGGGTGAGGTTTTGGGAATGACCCAAATGCTGGATTGGATATGCAGGACGGCAGGGATGGGATTCCGCAGCATTTTCAGGCGGGATTTGGATCCACGTTTGGCTTTTTGGCTTTTTGGCTTGGGCTTGAACTTGGTCTTGAATTTAATAATTACTCGGAGTGTTTTTCTCTAGCCTTAGGAGTTTTCTGATACCCTGCGTCCTCGCCTCTCAATCCTAGTATTTCTCACGCATCAGGAGAAGAATAGAGCAGAACCATTATCAAGACTTCCTTTTCTATACGCTATCTAGCGCTCTATCGCGCATACGCCACTATTAGCCCTCCGAGAAACCCCGCAAAGCCCAGCGAGCCGCTCAATGCATTCATTCACACACACACGGCTTTGCCACCCATGCCCCTCAGCTCCTAAAAAATGTAAAACGCCTCACCCATGCCCCATTCCCTCTTCGCCTGACCAAAACAAGCAAACAAAGCCGAGAAAAAAACACGCCCCCTCAACCCCACCTTTCATTCCCACTCCGCTCCCTTAATGCCCTCCCCTCCCCGCTCCCCCCCTGCATAACCGTATCGAAGAACGCGGCCCCGGTACCGCCCGCATCGAACGAGCCCATGCCCGCCAACAACCCCTTCTTGCCCTGATAGCGCGTGTTATCGACAACGGCGTGCTTGCGCCCGGCCTCCTTGGCCGCCTGCACCGAGCCCGTGATGCTGGCTAGCAGCGCGACGAGCTGCACATCGCTCTGCTCCTCGAGGGACTCGCGCGCGAAGGCGGGGGCGTCGGGGGGAGCGAGGATGGGGAGGCGCGCGAGGAGCGCGGAGATGGAGCGGAGGATGGGGTGGTTGAGGGGGAGGATGCTGGGGTCGGTTGCGGGGGGGTTGGGGAGCGGGAGGGAGGGGTCTGAGAGGTAGGTTGGGGGGAGAGAGGCGAGGTAGGCGCGGAGGAGCGAGATGCGGCGGGAGAGCATTTTGATGGCGTTGGATTTGGCGGTTAGGGAGGAGAGGACTAGGAGGGAGTTTGGGGTTAGCTTCTACGTCTGTGTATGTGGAAGGTAGGGTGGACGGGTGGGTTTGATGGGTGAGTTTGGCAGGTGAAGGGTAGGTAAGGGGCTACACTCACGCTCCTCGTCTTCGGCCGTCAGCACCGCCGACTCGTCTATCGCGCCCTCCTTTGCCGCTGCGGCCGCGTCCTTTGCTTTCCCCTTTCCCTTCTTACTCTCCTCTGCCATCTCCGCAGCCGCTTTCGGCGCTGCGGCGGCCGCCTTCGTGCTGTCGATGGCCGTCGCGTTGCCGCCTCCCCGTGCCACGAAATCCACGCTGATCATCTCCGCCTCCCCCGTCTCCACCGTGTAGACCAGCTCCCGGAACTTCAGCGGCCAGTGCTGGCCCGCGCCGTCGATGTCCATGCCGGGCCCGGAGTCGAATACGCTCTCGTAGAGCGTGAGGGGCAGCTTGCCGCCGGCGGAGAACTCGGCGACGGCGTCGGCGGGGTGGAAGAGGAGGAGGATGGGCGACTCGTTGTAGACTTCTTGCAGCCGCATGTGGATGGGAAGATGATGTTCTGAGGGGCCGGTGGAGGGACCGAGAGTGAACCAGCCGACGAGGTCGAGGGCGGGGGATTTGTGGACGTCCTTGACTTTAAAGTGCAAAGTTTTAGCGTTGTGCGTCTAGAGGGGGGGTAGGAAGTTGTAGAGTGAAGATTAAGGGGGACTGGATTGGGGGGAAATGACTGAGAGAGTAGTAGGTGTACTCACACTGCTCTAACCGGTCATGAAACCATGTATCATCCAGCACTACGTGACCGGCCTCGTTCTGTGTGAGCTTTGCCTCGAAGGCAACCTCCATTGTGATCTCATGGCCATTCTGCTGACCCAATATAGCTCCTGCAACTGGTCCGTTTTGTTGCCGTAGCGTGTGGCGTGTCAGGTAGTCTGAGATCGTGAGAAGGACGAGAGGGTGTAGTTGGATTAGCGGGCTGGTATCTGAGGCTCTTGCGGTGGATATTAGAGGATTCGGAGGTGCTTCAGCCATATTTACAGAGTCTGGCAGCGGAGGAAATATGGAGGGAGGTAATAGTCTTGTTGCCGAAGAGGCAGGAGGTGAGAATTGAGATTGAGGTTGAAGTGGTGGATGTGGGGTGCGGCTCGCTGGAGCTATGGCTCGAAAATTAGGCTTCAGTGAGAGTCGGCGTGTGCATGGCTTTTTTTCTCTTGGCGCCATTGGACGCGAAGGAAACCTCCCCGCCAGCCACAGCGCGTTATTCCGTCCTCTAGATGCATGCCGCCCTATTCGCCGAGTTTTCAACATGCTTGTCTTAAGATCAATCATCATCCAGCAGTCTAAGGGAAGTATTGGTATCTCATAACCCCTTGAATGGAACAGTCATTTTCTCAGGCTTCAAGTAACTGGTATGTCGTAGAAAGACGTAAGATTTCATTACCATGAGAGCCTTCTAAGTCAATCAACCTAAGACTAATCCCCAACTCTAGCACCGTCAATCCTGATTGGTATCATCCATCGTCTCTGCAAAGAGGTCCCGACGCCGACCCTTTTATTTGCGAACTGAAACTTCTAAACCTTTTCTATCCCACCTGAGAATAAAGCATATCCTTGTCCGAAAGGGAACAAAATATCCTGCGGGAATCAACCCTCCACAATCACCTTCAGAACGAGTTTGCCATCCTTGTCAGCCGTTTTACCTGCCAACTCGAATGCCTCTTTCGCCGCAGCAAGCCCTTTGAACCGATGTGTTACCATGTTGTCGAGACTGGGGAGCACACCCGAGGATATGATCTTGATGCCGACAGGGTATGTGTTTGCGTAGCGGAAGATGCCAATGATGTCCACCTCCTTTAAATGCGACACGGAAATGGGCAACATTTGTATTGGAGTGCCCATGCCGACCATTATCAACTTACCGCCCGGTCTTGTTGCCTGAGAATGATGAGTTAAGGGATCAAAGAGTAGGACAGGAACCAGGACTCACGTAAAGGCCAGCTTGCATACATACTTCCTTGCCGGTGCAGTCAAAGGTCACATCGGCTCCCTCAGAGTCTGGCTCATTGGCGCAGGCGATCTCCACCATCTCGGATGCGAGTTCCTTGGCGGCGGAAAGCTTCCCAGCAGTCTCGTTGATGTGTTTCCGGGGAACAACGACGTATCCCTTCGTTGCGAAGCCCTGGCGGATGGCATAGTCAACCCGACCGCTGTCGATGTCTGCAATCATGACGGTAGTGGCGCCGGACATTTTTGCCATGGCCGCCACAAGCAAGCCAACGGTGCCCGCGCCATAGACGATGGCTGTGTCACCCTGCTCTATCGAAGCTCTCCTTGTTGCATGGATGGCAACGGAGAGGGGCTCGAGCAGAGCGGCGGAGTCCATGGAGACGTGAGAGGGGATCCTAAATTAAGGTTAGCACGGTTTCTAATTTCTCCAGCATATAATGCAAGGGCATACTTATGGCACCATTTTGCGGGGTGGTTGATACGTTCCTGGAGGGTTCCCTGAAAGTGAGGCACAGACTTGGCGCTACTTCGGAACCTCATGCCCGGGCAAAGGTTATATCGACCTCTCTGACATGACCGGCAGTTATCGCACGGCACTCCAACCTCCAACGCAACTCGTTCACCAATCTGAAAGCCCGTCACCGCCTCACCAACGGCCACGACGACACCAGCAGACTCATGCCCAAGAGAGAGTGGTGCCACGGCTTGGAGATCGCCGTTTCGAAACTTGTTATAGTAAGAGACATCGCTGCCGCACACGCCAGTGGCTTTGATGGCAATCTGCAGTTCATGCGGGGCTGGATCTGATATTGTTCTTGTTTCCTAGATCGATGTTTAACTTTGTTTGCACGTACACGGGCGTATGAGATCCCCACGAAAGTGGTGGGATGGAGGGGGAAACCGAAAGGGGAAAGCATACGAGCCGCAAGTCCCTTGCCCCATGCAGGACAGAAGCTTGGATGGTAGCTTTACTGTAGTGCCTCGCTGGGATTGGATAGATATCCGCCAACGCTGAAGGAGCCATCACGTCAGATAGTTAATTTTTGGTTTGGACTTGAATAGTATAGAGGCAGGAGAAAAGGCAAGTTGCCTCATAACCCCACGGGAGCGTGGATGTTGATATACATGTCGGCATTCCACGATCACCGCCTTAGCATATGCTGGCTCTTCGTTCTCGTTCGTGCGTCGGGGAGATAGTGAAATCGCATAAAAGTTTGAGCATCCACGTCATTTAGCTGGGCGAATCAATCCGGCGTGGCACATGGATCCCTTGGGATACTTGTGTAGTTGTTGCTTTTTCCCGTTACGCTGTATATATAACTGGCTAGATCCGCAGGTGGAGCGTCCAGAAAGCATCGCTTCTCTTCCTCCGAAGGCGACAGTGAACAGGGCTGCTACGGTAGTTGGCTGTATTCAAGAGTCTATGTTGTCTATCAGCAGCGCCGATAAAACAATGATAAGGCAGTGTCAAGAGGCTTGCAGTGGGCCCATTGCCCTGGCACTAAAACCTTCAGCATGATTCCCAACCGATTCGCATGGCGACACAGGCCTTGATGGCTCTTGGTCGCCCTCTATAGCATGCAGCCAACGCGGCCTAATGGATCGATGGCATTTTGCTGGCTGGCTGGCTGGCTGGACAGATGCTCCCGGGACTCTGTTCATCTGCAGTGCTGCCGGGGGTTTTACCTTCCCATCTTAAATGGAACTATCGACTTGCTGGGACATCGCCCAGGGCAAGCTTATCAGAGTATTAGAGCCTGTGGTTGCTAGGATTGCTAAAGATCCCTGGCGTGCGTTGCAATCGTATCATTTTGGATCTAATTCTACTAATGCTGCGTCGCCGTGTGCTGGGCAAGGCAGAAAGGCAGGCCTCTGTAACAGGCCCGGTCAATTGTTCGTGGCTCTGCCAGTGGGATGGGTTCAGCAAGAGGCCGCGATGCACGAGCAGGGGAGTAAGTCCCAGCACTAGAGCTCTCCAATTGAGCGAAACGTGCTCAACCGGCATCATGATGAACATCAATGCCAATTACTAAAGCTGCCGCGGCCGATAAGAAGTTGACTTTTATATTGCTGATTCCGCTCAGATTAGCCACAGAACGAAGACTTCCCAACGCTTTCTTCCGACACTTATGCGGGCGAGCATGCTTCGAGAAGGCGGTGTACGCGCAACACGGACATTTTCCACTTGAAACGGGGCGAGCAATCAGGAATACCCGGTTACGGCAAGTCGAGGGCTCAGTCGAAACGCCGGATGTAAGGTACGAGAGCGGAATACTGGCTCCGAAGCGGCCTTGGGGTGACTTTTTATTATCTGTGGCTATTAAGCTTCGAATTGACATACGGCAATATTCCACATTGCTACTGGTCCCTGGAGTCCCAGATCAATTTTCTAAATCGACAAGGCCTAAAGTTCAACATATCGCCCGGCAGGGCCACCTTGAAAGCCGTGAACCTAGTGGCAGGATCGATGCACATGTTTAGCGATAATAAGGTTCATGCCTCTCCACCGTCCATTCTCCTTTCATCTTCACTCTTGGGACTCTCGTTGGTGTGTCCGATAATACATCCGTCTCCTGTATACGTATTGTCCTTGGTAAAGACCTCCTTCTAATTAATTGTGGCGTAGATGAGCGTAGGGAGCAATAGGTAGGTAGCACGGGTATGGGCGGAGAAACTTTCTAGAAACTAGAAAAACGTAGAGAACCAGCATCGTGACCCGCGGGTGGGCCCCGATATCGCAGAACCGCTGGCCTTAACAGCTGCTTATCTTAGCAATTACACCAGGACGCTGTCAGAGTAACACCCCGAAGCGGCGGCTGGAATAGTTGTGGCCATGCAGCTTCATCCTAAAGCGCCGGGTTGGATTCAGTGGGTTCAAGGGAAACCAGTTCAACCCTAGTTCAACCCTTGCTGGCCTGCTGTAGTGTCTCCAGCAAGGTCTTCAATCCACCATTAAGCGACATTCTGAGCACCTGAGAGTCTTTGAGGCTTAGGTTGCAAGGTACCAACTAGCTGACAGGTTACTTTGGCAATCATGCCTCTCATTTTAACCTGATCAAAGAAAGCAGACGGTGAGTGTCCCCTACTATACTACAGGGAGCTCTTTGTCCCGAATCCCACTTTCTCCAGCCAACTTTTCACAATGGCATTGACTTCTTCCGGCTTCTGCGTCAAAGCCCAGTGCGTAGCGTTAACTTCTCCTCTGCTCAAATTCGTCAGATACTTCTCCATCCCCCTAGCCATTGACGGCTGCAGCACCGAGTCATAGTTCGCCTGGATGAACAAGGTAGGAATGCTGATTGTCTTGCGATCTATCAACCTGACACTTCCGTCAATGTCACTAATACTGCGACTCTTGGCAATCACCACTCACTCAAGGTCCTCTTCCCAGTTTACTTTGCGTGCACGATACCAGTTCACTGAGATTGTCAATAAAACCACACTGAACGTGGAACGGCTGCTTTCACTTACATGTGCCATGCAGCCCGTTCCGCGAATACTGCTTTACGTAGTAATCTAGCTCCTAACAGTAGATTAGCAGTTAGCTCCTTCCCAAGTCTAGGTTTCACGGGGTCTTGGGGATGGCGCGGACCGCGCAGATCAATGGCGTATGCTGCGCAGCCGCCTCCCGCCTCGCACCGAATCCAGATCGAGTAAATCGACATCTATCTAGAGTAGCGTTGCTAATAGGCACGCGCCCTTTCCTTCGGCCGAACTCACCTTGTCGCTAAGCAGTCGGCCCTTCCCCAGCTTCGGTAGGTTTTCGATCAAAACCCCTTTCACTGGATCAAAGGCCAGCTCGCCGTTAGGCCCTTTGCCACCATACATGCCGTTGAGAAACTGCTTGATCTGCTCCTCGGACTGGAGGGCCGCCTCAACTTCTGGCCCGGCGAGGTGAAGCTGGTAGCCGAACTGTGGCAAGGGGCCTTTCACCAGATCCTCCATAGAATAGTAATCTTTGTGTGGCTCTGCGTACGGCGTGCAAACCGAGAATACGTGCGTGACTAGGTCGGGATGCCTGAAGATGATTAGCCCTCCACACATGCCTCCAAATCTGGGGTACTGTGCCCCCTTAATTCTCACCATTGGGCCGTCCGCCAGACCACAAAACCGCCCCTTTGGAGAATATTAGATGATGTCTTGCTCGTCATGTGCACGCGGCCGCAAAGCCTACCAATCGTGACCTCCCAGCACGATCTTCGGGGCCCCTAACTGCCTCGCCAGCTCCGCGATGTCATCTGCAGCCCTCTTGTATCCGTACAAACTGATTGGATTCGGGGGTACTCGCGGAGCATCCTACACGAGGATTTAGCCTTATACTTTCGCAGAAACAAAAACATGTCATGCATCCTCGCGCGCGCGTCCAGAATGGCTGTTTTTCAGTGCGGGGGGAAGGGAAAGTCCGCCTACAGTGCCCCCAAAGCCCATCAAGTCCGGCGCCACAACCCTAAATCGCATCTCGATCAAGAACGGAATCTGGTACCGCCACCCCATCGACAGGTCGGGCCAGCCGTGAATCTAGCAACACCAAAAGCAAGCAGCGAATCAGCACACATGGTTTCGCATCCGGTCAACCGCGCTGCACACGGCGGGCGCTGTGGGGCCTGGCTGCCAAGCAGACCTACAAGAAAAATGGTAGCCTTGAAGCGGCCGTCCGCGGGCATGCCAAGCAGGTAGTGATACGTGTGGCCATTCAGCAGGGCGGGGCGGTGGGTGACTCGGGGGTCCGAGACCGGGTCGATGGGCACGACAGCCATTATTGATAGAGGTGTGCTTCCTGACCGTGGTGTTTTGTCACGTATCGCGGCGGGGTGGTTGCGAGCCAGATGCGGTACGCCCCGGTCGTGCGGGAGAGAGTACAGGATGTGAGTGGGAGATTCGCGCGTTGCGGGGGATGGGGAAATATTCCTTTCGGTTTTATTTATGCACCACTGGTGAGAGGCATGGAGCGGGCGAGGAACCGGAAGTAGAGGTGGAGAAGATGCACCCTGCTGCGTTCTCTCTTTCTCTTTCTCTTTCTCTTTCTTCTCAGACAACTGCTGTTTTTGGAGGAGGGGAAGAAGATTAAATGACTCTGCTATGTCTAGTCATTACTAAACTGGGAGGCTAGCTCGGACGTGCTTCCGCTATGGGACGCAGAACCGTGGCCCACATCCCTCCAGGATGGCGGGAGTAGCAACATCTGCCAGGGTGCGTTAGCAGTCGAAGTTGAGAGTCTAGTATAGCCCTTGGTCCAGCGTTTTAGGCTTTCTCAGGCATGCAGCAGTATGTCATGCCTTGGTGATCAAATCAAGCCCTTAATGCAAGAATTATAACTCACATTGTTCTCGAAGGCCGTTCGCGTTGGCAATGGACGATTCCAAGCCTGAGTTGCAATTGGTCATCATTGAACGTCTTTTAGCCCAACGTACTGTACATCGTGCATGAGCGATGGTTAGACAGTTGCGAGCGCTGCGGTTGGTGCCATGTTGCATGCATATTACTCGGAAGGATGAGAGCGAAGCATAGTCGAAGCAGGTCGAAGCACAGTCGAAGCATGGTCAAACCACTTCACAGGGACTACGTTTTTGACATCAGTTTGGGAATTGGTGGTTATCGGCCTGCTGTGAGAGGAAATGCTTTTCAAAACCCTGCGGTAACACGGCTAAGGATAACACGGCTAAGGATGAGTCGTCTTAAGTCGTCTAGGTGGAGCAACTTGTGCATACGGATATCAACGGAAACATCAGGTTTGGTACCAAGTAGTAAGTACTTCCAAGATAAGTACTGCAAATATCAAGCTTGTCTTCTACATGCATATCGTATCCCAGTCCACAACTAATTCCTCGGACTCCATAGCGCCATTGCTCGGCACGATGGTATCATAATTTACAAGATAGTACGCTGCAACTAACAATTAAGCTGCTCCTGCGAGGGAGAGTGCAGCAACAACACCTAATCAGCATACAGAATGGCATATGTTAGGAAGGGGGTAGGGGGAAACCATCCGCAATCGCACCAACGCTCTTAGAAGATGACAGTATCCTCTGCGGCTTCCAGCACAACCTCTCCGCTCTCATCCACCGGCTCTCTACCGTTCTCCTCCACAGGCTCTGGTCCGCTTTGATCCACTTTCATAGGCTCCGCGCTTGTCTGTTTCTCGGCCTTCCTTTCTTCTTTATCACTCACTGCTAACGTCTCCTTCGTTTTCCCCTCGTCATCGTCCGCAGGTTCGTAGTTCATGGGTGAGGCACTATGATCAGTATCTCCGTTTGACTTAAGTGAAACCCCAGGGGCATCCCCTGAAGGCGCTAAACCCACCAGTGTTGCTGCTTGTGGTGGCTCTGTCTCGACATCTCTACTGCCATTCTTAGAGCTGTCCTGGTTCAATTCCCCTCCTTGTTGTTTGGCGAACTCCTCAAGCTCCCTATCGATTATCCCTTGTGTGTCCTTGGCTTGAGCCTTGATTCGCTCTTCTTCCTCTGGTCGCATTTCCCAAGGCTTGTAATACTATCATGAAGTTAGCATCTTTAGAAACATGAAGATACTTTATCCAATAACACATCATAAATAGCGATAGTACATACCAGCCTTGGTTCAGATTTCGTATGGAGGAAGTGGGCCATGTCCAGCATGTTTGCGTGTCGAATCCGCATCTAACCAATCAATATCAGAATTAGGATACCAAACAGGATGCGAGACCTTACCGACTCCTCGTCGAACTTTTTCTGCTCTTCCCTTCTCATAGCTAGGAGCTTCTCGCGGCGCTCCCTTTTCATCTGGTTGAATTCCTCGGCTTGCTGTTTAAGCTTATCTTGTTGCTTCTTCTCAATATCTGCCCGGCGTTTCTGTGCTGTGGTGGGTGAGCGTTGCGAGAGGGCACCTAGCATTGCGCCAAACAACCTTTGGCCTCGTTTGCGCTCTACTGCGTTGGCTTCAGTTTGTCCGCTTCGTCGCCTCTCTGCTTTCCTTTCCGGCGCCGTTGATGTGATAGACTCCCGTCGGTACCCATTGCTCTCTTCTGTACTCAGCCGAGGCCGCTTGCCACCTTGCTCCGAGACAGAAGAGTGTCGACGTTTGGTTCCATTTGCAGGTGAGGCTGCTCGCGAGGGTGATGGCGACTCGGCAGTCTCGGGGACGACCACGACCGACAATATCATGCTAGATTGAATTAGCGTTGCTAAATTTCACAAATAGAGAGAACTGTCGTGCTCACGGCTGATCGTCTACCATGTTGACGTCTTGCTGATTGACTAGTTGAGGGAGAAACTCTATTCGGTTCTATCGAAAAGCTCGGGGTTGAAAGCGGCGAGACACCCCTGCAAGTTTCGCTGAGTAATACGCGTAGATGTGAAAGTCGAAGCAGATCGAACTTGACTCCAAGCTCCTCTTGAAATCTACGCCGCACCGTCCTTCAAGGACCGTTACTTCCTAACATTCCGATAAACCAACACTGGTCTATACGGCGAGCCCAGAAATTGCATTCTACGAACTTAAATCCTTCTCATAAAGTTACTTGCAAGCATGTCGCGCCACCATCCGTAAGGACTTCCCCCAGCTCGTGCTTTGTGGATTTCTGCTAACGAATATACTTCAGTGATTTGGTTATGTGCCGTAAGCAGGCAGGCATTGCCATCGGACGCCTCTGCGACAAATGTGACGGGAAGTGTCCAGTTTGCGACAGCTACGTCCGCCCGACCACGCTTGCCCGAATCTGCGACGAATGCTCCTTCGGAAACTATCAGAACAAGTGCGTCGTATGCGGTGGCGAGGTGAGTCCCATACACCTTCCCGAGTCTAAGATAGCGGAGCACTGACATGGCTCTCTGCGCAGGGAATCTCTGATGCTTTCTACTGCTTCGAATGCACACGCCTAGAGAAGGATCGGGACGGTTGTCCCAAAATCATCAACCTGGGAAGTTCGAGGACGGATCTGTTCTACCAGAAGAAGAATTTCAGGAACCACTAACCAGACGATTCGCCCGGTCTGGCTGCAGGCTGTGGCATATGCTTCTACTTGATTCGGTTCTGAGAATGTGGGGAGGAACTATTTTACCACTAGGAGGTGAATGCGATTATGGGTCCATGATTTGCGGTATGCATTAGGTGGAGTTAGACTTTAAAATGTTGAACCTTTAATTGACTTCTTGTTCAGCTCCATTGTGCGCCAAAGTGCTTAAGGGCGTCGAAATGTACCGGCGGACAATTTCCGGACCCTTATTGCCTTTTGGCAAGGGCTGGCGTTCTATTTTCGGCAGATTTGCTTCGACGGCAATGGTAGCTAAAGCCTCTACTTAGCCCGTCATCCGTATCTTTCTTCTAATTCCGAGGCCCAGGTGAGGTTGGTTGCCCTCTCCTCAAGGCCTTGCAACCTTACTTAGTGCTCTGCAGACTTGTCCAGTGCTCCATGATAAACCGGATGATTTTTGCCCTCGGTCGTGATCACGATTTCGTACTTCTACTGCGTGAATTGATCTTGTTATTGCATGTGCCGTTGCCATGGGTGTACACCGAGGCGCTGCTGGTGTGTCCTTGCTACAACGTGCTTATCTCAAAAGTACGTTTGGGGCCCTTTAGAAACATACACGGTAACTCCAAGTTTCCCTGGTTATATATGAAGCTCTGCACGCACGTATGAGTGGGTGAATGTATTGGATATATACCTCAGGGGTCCATGAAATCGCTATTCTGGCTGTTGGCGATCTTGCCCTCATTATTGCCGCTGGTATTTCTCCTTTTTGGATTATCCAGTATTACTCAACTCTTTCAGTATAATTTCTTATACTTTCTAGCCGTCACGGCTCCGTCCTAACGAAGTTTCGTTGCCGGTCAGACTTCATGCCAGATCCAGAAGATACTTGAAGTAGTAAGACAGCCGGAGTCAAGCTAGTAACATGACCGGTGCCTCGCCATATCTGCCACATCATTCTATTGCAAATTTCAGGTACTGCCGTCTCCTATCATAAATCACCCACTCAGTCTCCTCCAAACGATTCTTGACCTCTCCGCCTGTTGGCTCTATACCCAAATGCCTTGTCTGGGGCCAGAACGACGCAAAGGCCTTCAGGGAATCAGTCGTCTCGTCGAAATAGATCCCAACACGGCGTAACACGCCATTATGCACCAGCCCCTGGAGATACGATGCGAAGTCCTGGACCAAGTCGCCCGGTTTGAAGAGGTGGACAAAAACCTTCCGATCCTGGAAGGGCTCCGCGGAACCAGCCGCGGCAATGGCTTTTGTCACAAAGACAACACTGATCAGGCTGTATGACTCGGGTTTCCGAAATCGCCTCTGATATGGGAGATGAACCGAGGCTTCATCTGAGGCAGCTCCGACTTCTCTTCCTGCCCTGCACATCGGGGTGGTTGGGTCACGGCGAACAGCCTGTGCCATACATCAGCACACCCTGACGGCACTACGTCGTAACATTCCGGAGAGGTATTTTGTGGGATATTCATCTTCAGTTGCCGGCGTCGGATTGGGTTTCTGGCCGTTATCTTAGGGTGTATCTTCGCCATCAGGACGCGTCGCCTCTCCGCTATCGTCACCTGGTCTTCGAAGAAGTAGATGCCACGGTCTGTCGAGGTTGTGTTACCCATTTTGCTGTACCATATTTGATTTCTTCCGCAAGACGAGGGGTGTTTTGTATGCTGTTGAACGGCCCTACGGCTCTCAAGCGGTTTTTTTATGCCCTGGTATAGCGACCCAGTTCTCATGACCTCTTCTCCTTCATTCACAGCCAGCCTGGTGGCCCTGCTAGCCCCAGAGTCATTGCTGCCACCACCTGGGTCGTCAGTCACTGCGGCTCTCTCCTGTTCGTTTGCGTAGTGTGGTCGGATAATATGAGAACTTCGCAAGGGACTTAGCTTATTATGGGTATTTCCAGCGCTAGTATCAGTGCTGCCACCAACTGGCTCGTCGGTCGCTATGGATTATCTGATTATCTCGGTGCGAGTCCGCCTTGGACGTACGCAACAGCTTTCTTGAGAGCCAGGTTTAGAAAAGTTTCTTGTTCGTCCAGATTTGTTCATATCGTCCCCTGCTCCTCCCTCCTCGCGCTTAGGGAGGTGTACTGAACGAAGTTTAAATTTCTGCTCGATTGATAAATGTCTGTCCTCCCCCTCCCTCTCTTGGATCTTGCTAGATGACGCGTCGGTTATGTGCCTCGACGACATCACTAAGAACCCCCCATTCCGAAAATCTCGATTTCCGACTCTGAACGGTTAGGAAGCGCGTCCTCGGCATTTGCAAGAGTCCCTTTGTGGACGTGATTCATATGGACATTCAGTGCCCTGTCTTGATTTTTTTTTAGAAAGGTATCAGCACTATCTCAAGCGGATATACAACTGAGAACGCCGTCTATGCCAAAAATTTGATGTCCAGTCCTTGACGGTTAGGGAGCGCGTCCTCGACATTTGCAAGGGTCTCTTTATGGGCTTGATTCGTATGAACATTGAATCCTGCTAATACAGTTAGGTTTTCCTGAAGGTTCACGATTTCCGCTGTGATTGGTGTCCTCAGTAATCGCACTTTAATCGACACCGTCTTAACGGTTTGGTTTTTCGAAAATGTGTAGGTTCGCAGACATACTCGAACACCGGTGTAGACAACGTATCAATTTTCTCCTCCAATCTTCACGTATCTGTGCTGCGATAGCTAAGGTAACTTGGAGGGACGGCCAAGTAATGATGTGTTCTGGTGCTTTATACGTTGAGAGTGGTTCATTACAAGGCCTTCGGCTGCTTACACGACCCTCCTCTTGATCAATGTATCTTCTCCTCTTTTGGCCTTCTGGTTGTGCCCGCGGCTCGGGCTGAAGCAAGACGTTATTGAATTTTTTTAAGCTCGCACGTGGGCGAATGAATTGAAGTCTTGACATACTCGCCATCACTAATGTCCTCCTTGACCTAGCGTTTCTTGGTCGCTTGAGTTTTCTTCGCACCACCTGGAACTTTGCTCGTTAGGGTAGTTGGCGCAGAAGCGCTAGCCCCTCATAGGTCGTGTCGCGACACCATCAGTATACACCGTCATTGCTCTTCTTCTTTCCTTCGTCAACTCTCCCTGCGATACTCGAAGTTAATGGTATCCGAGCTATCTTTTCTCCTAGTGTGGCTAAGAGCTCGTTCTACTCAGACGACGGCTTCTCTCCATCCAGAAACCATCCAAATTCCTCAAAGGCGCACGTTTGCGCGGCGTCATACCCATGGTTCCTGGGTAAGCCAAGCGCGACTATGACTGTCGTCGCACTGAACGGAGATTTTAGAGTATTGCTGGCACACTTTTGTCATACGGGATTTAGGTGTGAGCTTGAACAATTGGCTTGACACAATTCATCTACAGACAGCCCTTTGCTCTTTGATACAGAAGAGCCGACGGATATGCGCATAAAAACGGTGCTAGGTTTTGCTGCGAGCTGGCGGATCTCGGTAGTACTGACAGGAGCTAGGACAACGGCAGCTTTGAAGTGCTGTGGGATGACGCGCTGGTTGTGCGCCTCGGCGGCATTACTAGGGATCCCATCCAGATATCGATAGCTAGTGAGGACGTTCTGGATATTCTTCATGGACTTGGTTCATATAAATGTGAGTTTTCCTGCTGAAAGAGTTAGCTGCCCGTCAGCGATTCCGGGAGACGGTTAGCTACCTAGAAACAGATAGAAGAGAAGAGCTCAAGGCAGAAACGTGGGAGGCGGCTGAACTGATCAATGTTCTGGAGTATGTGACGGAGTGAACTTGACTGGAACAGGGTTTGAGGATGAAGGCTTGGTTAGAGAAGGGGGCGATATCCTAACACTGAGCAGTGAGGAGAGTGGGACGGGTGAAGAATGGGGGTTGCTGTACAGCGGCGGTGGGAGGAGAGGAGAAGGGCAGGGGCCGGTAGAAGGGTGGCCAGATTGGTGGTGTGTGCTGTAGCTGTCGGCGAATTTATTATGCTGTTGCGAGACGTCTTCTAGAGACGATTTGATTCTCTTCCTGTTATTAGTAGAGCCCCGCGTTAGTAGTGAGCACGCCTGAAAGTCAACAGTGCACCATGCAGAGGTCACAGCTTTTTTGAACTTCGTTTGATTTTCGTGGTTTGCTCCAATGCTAGTTTCCAACCCGCCACCAAACTTGAGCAAATGAACCCTGCTCATCCAAACCTTACATACATCGTCGCATGGATGCATATCCAGAACGTTCGTACTGACACCCAGACATCCAGAGGGTCTTACGATATGCCAGTCACAGAACGTAAATCCTCTCTCAAATATCCTCCATCTCACCAAGAAAGCGGCCGTCGATAACATCGTCTTTACGAACCACCTTCAACTCCTTGACAAGGTCATCCTCAAGAGCCTTCTTAGCCTCCTCTTCCTCTTTGATAACTTTGGCCTCGGCTTCTGCGGCGGCCTTGCGCACGCTCCAGGGACGTTCGGACATGTACTTCTCCATATAGGACGCACCTTGGCTGGACGGATATCCATAGCTGCCAGTCTGGTCAACATTGTCAACGCCAGAGCCATAATATCCTCCTACGTAACTTGAGCTGGGAGCAGCAGATTCGTGGGTATACATAGCCTCGCGCTCCCCAGGGCTCAGGGTCACGGGATCACCCTCTAGGAACTCGTCAATGGTGGCTTGCGGGGACGTAGGTTCGTCGGAAACATTGGAGGCGGACTGATCGGTGGACATTTCGTCGTTGTCAGGACTAACGCGAGCTTTGTCAATGCTCACCATTCGCTTGATAGCCTCTTGGAGATCTTCAATGGAGGCAGAAGTTGTGGTGGTAGTCTCCGAAGGCGGACTAGCGAGTGCAGCTTCTCCGACACTATCAGAAGGATGAACGATTTGGTCGTCAATAACCAGAGAGACCCTCTTGCGACGCACAACAGGCTTCGGGGTCACTTCACGACGCAAGGATGACTTTCTGATTGGCGCGCGCTTTGCCTTTGGATCCTTTTCGTCATTTTTCTTTTGACCGTTCTCTCCACTCGTCTCTTTGGCAGTCATGCCACTAGAAGGGATCTCTGTATTAGTAGACTTTGGCCTTCCTTTCTCTATTGTCGAGCTTTGGATCTCAGCCGCACCATTGCGTTTGGGCTGGGGAGTTTGGGGCTTTTTCGGAGCACGCGAACTCGATGCATCCAGAAGTGGCAGGAAACTCGGTGTGATGAGACCACACAACTCTAAGTCACGCTGGCGAACTAGAGTGTCACTCGAAGCCCTGAGATCTTCTTCGGAGCTTGGACTTGACATTTGAGTTTCATGTTTGGACTCCATCATGTACTGTTCAGGAGCTGTGACGATTTCGTTGATGACGGACGGGATTTGAGCTTGGTCCGTGGAGCGGCTGGTAGTCGTTGATTGTGCTAGGAGCTGATCTGGTCAGTCTTAGAAAGGTTACGGAAGACTAGATCGCACTGAACATACCTTCTGCCCAAAAGCCCGGAGCTCATTCTGCTTCTCGCGGATGTATTTGGCGATATCGTCCTCAAGCTTCTTCTTCTGTTGTTGGACTGATTCGATGATGTTGTCCAACTGTTCAGGTGTAAGTCCTGCAGTGCTCTCATCGAGCGACACAGAGGTGTTAAGGTACATTATGCTTTGTCTCACTGCCCGCGGCGCAGCAACTAAGTAAAGAAGACTCAGGTGTGAGAGTCCAGGCGACAAAAATTGAGAGGTGGTGGAGCAATTGTGACCTTATGCATGGTCTGTGCGTGAAGGCAGTGTAGAGCAGCGCGCGGGGTGTGTTAAGGTTCGCAGCCTGGTTTGATGCTATCTGTCAGTTCTGGGTCTAAGAGGAAGAAGCAAGAAGGACCCCATGGGCTCCTATATCCTCACTCTGTTTGCAAAAGCCCTAAAATCCTCGCAATTGTTATTCGATAAGAGGGACGATGACTCGGACGGGAGGGAGCTCAGGCAGTGATGCTTGTGTCGAGTTGGAGAACAATATGACACTCCTGGCTAGGCAGAACTTGAGACCCTAGGGGGAGGCGCGCGCAGGAGCCTCCAAGCAGCTTAATTGAGCAAGGCAGCTCGATGCTCATGTGGTTCCAGAGCGCGAGAGGGCTGATGGTGTTTATCGGTTACTATCGGGATGCCTCCGTGGGGCAGATTAGCGAAATCATCGGACCTAGTTAGATCAAATCAAAATGCTTGTCGCTTTCCCATTCCGGTGCTATCTTCTGCGAGGCTGATGAGGCTTGAAAAATCCAGCTACTTGGTCTGGAACCGTCGAGGATGGGCTTTTCACGAACGCTTGATAAACGACTATCAATGGGGTCGCAGTATATTTCAAATGCGGTGCGTACGGATTGTGCGAGCAGAATAACCTACAGCTAAGCCTTATCCGCGCAGATCTGCATTGTAATCATTACCTATTTGTCCAATCCTGCTGCCAGACCACTGCACCCGAAGTAGTATAATGCGACGCGGAATACTCCTTACGGTAACCAGGTGCCAGCTGACAAGCCATCACCCGCTTCGCGTATTGCGAACGAAATATTTACCGTTCTACAAGTCATGGCATCGACAATTCTCTAGAAAAGATGTTTGCATCCTCGGGCTCACATTATGGGCAGCTTACCGCCCAGCTTCAGATTCTATCGCGCTCAATGGTAATAATACTTGATGGGTGAATGATGGACAAATCTATTCTATCGCCGATGTCGCGATGTCGACCCCTGCGTCTAGATTTGCTGTGCTCGTGACTAGAAGTATTGAGATGTGGATAACTAACTTACCTGGAGGTAGAGCATCACCCTCTCGAAGCTGGAATAGGATATATTTGCCCTATTAGTTGCGGAAACGCCGGATCTTTGAACCAGGCTGAACCCTTCCCCATAAACCGACTGGTTAGATGAGCTGCTCAGTGTATAGACAGAAGATTTCCGATTCTTAATAAATATAATAAACAATTCATGTCATTCTGGATGGCGTCATCAAACAGTTCTTATAGGAATTGGATGTAGTCCTTCCGCAAAAGTTTCAATAAACCTAGTTTTCCCGTGCGCGCCACTTACATCCCTTAACTAGCTGAGGTTTTAGTGCCGTGGCGGGCACCAACGGAACTTTCGGCAACACAGGCCGGGCTGTATGCTCACGTTAGGTATTACAGTCAAAACTGGTTAGTACGATACGGTTTGTACAGTCGAGCGTATCGTTATACCAATGGTATTGTTATATAAAGAGTCACGTGTTAGGTTAATAAGCAATAAAAAGGGGGGCTTTATACTTAAAAAGGCTTAAGGCGTCTACCTTTACCGGCTAAATTAGGCTCCCTCCCATACAAGATCTCTACTGGTTATACCGATTTTGGTGTAGAGAACTTAACGATATCGTAAAAAGTCAGATTATCGTAAAATACACCCAAAAATTATTGATTAAGGCTTGTAGATCGTAATATAGAGTATATCGTTATAACCAGGTATTAGAGGTCTGGGTTAGGCTTGGCATAACCTTGGGTTACGCACGAGCCCCTAAGGTCTGTGATATATCGTCTAAATATCGCACCCCCCCTAGGTGGTGGCCCCTACTTTTTGGACGCGTTTTTGAGGCCTAGGTTAGTACTAGGTTAGTATAGAGGGCCTTAGCGCGCCTTTGACCTTATCGTCGCCTTAATAATCTATTTTCCAACCCTCTACTATTCTCGTGCCCGTGATAGCTCGCGTGGGGCTTCTAATTTTATATAGAAAGGCCTACTGTAATTCTAATTCTATAATATAGAGCTCTCTTCTTCTTCTTTTATAATATTTACGCGTTTAGTGGCTTTATTTACCTATACTACGCTTATATATCTTTCCCTTACCTTTTATAGATATAGAGTCTTTTAAGAATCTTCTTACCCTATAGTCCACTTTATGGCTAAAGGAAGCCCCCTTAGCCTTCTCCCCTTATAGCCTCTAGAGCGAATTTAAGGCCTAAACGGCGTAGCTATAAGATATTTATAAGGCCTAGCACTTAAAGAATACTATAAGGGCGTATAAGCTAAAGTAAAAAGAGTAAGAAGACTAGTATATAAGACTAGAAGGTAATATAGACAGCGCCTAGGTAACAGAAGATAAGCTTTACCTATTTCTAAAGCAGTAAGTTATTAACTAAGAATTATAGGCCGCTAGCTATTAAAAATGCAAGTTAAAATAGAAAGAGATATAAAAAGATAGTAAGTAGGCGAAGAAAAGGTAGAAGACAGCTAAGGCGAGAGGGTAGTTAGGGGGAAAGGCAGCTATAGGGGCAGCTATAGCTATAGGGGAAGAAGCTATAAAGGATAAGGAAGGAGAGATATGGGATAAGGAGGCCCTAGACGCCCTTTTTAATAAAATAGTCCGATACTTAGTTATAAATAGCTATATCTCCGCTATTACTAAGCTTTATATATAGTAATTAGAAGGTAAAGCCTTATAGCCGCTATAGAGGGCAAAGCTCTTAGTAATACTAGATAGTATCCGCTATAATAAGGATTAAATTTAACGCGTTAACTTTATTAACTAAGGCCTATTTATAATTATTAGCGGCTATAATATTAAAGGGCTTAAAAGGATAATTACTTAGTACTAGGAGACGGGCTTTAAGATACTAGGTTTAGTTAAAATTTACCTTTAAATTATAGCTAAGTATTTATTAGGTTTGTACTAATTTATATAACTACTATTTTTTAACCTATTCCTTAGGCTATACTACTATTACCTAAAGTAAAAGTAGATAGGATATTTAGCTTATTAACCTTATCCTTATTAAACTAGAGAATAAAGAGCCTAAACTAAATAAGCTAGCGCTGTATATAATTATATTAATAATATAGAGGAAGCAGAATTAGTATGGTAAGGTTAAGTATATAGGCTATATACGTAATACTAACCCTATTCTTTACCCTCTCTCTATAATAGCCTTTTACTTCTTTAACTATTAGGGTAAAAATAGCGTTAAGAGCTTTTTATCCTTTTAGTAGCTAGAGGACTACTATAACCTATATATTTTTCCTAGCAGTATTAAAGTACTATAATAGCCGCTAAGCTATTATACGTAGTTTAAATAAAATAAAAAGATATTCTAAGGGGTAGGGATTTACTTAAAAGAGAAGACCTATAGCGCCTATAAGTAGAGCGTTTAGTATACTAAGCTTAGTAGTATTAAGGAGACCTAAATTAGATAGGCTGGACGCTAAAATACGGATATAATAATAGGAGCCTACCTTAGCTACCTACCCTATGCGTTTATATAGTTAATTACCAACTTCCTAAAGAAGGGAAAGGGCTACTTTCTATTATAGGACACCCCTGTAATACCTTATATATATCTACCTATTTTTACCAACTTAGTAATTAGAGACTAACCGCGAAATAGCAATTTAACGGCAATCTAATAGCAATCTAACGGTAATCTACGGCATTCTGCTATATTCTGCTAAGTTCTACTAAATTCTACTAAGTTCTGCCAGGACTATAACTTAAACCCTATTCTGCCCATATATGTATTAACTAAGTAACTAAGTTAACAATATATACCCTTTCTTTTTGTTTTCCTACCTTCTTTTCTTACGTAACGTTTTAACCTCCTTATATAGTTTATATATATAGCTTAATAATATCTACCTTGCTATATATTATCGTCGCTTATATTTACTCTATAATACTATATTATATTAACTACCTATACTACTATTAATATATAGAACGAACCTAAAGCCCCTATAATGGCCGCCGGTATTATATCCGCACTCTAAAAATAATTAATAGGGATATAAAAGTCTTTTATAAACGCCCTTAAACAAAACTAAGCTACTTTAAATTAATAATAAGCTGAATAAGAAGCACGATATTAGTAATTAATTAAGGACCTCTAAGAAGAAGTCCGCGCCCTTAAGATGCTTACGCTAAAACCTTAAGACTAAACGCTATTTTTGGAGATAAATACGTAAAACGCAAGCCCTAAACCTATAGTAGCCACTTACCCTAAGCTAACTACTATACTAAAACGATCTAAATAACTACTAAATCCTTTAGTATTTACTAGTAAATAATAAGAGCTCTAATTATTTCTAAGCTAGCTTAAAAATAAGCTAACTAAAGCTAACTAACTCTATTACGCCCTAAGTTGACTAGGAGGAGATATAGCTAACCTTATTAAACTACTTTAGCTAAACTTAGTATAAAGCCTAGTTGTACTTCTTAAAGCTATATATAGTAACCTAAACTGCTAAGCTACTGCTTAAAGAAAGATAAACTATATAACTTAAGGGATGAAAAGTTTCCTAGTATACTTCTCCGAATTTAACCGTTATATAAAGGAAATAGGCTGGAACGACTCTGTACTAATTAATAGCCTTATTAAATCCCTAAGCCCTAAACTAAAAACCTCCCTAATAGGCGTAGACCTACTAAGAGCCCTTAATGCCTATATAAACGTTATTAATAAATAATATAATGATATATTACGCCTAATACCAAAACCCGCTCTATAATATAATACGGCAACCCTATAAATATTTACTAAGTTATTATCTTAGCCTAAGCACCTTAACGCTATGGATGTTAACACTGGGACCCTAAGGTACGCCCTACTAGGGTCCTTTAAATAAGAACGACGCATTAAGCTAGGCCTTTACTTTAAATATAGAAGTAGCTCTTACTTCTCTAACTACTGCTCCGTTCTTATGCCTAAATATAAATTACAAACGGCTAATACCAGCAGCCGTTTACCGTATTAATCTTCTGGTTACTGTCCCCAATCTCTACCTAGTTCTAGCCCTATATCTAGTAAGCACTATTTATAAGGATAAAGCTATAGCTAACGTCCTATAAGAACCCCACTCTAATTACCTCTAAAAGGAAGGTCCTAGAGCTAAGTCGCTCTTCGGGACAACTCTGCTATAGAATCTCGTTAAACGTATTTAACGTTATAAACTCTAACTCTTGGGACCGTAGTATAACTATTAACTGCCGTCTTTAGCAGAATAGTTAATAGGCTAACGCTTAAATCCTAATTAACATAGGAGCTAGTGGCATAGGATTTATTAATAAGATCTTTGCGTAAGATAATAGTTTTACCCTAACCCCCCTTAACTGGCATATTAATGTATTTAGATTTAACGGTAAACGCGCTATCTTAGGCTGTATTACCTATATAGTATTCCTAAGACTTTAATACCTAAACTATAAAGAATTGATTAAACTTTTTATTACTACCCTGGGTTACTTAGTGATCTTTAAATAACCCTAGATAAAGCTATATAAGGTAACTATTAATTAGGATAACCTTAAGCTTTTATTTACCGCCTCCTATTATAAGCAGAAGTGCCTTACTACTTACTGCTTAGACCTAGAACTAAAATTTAAAAAATCTACCATAATCTACTAGTCTAAAATTTCTATAACTGTCTACCTTGTACCTAAGGAATCTACTAGATTCTACTAACCTAGGAATTTTACTAAATTCCACTAATATAAGAATTCTACCGACATATACTAAGGATCTAAAAACTCTACTAAATTTTATAAGTTAGTACTAAGTACTACACTGCCTCAAGCTAAGTAAAAGCTTAAGCTCTATATATAAAAATACTAGAAGGACTAGTATTTTACTATAAAAAGGATTCTTAAAGAACCCAAATCTAAATCTAATACTAACTCCGTACCTAATACTAAACCTAAACTTAAATAAGAAACTATAGATAATCTGAGCGAGCTTAGCACCCTAGATATCCGCATAATTGGAGCTACCCCGCTAGCGCAACTTGCTAAGAAACCCGAGTATACAATCTTTACTATTACGATGGCTGATATTAAGAAGGCTTTAGCACTAAAAAAGTACACTAACCTTGCCACAAAGGTACTAATAGAGTATTATTATCGCCTAGATGCATTCTTATAAAAGGAAGCTAATAAGCTATTAGAACACTAACTATATAACTATAAGATTATACTTAAAGAAGGAAAGCAGCCTAGATTTAGACCCTTATATAGGATATTCTAAAATAAACTCTAAGTATTATAAAAGTATTTAGACGAGAACCTAAGCAAAGGATTTATTAGAGTAAGCTTGTCGCCTATAGCCGTACTAGTAATCTTTATTAAGAAACCTAGCAGCGGTTTGCGCTTCTGTGTAGACTACTAAGCTCTTAATGCTGTTACCGTTAAAAACTAGTATCTAATCCCGTTAATATAGGAGACGCTAAACTAACTAAGTAAGGCTCGTTACTATATAAAGCTCGATATTATCTTTATATTTAACCGTCTCCGCATTATAAAAGGGGATAAATAGCTTACTGTATTTCGTACCCAATATAGACTATTTAAGTATTTAGTAATACCTTTTAGCCTTATAAACGCTCTGAGCTCGTTTTAACACTATATAAATAACACCCTACACCCCTACCTAGACATCTTCTGTACTACTTATATTGACGACATTCTAATATACAGTAATAACTTAACTAAATATTAGAAATATATTGACCTTATTTTATAAGCCCTACACGGAGCTAGTCTATAATTAGATATAGATAAATATAAGTTTTATAAAACGGAAGTCCTATACCTTAGACTCCTTATTTTTATAAATAGTATATAAATAGACCTAAAGAAAGTTAAAGTAATTATAAACTGGTAAGAACCTAAAAATATTAAGGACGTAAGAGCCTTTATAGGATTTGCTAATTTCTACCAACGGTTTATTAATAACTTCTCCGCCCTAGTTTTACCCCTTATAGCTCTAACCTAAAAGGATAAAGTCTTTATTTTTGATAAGGAATATAAGAAGGCCTTTGCCTACCTAAAGGTTATATTTACTACTACGTCCGTGCTCTAACACTTTAACCTAAACCGAATAAGTATTATAGAAGCTAACTTATCTAACTATATTACTAGAGGTATTCTGTCTTAATATAATAAGGATGGAGTATTGCACCCTATAGTATACTTCTTAAAACGACTAAGCCTAGCCGAATATAACTATAAGATCTACGATAAGGAATTATTAGCTATTATTAGATATTTTAAATAATAGCGACCTAAACTAGAAGGCGCTGGATTTCTAATTAAGGTCCTTAGTAACTATAAGAACCTATAGTACTTTATAACTATAAAATAGCTAAGTTATTATTAGGCCCGCTAGTTAGAATATCTGTCTTATTTCTAATTCTTAATTATATACCGCCTAGATATCTAAGGCTAGAAGCCTAATACCCTAACCTAATACTTGTAAGACGCGCTAGCCCTAGAAGAAGCGCGCTCTTACTAAAATTAGACCCTGCTTCGCCCTAAACTATTTAACCCTCCTATTAAAGATCTTATAGTACACGTCCTTAAAATAACTAATTAATTAATTAAATAGATTATAGTTAATAAATACCCAAATGATAAGTTTATCTAAGAGACGCTTAAGCTAATATAAGATGGCATTAGACGCTCTAAAAAGATTTCTTTAAGTAAATATAAAGTCCGTAGAAACTGCTTATACTACTAAAACCGTCTAATTATCTCTAATTATAATAAGCTTAAGCTTAAACTCCTTAAATATATATATAATCTACCTATCGCCGGCTACCTAGGCTAAGGAAAGACCCTAGAACTACTTTAATAGGAGTATTATTAGCTAAATATGTATAATATAATATAAAGGTACGTCTCTAGCTACTATACCTGCTAATGAGCTAAAGCCTTATATAAGACGTATAACGGTCTTTTAAAGCCACTACCTGTTCTAGACTAAAGATAGAAGGATATCTTAATTAACTTTATTATTAACCTTCTTAAAAGTAAAGGCTATATAAATATTATAGTAGTTATAGACCGGCTATCTAAAATAAGACACTTAATTGCCTACCCTAATATGTTAACACCTGCCGTCGCCTAACTATTCTTAGATTATATATAGAAACTCTATAGACTTCCTAAAACAATTATCTCTAATAAAGGTAGCTAGTTTATTTTAGTATTCTGGAAAGAACTAACTACTTAACTCTATATTAAAGTATTATTGTTTACCGCATATTACCTAAAAATGGATGGCTAAATGGAATATATAAATGCTATAATGGAACAGTATATTTAGATATACACGTTATATTTATAGGATAACTAGATTAACTAGCTTATATTTACCGAGTTTACCGCAAATAACTCCGTCTCAGAAACTATAAAAGTCTCCCTATTTCTAGCCAATTACGGCTAGCACCTACGAATGGGTTTTAAACCCTTTAGTAATGTTTCTTACCCTACTTATTACGCCTTATAAGTTATAGAAGTAAATAAATTTATAAAGAAGATAGAGGAACTATAACAGTTTCTTACTAATAAGATAATATAGGCTTAATCTATCTATAAAGCTACAGCGAATAAGAAATAAACCCTAGCACTAGCCTACTAAATTAGTAATTTCGTCTAGCTAGATATAAGAAATTTAAACACAAAACGACCTATTAAGAAACTTAATTAGAAGAATACTGGCCTTTATAAGGTTAAAAAGGTTATCTCTCCTTATGCCTACTAACTAAAGCTCCCTAATATAGTTAAAATCCACCCTGTATTCTATACGTCGGTCCTCCGCCCTACTACCCCCATATTAAACGCCCTACCTAGATAGATATAAGACCCTCCCCTACTAGTTAAAGTGGATGGTAAGAATAAGTACTTTATTAAAAGAATTAATAATATTAAGTACGATAAACGGAAACGCTAATATATATATCTTATAAAATGGAGAGGCTTTATTAAGTCCTTATAGGAACCTATTAACTCTATAGGACTTATATAAGCCGTAGAAGACTTTTATAAACTTTACCTAGAACTACTATAGCCCTATCTTGTAAAAGCTTAAGTTTAAAGGGGGGGTACTATTATAGGACACCCCCGTAACACCTTATACACATCCACCTATTTTTACTAACTTAGTAATTAGAGACTAACCGTAAAATAGCAATCTAATGGTAATCTAATAGCAATCTAACGGCAATCTACGGCATTCTACTATATTCTGCCAAGTTTTACTAAATTCTATTAAGTTCTGCTAGGACTATAACCTAAACCCTATTCTACCTATATACGTATTAACTAAGCAACCAAGTTAATAATATATGCCCTCTCTTCCCGTTTTTTTACCTTCTTTCCTTATATAACGTCTTAACCTCCTTATATAGTTTATATATATAGCTTAATAATATCTACCTTACTATATATTATTGTCGCTTATATTTACTCCGTAATACTTTCTTCCCTATATATAGGAGGTGCTAAAGGAGGCCCTTTACTTAAAAATATAGCCTAAAACTAATATCTAGCTAAAATATATAGAGACCTACTACCTAAATAGGGCCAATAATAAAGTTATATAGCTTAACCTTACTAGCTTAGAATTTCTATACCTTCTTTATATACTTAGGGTAATCCTATTATAGGACTTAGTAATTTTATATAAGTAGTTCCCGCTCTACCCCCTATAAAAGGACTCCCTTTTTAGCTATAAGAAGTACTAGAGGTTTACTATATAGGTAGAAAGCTCGCAAGCTAATATAGTTACGCTAAATAAACTAATAATATGGAAATACTAGCCCGCCTATAAAGCTATAGCTAAGCTAAGATATAAGGCCGCAATCTTAAAGATTAAGGGGGTTTAGTTATATATATATATATAATTTTAAAACGCCTTAGCGAGATAAAAAGGTTATTAGTATTATTTATACCTACACCTATATAGATCTAATAAGGAAAGATAGGTATTTAAATAGGGCCTATAGAGTCTATATATCTACCGTTTATTATAACGTCTACTATAACATCTACTATATCCGCGCTACCTATTTAGCTATCTACTATATCCGCACCGCCCGCTTAGCTATTTACTATATCTATACCCCCTACTCCGCTATCTACTATATTTATACCCCCTACTTAGCTATCTATTATATCTATACCCTCTATTTAGCTATCTACTATATCCGCACCACCCGCTTAACTATTTACTATATCCGCGCCGCCCCTACTAGCGTAGGCGTAAATAGATACTTAACTACTTTTCCTATTTATTTTTAACCTATAGGCGCTGCTAAGAAAATATAAGATGCTTTAGGGCAGTAATTTAGTATTTTAGCTTTATGCTAAGTAAACTTTAGGGCTAGCAGGTGGGCCATTAATTAAAGCTTTTAATTACTGCTAGGGGGCGCGCTAGCGGGTTAATAGTAAGGCTATATTCTATAGCCGTTATTATAAAATAATTAAGGATATAAGATGGCGCATAAAAGACAGTACGGTAAAAAATAAGAGATAGGCTATTAATTAGCTAGAGCAGCTATAGGGCTAGCGTTCTTTAGATTAGCTTTATAAGAATATTTAACTACTAACTCTTAAAGTAGGGAGAAAGGAAAAGGCTCTATATTAAATAGTATATATATATATATAATACTATCTGGCCGTCGAAAACGGACTCTGCACCTGTACGTGGTGACGGCTACGAACCTAAGTCTTCGAAGTTCAGACTCAGAGCCAACGCAGAGACGTCGCACAGCGTGCGGGCAGGACCTGGTGGTGG
>Ga0307515_10003265_pt1 | contig 34322 bp, 5 predicted proteins | sample 17_EM_MG_FD_194513 | JGI IMG/M metagenome (GOLD analysis project Ga0307515, IMG submission 194513) | Populus trichocarpa ectomycorrhiza microbial communities from riparian zone in the Pacific Northwest, United States - 17_EM | ecosystem: Host-associated > Plants > Roots > Unclassified | place...
ACTTAGTATCCTCCTAAATTTAATATATATTATTATAACAAAACGCAAAATGCTTAATTAAACACTCTTTTATTCCTCGTAGTGTACTATTATCCCTCTATATATATATACCGTCTACTAATCGAGTTCCCTTTACTACGTAGTTACTCTAACTATCTCTATAGTTTCTAGCAAAATAACCCTATTTCCCGTAATTTATATAAGCTCCCTATTTAAACCACTTATCTTATTATAGAGTCCGCCTAAATATCTTTTGCTACTAAGATCCCTAGTTTAGCCCTTACTCCTTAGACCTATAATTACTTAATCCTTATTCTCTAGGTTTCTATAGTTATCTATTCTTATTTTCTTTAGTACTACTTAGGTCTGTTAGCTCTACGCCATACTATAGTTTTTAGTTTTAATTCTATTATTATATGCCTTACGCCTTATATAACTATAGAACTCTATCTTAACCCTTTTTAGTCTATTCTCTTTAGTAGATTCTATTATCGATTTTAATTACTTAATTAATTAAATCCCTTAAAGTTTCCATATCTTTTATTAGGATAATTATATCTTAGACTTTTACCTTAAGTCCCTACTTATACTATACTATAAGCGCCTTATTATTTCATTTAACTTATATAGCCAATGTTTAAAACTATGTCGTATACTTAATTGCTAAGGTCTATTATACTAAGTTTTAAAGCTTCCGTTCTACTATAGTAGTCGCCTTCAGATCTCTAAATATCTATATTAACTGTTTTATAAACCTATTCTAGCTAGCAAATATATATTATACTTCTTAATTAGTAGTTGCTATACCGTATTCTTATATTTCTATAAAATAGGGTTTAAACTACTTAAGTGCCCTTTTTATTAGGAACAATCCTATATAGGCTACTTAGTCCATAGATATTAATAACCTCCCTCCTTCTTGCGTAACCTTAAAGTGCATTTATATAAGAAATACTTTAAGCTTTAACTTCTCCCCTAAGAATCGCTTAATAGATAGTAGCTTAATCTTTACTACTCCTATCCTATTAATCCTTTCTTTAAGTATCCTATTATTATCTATTAATTAATTAACTATTTCCTGTAACTATTTAACCGTAACTAGTTATAAGTTAGTATCTGCTATACTAGTATCGTTACCTAATCCTAAAGTAGTTACTACTGTTAACGGCGTTATAGCTAGTGCTTTTAGTAGTATATTATTTAACTTATTAATACTATAACCTTAGTAGTACATATATAATAAAGCCTTATAGGAAATACTATAGTAGACTTATTAATAGGCTAGGTATATAGGTAAGAATAAGTTAACAACGTAATAATAACTAGTAGAGTAGTTGCTTAATAGATTAACTCTAATTATATTCTAAGATTACTATAAAGAAGAGAACTATCTAAGTAGAGACTGTAATCCTTTAAATACACAATACTGCGCCTAAGAAATATACTAAGTACGTTAGTACGTCGCGTTCCCATGTTTCTATGTTTCCACGTTCCGAACTTATAACGTAATTAGCCACGTAACTTAGCTACCCTTTATCCTATAGCTTGATTAGTTCCAGCGCCTCCTGTACTATCTTAACTAACCTATTTATATCTCTTTTTAGTAGTGTTACTACTACTAATATAAGGTCCGTAATACTTATAGCGAGCCTACCTTATTAAAGCTCTTAAACGCTTTAGATTATAAAAGGCTAATACCTTACTAATATCTATAAAGTACTTAATTAAGCTACTAGCTAATTAAGAAACTACTAGTAAGAATAATATTAGAAGATACTAGAGTATAATTAGTTTAATTATATTTCCTATAATAGAAACAAGGCCAGATATTACCTTTACGGTATTAACAGTAAGCCGTTTCGCTTATAATTCTACCTCTACCTATATAACGGCCGTAAGGCTTATCCTTTAATACCTAGCCAGGTTGTTTAATAGAGGAATTACCTATAAAGGCGATAATAACCTAAACCTTATACTAATTAGCTTTAGTAACGCTAACTAGGAATAAGATAAAACTATAAGACGCTTTATATTAGGCTTTATATTTATATTAAACGGAAAACTAATTTTATAGAAATTAAAGCTATAAGCTACCACTTCGCTATTAATATACTAATTAGAGTATATAGCTCTAACGGCTGCAGTAAAAGAGGCTACGTAGCTTTAACTTTTACTTACTAAACTAGGCATACTAGACTAAAACGAACTGTTCGCTAAGATCCTAATTAAAAGTAATAACTAAGCTATAAAGGCGTTAACTAAAATTTTATTTTAATATAATTAAACAAAGCATATTAATATCTAGTTTTACTATATAAGAGATAAGATAAATAGTAGTAGGATTAACCTTATATACGTTACTTTAATTAATATAGTAGCCAATAGCCTTACTAAGCCTCTTACGGGTTCTTAGTTCTACGCCTTTCTTAAACACCTTTAAATAGTATAGAAACTTAATTAACTATACTAGGCCTTAATAGGTAATCAGTACACAACTAGTAGATCCTTAGAAAGTACATTAAATAACGTCTTACGGCCTTAAAACAAGCGACAAAACTTAACCTTAATGCACCAACCTACTACCTAAAACTACCGCCTAAACCTACTACCCAAATCTAACGGCATAACATTAGGGAGGGCTTATACTGGTAGGAAGGATAGATATACTTTAGGAGAGATATAGGGTAAGGCTATAGGGCCTTTAGAGCTCTATAGGCAATATAAAACATCTATAGGGAGGTACTACCAAAAATTTAAAGGGTATTTTTATAGAGTAGGCGTTATCTTTAGGCACTAGGGAGGGCGTAACTCCTTATTAGACACTTATTCCACCTTAAAGGAGCTTTAGTAACCTTAATTAAGTAATCCTACTCCCCTATATACAGTATATATAGCGGTATTATTAATTAAGCTTAAGGGAGTGTGTTGAAAAATAAGCCTGTAACAATATTACGTAATAAAACTTATAGGAGAAAGCTCTTAACAGGAATCTAACTAATTAAACAACTTTAACCGGCGGTCAAAGTTCCTTAAAATCTCTTTAACCACCTATATAGAAAATAAGCAATATATAGAGTTTTAGCTCCATAACCTTAATTCAACAGTTTTAGCCACCCAGTCGAACCAGCTACTTGGTCGAGCTACCTACCAAAATCCACAAACTCTAATCTTTTATAACTCCACTTCTATTAACGTATGTAATGGGGTTATAAAGGTAACCCTAGTTATAACCGATTTACATTACCGCTGCCTTATTTAGGCTAACTTATTGCCTAAAATATACTGCCGCTTTAAACATCAATACATTAACTTCTCCTTACTTTCCTTGCATAGAGCTCCATATTACTAAAGCCATACCTTACTAGCCGCGTGCTTTAGATACAGAAAATCGTCTATAAGTAGCTTTAACAGCCTAGCGAACAGCAAGTCTCTATAAAAGCGCCGAACCTTATACAAAAGCCTATAACGTTATAGAGGTCCCTAATCGTTTTATACTAACGTACGCGCAAGCACGGGTACGTATTTGATAGCCTATATAGCGTATACTAAAGTCTACCTAGTGTATATTAAGGCACGCAAACTTTAAAGATTAATTTACTAGCCTAATACTATATATAATAAAAATTTCTAATTAGAATTTTATTTATACTTAGTAGGATAATATATAAAAATATAAAAAGTAATAAAAAGTATTATTATTCCTAAAACTTCCTAATTAGGAAGGTACAAGAATTTTTATTAGGGACCTCTGTAGGTAAAAGCTTAGGCCCTTAGAAATAAGGATGTAAAAAGTATAGCGAAGTTCCTCTATAAAGACGTTATCTACTAATAGGGAGTATTTAGACAGCTCTCTATAGATAGTAGAGGAGAGAATACTAATATTACCACTACGCTTGCAGAGCTCTATAATATTAAAAGGGTTATAGCTTTTATATATTACCTATAGGGGTAAGGCTTTATAGAGCGAGGTTATAAACCTATAATAGACGCTTTAGCGAAGATAGATGGCTTATAGCTAGATAATCTTTATACTATTTTATAGGCTAATAGAACGACTATTAAGCGGTTTATAGGAATAATACTAATAAGAGTTATATACGGGTATAAGTATATTCTTTTTATTGAACTCTATATACCTACCTAGCAAATACTGCCTTAGTAAATAGTTAGGACTACTATAGAGCTGCTAGTACTTTATATAAAATAGTTTAACCAAAGAGACGCGGATATATAAGAGGCTATTACGCGTATAAGATAACTAAGGGTAGTAAATAAGGAGTATTTTAATAATACCTATTATATTTGCCAGGACGGATTTAAGGTTAAAAATATAGTTATACTTTATAACACGTAGCTTAAGTAAGATTATTCTAGTAGTTATAAGTTGGATCTAAAATAGCTAGGCCCGTTCCGCGTATATAAGAGTTACCCTTATAAAGGATAGTACTTAATTAAGGATTTTAACGGTATACCGTTCCGCGATTTAACTCTAGGGAATAAATTAAAAAAGTTCTATTAATAATAGATATTTAAAATCTGCTATAAAGACTAGCTTAACTAGTTAGATAAAACTATACTATAAAAAATAATAGTAGAGCCAGAGCTTAAGGAAGATGCTATATAAAATCTACTAGTATCGCAACGCCGTATAGTTTAAGAAGTGCGTATTCTAGAAAGATTATTTAATAGGACTAAGTACAAAATATTTAACTAGGGGATAGTTAAGTTCTAAGGTGGGGGAGAGGATATAGATAATAGCCGTATAATCTATTTATTTACTTGCTGTATTTCCTAAAGCTCTTTTTATTACACTTTCTTATTTGCTTTTTTAGTTATAGAAATACAATACGTATTAATAGTAAGGTAAGGGTAGAAGAATGTTTACGTATAATTACCTAGTATTGTTTACTATAAAGATATTAATTCCGCTTACCGCCTTTGCTAAGCTAATAGCGATTTTCTATTCTAGGGATGGAAAATTATAATTAGTCTATTTAGTAATTAGAGCTAGTAAAACTCTATACCGCTACTTAGATTTAGCAGACTATTTAAATTAAAAAAACCCTATTTAGAACATTACCTTTTCTCCCTTAATAAACCTTAAATATAGCCGTAATTAGTTAAAGTATAAATTAAATAGAATTAATAATAGTATATTTATTATATTTTTACCTAATAAACCTTTAGTACTGTATAAAGGAGCTAAGTAATAGATTAGCAACGTCCTTGCAGAAGTTAGAGGCTTTATAGTTAATTAGTATTAGGTAGTGCTCCTTTAAATCTATAATAAGATCCTACTCTCTTAAGAAAACTACGCAGATGCTACTAGTATAGTAGTTAATTTTATTAAGTAGGATAATAGGTTATAAGCCTCTTTAGGAAAAAACGCGTTCTTATTAATTTTTAAGGATATCTCTAATGTTAGTAAGATGGTAAAAAATTAAAGAAATTAGTGTAACGAAGCTAGGGAAACCATCTAAAAGTTTTAGGGATAAGGTGTTTTTAATAGACTACTTAAATATATGGTCTCCTACTACTTCCTTTTTACCGCCTAAAATCTTACTATCTACCTACTTTATAAAGTAATGGTACGAGTTAATAAGGCCCTAATTAATAGACTTAAATATTTAGGACGCGATATTAAGAATACTACTTAATTATAGCTAACCGATTTCGCGCTCGCGCCGAAGATATTAGGAAGGGCAATATTAGACTAGGTAGTAAATAAGTATAGTTCGGAAAGACACTTAACTAGCTTTTTTATTTTAAACGAGGACTTACCGTTAAGAAGTAGAAGACTAATTACTATAGGACTAGAGGTTACTAATATCGGAATTAGATAAGTAGGAGAGAGCTTAGCTCTTATACTATAAATATATTTATAATATTCTTCTAATATAATAAATCCCTTAGCTTTTTAGCCATTAATACCTATTTAAGGAGGAGGCGTTAGTATTATACTAAGCCCGTCCTAATAAGGATTACCTATATTAGTTAACTTGCCTTTATTATTTATAAACAAGAGTATTCTTGTAGCTGGAACGCCTATTAGCTCACCCCTATAGCTGCCAGTATCTTTATTAAAAAGGAATCTAAGAAGAGGGCTAATAATTGCTTACCTAGAAGTAGGAGGGCTAGGAGTAGAATTAATGTTTAATAAAAATATTATTAAGCCGGGAGATAATATAGAGTATATTAAGGAGGCTATAGATACTATGGCGGTACTCTATATAAAATAAGGATATAACTATAAGGATAATATGCCTGCTTATCTTAAGGCGTCCCTAAACCAAATTACTAAAATTAAACTAACTAAGGTAATAAAGCTCCTACGTAGTTAGTATAGGGCGGCTAGTTTAAATCCAGAGATATATAAGGTCTGCTAGATGCATACGTAAGTAATAAGAGGATATATAGGTTTAGCGATAAAGGGTCTAAATTATACTATACTATATTATAGACTCTGCTTAATATATTATACTCGCAACTACTAAGTTAGCACTATAAAGATAGATCCTACTACGTACTCCTAGTTTAGAAAGGCTTATAGACCTCTAGTTTTATCCGACTCCTTAAAACCGTATAAGTTTATTTATAACTCGGCATTAAGGTTTTTCTATAACCAAGAGACTTTGCTTAATTAAATACTACTATTAGAAAACTAAGATATATAGGAGTAAGAAGGATCCGTGGTTTTAAATATATTTAAATAGTAGTAGGATTTTAGCATCTTAGCAATAATTAATAAAGAAATATATATATACTGCTATTATTAGTGTCTAATTAATAGGCGGCTAAATTATAGCTAGTTAAAAATAATGGTTTACGGTCTCTACTAGTAGCTAATAAGGTAGGATCCCTAGTATTACTATCTCTATTACGCTTTTAGGCCTAATAGCTAGTAGCAACTTATCTTTTACTCTTATTATACAAAATTCGCTATTAAGGGAGACTCTATAGCTTTCCGCTATATTAACGTTAATATTCCCTCTCTTTTAGAGGGTAGACACGGTGCTAATATAATCTAAAGAAGCGTTTCTCTAGATAATAAGACTAAGGGTAATTATATAATTATCCTGCCTAGTATATATTACTACTTAAAATTATAGTAGGAAGATCTTAAAGCATAAGGATTAACTAAGGGCGATGGATTTGTATATAAGATTTTAGACTATAACTGGACTATAGAGGATGTTAAAAAGTATATAACTAACTAGGTGGCTTAGCCGTGTAAAAAAGGAGACGTGCGTATAACTATACCTTACCTTCCTTATAGGGTAAAAGGACCTTTAACTAAAACCCGGCGAACAATACTACTATAGTTTATTAGTATTTAGAATAATTATAATAACCTTAAGGTTATAAAAGGAGGAACCTAGGCAGAACTAGTGAAGGCTTATTAAGACTTAAAAGTACTGCCCCGTACGCTATTTAAATATACTAATCTTTATAGCGCAATCCTATGCCGCTTTCCTGCTATAGTTAAGCTTATAGCTACTAGCGCCTTATTTAACGCCCTTCTAAGTAAACGGCAATGGGATTCTTTAGCGGTAATTTAAGATTATAACCTTTTTCTTAATGGTAATGGGAATAATATTAGGAAATAGATGCATTCTTACTGTTTTAGGGCTGTTAAAAACTATAAGGATACGTTTTAGCTTATATATATAACTAAAATGGAGCGCTTTAATAGTTGCTTATACTTTTACTGCGTTAATAATAGAATCGATTCTTTAACTATTATGGTAAATCTAAGTAGAGTGCCCCCTATTATTATAGAAGGATAGAGTTATATAGAGTTGCCTAAAGAACTATAGAATAGAACTAAGTAAATAAAAGAATGTAAAAGAGCTACGTTATCTAAAAGCCGTTAGTTTAATATCTCTTATACTACCCTGCTAAGAAGACGCGAGTGGTTTTATTTAACTAAAACGGAGTCTCCTTGTTTACTATCTTAAGTTTATAGTAAGAGTAAGGAATATATACAGTTACCTACTATACCTTTATTTTGAAAATAGGAAGTCTTAGAGTTTTAAAAGTTGTTAGGGGACAATAACTTAGGTAGGGGAGGTATGTAATAGGGTAAATTGGCCCACTAGATTTAATATCTAGTTTAGGTATAGTTTTAAGAGAGTATAGGCCTTCTATAGATATATAGATTGGCCCGCGTCCTTAGAGTCTTTAATAACTTAGATAAGCATAACGGATAAATAGTCTCTTTTTTAAATACACTCTTTTCTTCCCCTTTTACTAACAGCTTTCCTACTAATTAATTGTAACTGGCCGACTAACTAACTGCTCTGTGACTTTTTATCTAAAAGATACCGTGCCCTACTATAGTATTAGTTTAGACCTAATATTAATATTAAGTGTTTAAAAGTCTCTGCTTTAGCTATACCTTATTATCCTACTCCTATTTTTATACCTACTTATATACCTATAAAGGGATCTTATTTCCATTAGCCGTCCCTTAAAGGGCTAATAAATACTAATCCTAATCCTAAGGATAAGGCATAGTAGCTTTTTAAATTAGGCATTTAGAATTTATTCTTATATATAGTAGTAATTAAGGACCTTAATTAGGTGCTTAAAAAGGCCTTATAAGGCTTTTAAAAAAAGGCTTAGAAGCCCTAAAAATAATATTCCTAGTATAGATTAATAAATAGAAATATAATTCTAGTAAAATGCTCTATTAACTCTATGCTATATATATAAAAAGGCTAAGGACCTATTCTACCTTAGGCTATAGCCCTAATCCTTATAGTTTCTAAAGCCTATTTGTCCGATATTTAATTTAACCTATTTACTCTTTAGGGCCTCTTATAGTCTACTATAAACTTTCTTTATAGGTTATAATAACACTATAGTATTAGAGCGCTTTCTATAATTTATAGATTACGGACCTTAGTCCTAATATTCTTTTAGAATATCTTTATAATAATTAAAGTAATCCCCTAGTTTCTATATAGAGTCTTTAGCTAGCTATCCTAGCTATTTAACTTTATATTAAAGCTTATTCTTAATAAACTTATAGCGTAATATAGCTTTAACCTTATACCGCTCGCCTACTACCTTAAGGTATTTAATAAGGCCTAGACGGAAGTTCTTTTTTAGTAGTAGTCTATACTATAATTCTAGTAGGTTTATATAAAACACTAGATATATACGGGCCATAAATAGGGGTAGCTAGAGATAGTAGGCTAGCTTACTAATTTATTCCTTAACTTAGAAGGGACCTAAGTATCTTATATTAAGCTTCTTTAATAGTTAACAGGTCTTAATATTTATTAAATATAATAGAACCTCGTCGCCTACTCTAAAATGCTTATTTTAGTATTTATAGTTATACCACAATCTTTACTACTCTTAGGCATCTTATAGGCTTTACTTTATATACTTCTATTACTCCTCCTATTCTTAAAGGTATCCTTAAACTTCTTAGTAGAATTCTATAATTAATTATATGGCCTTAGCTAGTAATTACTAAATATACTATGAAACCTAAATAGTTAGACGCTATAGGTAATTTAGATTAGTGCATACTTATATAATATGTATTACTTTAAATTATAAGCGTGCTTAATATATAGAAGTAGCTTATACTAATTATCTTACTAGTAGTTTAAATATATTTATAAGTAAGACTCTACTTCTTAGTTTTAGCGTTCTATTTACCCGTTTATTTATAAATGGAAAGCTATACTATAATAGTGATCTATTTTTAAATAAAAGTATAGATCCGACTAGTACTAGTTTATAAAAATACTACCTCTATTAGTAATAATAGAGTACGGCTAGTCTACTTTAAGAAAGTATTTCTCCTTAATTAGGCTGGTAAGCACTTATATATTAATCGTCTTATTAATAAAAAGGTATTAGACGTACTTTAAAAACCTATTAATAAGTATAAGGACCGAATTATATATTTATCTTTAGCTATTTTTAAATAGCGGAAGATCTGTAATAAAATCTATAGCGTAATATTACTATAGCTTATTAATAGGGGAAACTAATTTAAGTAAACCCTATACCTTATACCTATGGATTTTATATACTTAATACTTCTTATAATAGCTAATATACTCCTTTACTTCCTATTTAAGCTTTAGCTAATAGTATTTACGTTAAATTAATTTTACTATTTTAGCTTAACTATAGTAGCCGCTTAAAAAATCTTTTATTGTAAATTTACTTCTTATAACACCTAAACCTTACTATATTTATATAGTAGGCCTATTAGGTCTAGTTTCTAATAGTAGCACCTAGCAGCTTCCTTTCTAATACGTTTTCAGTCTACTTCTATATTAAAAATAGTATAAAAAGCGTCCCTCTATTATACCTTATAGATAAAATCCATTAACCTTTTAGATGGTTTTTAGGTAAAAGCTATTTTATCCTATACTACTAAGTATAAAACTAGATAGTACCATAGATCTTATAACTCTTTAATATATATATATATTAGGAAGGCCGCTATAAGGTTAAAGTCCTTTAGTTATTATAGGGCTTTAAGTTCTAATTACTCTATAGCTTTACCATTAGTTTAAGGAACTAGCTTAGTAATTAGAGGTAGTATATTACTAGGTTCTATACTTATATTAAGGATATCCTATTTAGGTATATTTAGACCCTTAATAGTAACGTACTAGGTACTAGCTAGAACGTTAGTAAAAGCTAATAGTGTTTATACTACCTAAGGCTTAGTATATAAAGCTATAGGTACTTAAGTATTATATACCTAGAGCTTATTCTATAATATAGGGAGTTAAATATTTATTATCTATTTTCCTTCTCCTGTTTTAAAGCCTTTAATATAATCTAGCCGTTATAACAGTCTATTAGTAGGGTTATTTTCCCCTAGCTTATATTTAATCTTAAAATTAAATTATATAAGCTTCTTTACCTATCTAGTTTATTAAAATATAAGCTCCTTTATAGTTATAAAGTAGCGTAGATTATAGTAATCTAAGAGTATATAAGTAGTATAGCTCGCGTACTTAAGGTAGTATTACCACTATTTAAAGTAGTTAACTATAGATAGTAGTTCCTTATTATAGGTATAATACCTAACTTTAGATCTTTAGAATTTTATACTATAAAATACTACTAGTTTTTAATAGAGCTAGGTAGTATCTAAATCCCTATTAGGTTATAGTAGGATACTAATAAAGGCAAAATTTAATATATTAGTAATTATTATTAATAGCTAATCTAGGCTAAAATGCCGCAGTAGTAAAGTTTTTATAAACTTTATACATAGTTCCTAAAAGGCCTTTTAATCCTTTTTAGGCCATAACCATAGTTTATACTATTTAGTTAGTCTCTTTTTAGTTTTCTTCCTTCCTACCTTTAAGCTTTTTACTTCTTAGGTTAGATCTTAGGAAGCTTCTATAATATAGTTAAATAGGTATTAAGTAACGTCTAAGTAGTTATAAATAAAGCGCCTATAGAAATTAGCAAAGCCTAAAAATACTTAAATATTCTAGTAGCTCTCAAGCTCCGACTACTCTTAAATTATTTATATCTATACTAGGTCTATAACTATACCTATAAGCGTTATAATATAACCTAGGAACTTAACCTACTTAGTATTAAAGATATACTTTAACGCCTTAGTGTAAAGGCCCTAATTATCTAAACGTTCTAGTACTTTGCGGACGTATTACTTATACTAATTCTTATCTTTTAAGTAGATTAGAATATTATCTAAATAGATAATATATATATAGTTAACTAGTCCCCCTAAGGCTCTATATATATATAATTAGAATATTATAGGCGTATTGGCTAGCCTAAAAGGCATTACTAGATACTTAAAGTGGCTATATTAGGTCTTAAAGGCGGTCTTTTACTTATTCCCTTCTTTAATACGGAGCCTATAATAGGTGTCTTATAGATTTAGCTTCGTAAAGATCTTTACCCTAAATAGTTAATCTAGTATTTTACTAATTAGTAGTAGTAGGTAACGGTTTTTAATTACAATCTTATTAAAACCGTAATAGTCTATATATAGCCTTATAGTTCTATCTAGTTTTAGGATAAAGAAGATTGACGCGCCTATTAACAACTTATTAGGCTAAATTTACCCCTTTTTTAGTAACCTATTAAGGTACTCCCGTAAAATCTTAAGCTCTTTATAAGAGAGGTTATAAATAGAAAGATTTAACGGTTATTTACTTTTTTTTAGATTAATTATATAATCGTATTCTAAGTTCTATAGTAGGACTTTAGCTTATCTACCTAAAAATACTCTTAGTAAGTTTCTTAGGCCTAATAGGATATTTAATAGATTGGGGTTGCGTTTGTTCTCTATATTATTATTAAATAGGTCTTAAAGCTCCTATAAGATACTTATAGGCAGCGATACGTGCTATAGTAGTTACTTATATATAGTTACTACCGTATATTAAACTATTGTATATAGTAGCTAATAGAGGGTAGATAAGTCTTTAACGCATTATTTAAGGTACTGTAGTATGATTTTTATATATTGCTTAAGCTAGAGTAACCTATAATAGTTAAAGTATCTTATAATATTTCTATAACCTATTTAGTAGTTCCCTATAGGGTATCTATTATAAAAGGGTTATTACCTATACTAGGCTCTATACCTATTTTATTATAGAATAGGGGTTAGATCTAATACTCCTTGTCACGGAACCCCACCGCAGGGGCCTCTATAGGAGAGCCCCGTGCTCTCGCGTACACCTCGCGTACAGCTTATGTCAGCTACGCGTAGGTATATTACCTCCTTACGCCCTCGACCCTTACAATCGATCGCGTAACGTCTTGTAGACTCCTCGAATACATACGCTCTGTAGCCACTGCCCTCGTTCCATAACATTACGTTGCGCCTTTTTACTACTAACGCTTAGCCTACGACCAATTCTACGTCTCTATAATACTGCAGGCGCTGCTAAAAGTAGCGTATCTATAAATTACCTTACTCTATACTTCTAAGGAACCCATAATAGTAAGACAATATTTCTTACTAGCTACTATATTAAACCTAAAGAATAATCTAATACCTATACTTAACCTATAACGCCAATTAATCCTAGGAGAATTTAATTTATTAGCCCTAGCCTTAACCCCTAAGGAGATGGACACTAATAATGTCTTATCTTTTATTAACTATATAACTACGGATAAGTAAACAGAAGGGCTACTACCTATTAAAATCAAAATACGAGACGCCGAGACGTTTGCAAAAATGGTAGCATAAGACCCTAATAAATACTACTGCCTTCTATAGAACTACTACCTAAAGCTTATATAAGCTAAGATGCGCACTACCTAAAATCGTAATATTATCTAAGACCTATAAGCTTATAAGGCGCTCGCTAATAACAAACATTAAGAAACTAAAGATGACCTCTATATGTCTAAACGCAACGTCTAACAGTTAAAGAAGAATAAGATTGCACTAATTACTACGGTTACTAAAAAAGAAGGTATAATTAAATACCTATAATCTCAGCTTAATAAGTATATTTATAATAACGCTAGACACCTCTCTACTATATATAACGCCACCTAAGTCTTTACGCCCCCGGCAACTTTACCTACTTAACGCTTAATAGAGGGTTAGCGTTAAGCAGCTTTACCTAATAGGAACCCCTACTAAAGCAGTAATAATAAAAGCCATAATAATTGGACCTAAACTGCTACTATAGGGTCTAATATACGCTACCCTAATCCCCTAGTCTTTTAGGGAGACTACAAGGAATACAGCTACTAGAAGATATAAATCCGCAAGAAACTAACTTAGAGCGCCTACCTTTTTCCTATAGAAGATACTAAGATTGGCTATATTATCGGGCGAATAAAGGGTATACTATTTAATAGACTCTTCGCCTAATAGGAGACTAGTAGCCCTTAGAAGTGGTAGTCTTACTAAGAAGTCCTTAACAATCTTAACCTAATATACCATAACTATAACCTACTAGCCACTAACTAAGCTAAACTACGTGCCCTAAAGATAAGCCCTACTAAATTATTTAATAAGTTTTATATTAAATTCTAGGAATACACCAGAGCCCTTACCTAAGACGATACTAAAGACTAGGAGGATCTTCTTAAAAAAGTTACTTATCGCCTTAGTTACGTAGCCGCTAGCTATAACTATAACAATATTTATAAGATGGTAGCAGCCCTATAGAAGATTAAATAACAACTAAATTAGATTACTACTACTAACCCTTACCTAAAGACCTCTCTATAGAAGCCCTTTAGGCCTATTAAACCTATACATACTAAGCTACTAACGCCTACTACCTTAAGTACCACTAGAGCTAACATTAACCTCTCTATACTAACCTTTCTATAAAAACTCCTAAATAGAGAGCGCGAGCTACTTTAAAAACTAGGACGCTGCTATAGATGCCGTTAAAAAGACTATTATTGCGATAACCTAAACTGCCTAATAGCTAGGTTTAATACCCGCCGCCTAATACCTAACCTAATACCCCGAATACTAAATACGTTACTATATGCCACTACTATATAAGACGAAGACGTAGTAATAATAGTAGAATTAGATACGGAAGCGGAAAACGCTAAGTTTTTACCCTAAGTCGCGGGTTGGGACGCCCTAATAATAGAGGGATCTATATATTGGCCTACTTAATAGATAACTTAGTAAAGATAAACGGACGGAAATAGATAGTTTTACCTATAATAGGAACTACTACTAAAAATAATATAAAAGCCGTTCTATAATTAACTGTGGAGCTACTAATAAATTTATAAATACCTAATTCGTATATACTTATAGCCTACCTACCTTACCCCTTACCAAAGCCCGCGCCCTATAACTCGCTAATAGTAGTTCTACCGTATAGAAGATTACCTATATAGTATAACTCTACTTAGATATAAACGGGCACTAGAAAGAGCTCTAGGCCTATATTATACTACTTACTAACTACCCTATTATCCTTAGAATAAGCTAGCTTAAATAATATAACCCCGCCATTAACTGGAAAAAGAGAAAAGCAACCTTTAACTCTAAATACTATAGAGAGACTTACCTAGGACATGGCCTAGCCGCCTCTATTTACTTACCAGGATATTAACCTAAGAAACCCCTTATTATTCTACCTACGATTAACTACTACTATATAAGTGCTGTAGCCTTCTACCGCATAGTATATAGGAAAGGCTGGACTGTTACTATAGCCTCCTAATTACAACTATATAAGCTTAATAAAGAATAAGACTACGTCCTCTATAGTAATAGAATAGATATAATTAACCTTCTAGAAGATAACGCCCCTGCAAAACTCCATAGACTTTTACCTTTAGACTTTAAGAAGTTTATAAAGCTTAAAAAAGGACTTACCAATAAGGAACTCTATAAGCTCCTCCCTAAGAGGTACTACGACTTTATTGATATATGCTTACAAAAAAGCGCAGATATACTCCCCCTATATTAACCTAATGACTATACCATTAATATTAAATAAGGAAAAATGCTACCCTATAAAAGACCCTACCTAATATCTAAAGACGAACTTCTAGTTATAAAAAAGTATATTAACGAATACCTTAATAAAGGATTTATCCGCCCTAGCATATCCCTAGCAGCCGCCCCTATCCTTCTTACTAAGAAGCTAGAAGGAAGTATCTAATTTTATATTAACTATAGAGGACTTAACGCTATTATAATTAAGAACTAATACCCTATACCGCTTATACGTAAGACTTTAGAGCGGCTTAGTTAAGCCAAAATCTATACTAAGCTTAATATTATTGCCGCCTTTAACTATTTCCAAATATAGGAAGGCGACAAATAGAAAACCGTATTTGTATTACGCTTCGGCCAATTTAAATATACCGTTATACCCTTTAGTATATATAACGGCCTAGGCACCTTCTAAAGCTATATTAATAACGCCTTACGGAACTACCTTAATAACTTCTACTCTGCGTACCTGGACGATATACTTATCTATAGCGATAACCCTTCTAAGCATACTAAGTACGTTTAAAAAGTCCTAGAGCGCCTTAGGGACGCAGGACTTTATATTAATTTAAAAAAGTGTAAATTCTTAGTTACAGAAGTAAAATACCTTAAACTAATTATTACTATTAAGGGTATCTGTATGGACCCTAAGAAAGTACGTATAATTACCGAATAGTAAGCCCCTAACTGCATTAAGGACGTACAAGCCTTCCTTAGTTTCGCTAACTTCTATCGGAAATTTATATACAACTTCTTAGGCGTAGTAGCACCACTTATAGTAATAATGCGAACAAAGGGCCTTCCTATAAAAGGAAGAAAAACGTACCTATATTTTACCTAAACGCCTAAATACGAGAAGGCGTTTTAAGACCTTAAAAACGCTTTTACTAAAACACCTATCCTAGCTTACTTTACACCAGGACGACAACTCTACCTTAAAACTAACTCCTTAGACTATATTAACGCAGGCGTCCTTTCCTAAATAGGTAATAACGGCCTCCTCTACCTAGTCGCATTCTACTCGTCTAAGCTTATACTATAAGAGTATAACTATAAGATCTATAATAAGGAACTTCTCATAATTATATAAATATTTAAGGAATTCTAATCGGAACTCTCCTTAGTAGAACCTAATTAGCTAACTAAAGTCCTTACGGACCATCGCAATTTTAAATACTTTATAACTATAAAGCAGCTAAACTAACGCTAAGTATACTAGAACAAGTTCCTCTCTAGTTTTAACTTTAAAATTATATATAGACTAGGAGTATAAGGTACTAAACCTAATAGCCTAATACGCCGCTCGCAAGACCTTCCTTAGTCTAAAGATAACCCTTATAATTAGTTCCAGTAACAGATAATCCTAAAAGCACAAAATTTGGCCCTAGGTATACTACCTATAATAAAGCCAACTATACCTTAGCTTTATACTATAGAACTAAAGTTACCTCCTAAAATTAACGAGCTTATTACTATAGCATATAACACCTCTATTAACCTATTACTACATTAACTTATTACCGCAAAGACCGCTAGCGCCCGTATGCTGCCTACTAACCTCTAAAGCTTAGGCCAGATTAATATAGCAGCCTTAGAAGTAAAAGAGAACAGGCTCTATTATAGAGGCCGCCTATTTATCCCTAACTTAGAAAATCTATAACGGCAACTAATCTAAATAGCCTATAACCTCCGATTAAGCGGCTACCTAGGTAAAGAAGGAACCTACAAGCTTCTTAGCCAATACTACTTCTAGCTAAAAATAATAGACTTAGTTAAACGCTTTATAGGCGCCTGCTATAGTTATAAGCGCGCTAAGGCCTTTAATATAAAGTACCAAGGACTACTATACTCTCTACTAGTACCTATATAACAATAGGCAGATATCGCTATAGATTTTATTATTAACCTACTACCCTATAAACGACACGGCCGTACTTATAAGAATATCCTTATAATAATATGCCAACTTATAAAAGAGCGCCACTACGTCCTAACCAAAGGCGTAGCCGTCAGCGACGTTACTAACGCCTTCCTCCGCGAAGTCTACTAACTACATAGATTACCTAACTTAATTACGTCTAACTAAGGTATATAATTTAACTTTAATATATAGAGACGAATCTGCTAACGCCTTAGCATCTTTATTAAGATATCTATATTCTTTTACTCCATTAAAAAAGAAAATGGAGATCTAACTGCCGGTTTTGGAGGGTTCTGTCGCCGTTTTTGGAGGTCGCGTCGCTAAAACTCCCCGCCGCTCTAAGCCTCTTGCTTGCCGGTCTAACGTTAAGCCTCTTACTTACCTAGCCTGTGCCCCGTTTTTTACGGGCAGACCAGTTTATCCAGAAGTATAACCCTTCTACGCGCCTAGCGCTGAACCTATATATACTCTATAGCTCCTACCTCTAATCTGTTTAACCTAGGCCCCGTTTCTCTTATTCTTTACCCTCTTATCTCCTTAACCCCACATTACTCTCTATATCCTTTCCGCTATCTACCCTAAGTTCTCTTCTAGCTCCCTAAAATACAGCACACTTAATTATTAAATCGCAGCTTATTATCTAGCGTTACTAACAATAAGTATATAGATATAAATAGCGACGGTAACAGCTACCGGACAGAACTGACTGTCCTTAATAGTAATACTGACAGTATTACTAAATCTAAAAATACTTATAAAGCGTCCGCTTAAGCATAGCTTTATAAGAATTAAGACTATTTACTAGAATATTACCTTAAACAGTTAGAAGAGTTTAAGGAATCTAATTTTACGACGTAGGACTACGCCAATACTACTATAGCTCTCCTTAACCGCATTAAAGAACACTAGTATTAGTAAGTAATAACCTATTTAGCGGCTTCCTCTTAGGCCTAACTTGGCAGAGAGCTAACAATTTCTAAATACTGCACCTATATAAGGAAAGACCCTAAGAAAACATACCAAGTCCTCTCGCTTTGGCTCCTTTATAGCTTCTTTAACTAGTCCCTAAACTAAAAATAAGGGAAAGATAGTAAAAAATAGTGCGGGACGAAGGTTTCTAGCTCGCTTAGCCTATACTAGAAGTACTATCGCCTTATATATAAGAGAGCGACTAAAGGGAAAATTGCTAGCGAACTAAACCGCCAGATATATAAGGTAATTATATTCCTAGTTAATCCTTTAACCTAGTAAGGTAAGGCAGAGCTAAGATATCTTTCTTAGGTACTTTAGAAACTGGTAGAGAAATATAGTCTAAGTGAGAAAAAGTAAGAAAAGACTGTTATAGACGCAGAGGATCTCGCCCTAGTTCTTAAGACTAACTTAGTTATAATAAGGAAGCGATATATAGTTAAACGATATTAGATATAAGTGCATTTCTTAATATAACTAGGTCTTTGCACTATGAGCTAACCTAAAGCTCTTTTAAACCTATACTACCGACATATAATGGTTACACTTATTTAGGACCTAAAGGGTAGTCCCTATAACATCGTGCTTAAGTTTATATTTAAATTCACTAAGGAATATCTTAGTATAAAGGAAGTGTATATTATCTTTCTACCCTATTTCTCTTACCTTATGCTTATAGAGAACTAGTAATACTTTCCTAATTCCTAAGATTATCTTTAACCCTTTATTTATTCTTAGCCCTTACGTTTTTCTCTTAGGCCTCCTCTTTACTAATTAAGCTTTTAGAGCCCCTAACCTAACGTCTGCAGAGCAGCTTACTAAGCTATATATTAAGCCTAGCCGTAACTAATTACCGCTACTACTCCATCCGGACCTAAATAATATCCCTATATTTTAGCAATCAATTAAAGCTTTTTATAGCTATAAGGTCTTACCCGACCAACCTTTATAGTATTTAACTCTTTTACTATAGATTAAGGACCTTAGCATAATTATAGGATTTCGGCAGGTTACGCGCCTATATAGTCTCCATTACGGCGTAGGTAAGGCATTTAATAAAAATAGTAAGTTCTATTATATAGAGCCGGTTCTACTAAGACATTTCTAATATCTTTACTACTTAGGTAACGTGACTAATGCCCTCCGGAACCTAATAATATAGTACGCCGACATTTAAACGTTCCTAAAGCACTACCTTTTACAGCGTGTTAACGTAGATATATAAGCAATCGTTTAAGGCTTAGAGCCTTAAGAAAAGTTAATAAAAGCAGTATACTAAATAAGCCGATTAATTAACCTGCGGCGGCCATAGTACCTAATAACAGAATAATCCTTATCGGTAAACGAGAACCCGCGTATTTATTCCTTAATTAAAGTTTAAAATAAGCTAAAGCTTAGCCTTAAGCACAAAACCGCAGAAAGCATAGAATACTAAAAGCTTAGCCGAGAAATTATAAATAAAAGGCAACGTTAAAGAAATACGCTATTAGAAAATATTAAGAAGAATTAGAACAACAAATAAGCTATAATTAATATTAAGCGGTAACTTTCCGGAGTTATATTTAGCGAGGATATTAAAGTAACCTTAGAATTTAATAATAATAGATTAGCCAAACACAAACGCCTTATTAAAGTAATTATAACGCTACCTGGCACGTTACTAGAAGATAAGATACGTAGATATAATAATGCCATTAATGCAGTTGTAGATTACTATAATATTAAGGAAGGTAAAGCGTATTGGCTAAGTTATTACCAAAGACAGTCTAGGGTAGGTATCGCCCTTAACTAAGTTAAGATTAAAAAAGATGCTAAGATTTTAGAAACGGCTAAAGTGCTAAAGAGTGCAAAGTTATCCTTATATAAGGAGAAAAGACTAAAGATATGCTTTATCTGCCTTAGGAACTAAAAGCTATTAATTAGTAAGCGTATATATAGGTTCCACACTCTAACTGCTTTTATGAAGTATTTCCAACAAGCGCATCTCTCTAAACTCCTACAGCAGGGTGAGATTAAATATAATGTTTGCGAAGTGACCCTTAAGTATAAAATACATCTTTAGAACTATGCGCTTAGTATATATAGGACCTTTTCCTAGTTATTACGCGTTTATCTTATTATTCTTTACCACTTTTTATTTCATTTTAGTCTGTTATTATCTAATCCTATTCTAGTATTTAGTAGAATAAATATAATGACTAGGATTTTATAATTCGTCGGGGGGGTAAGGGGTAATAGGTAAGGGTGAGGGTAAGGGTAAAAGTAAGGTAAAGGATGAGATAAAGGGTAGAGTAAGGGGTAAGGGGTAAGGAGTAAAAGGTAAGGGGTAAAAGGTAAGGGGTAAGGTAAGGGGTAAAGGGTAAGGGGTAAGGTAAGGGGAGGCTAATAGGAAATAGATAATATAATTACTATATAATATCTAACGGATCGACTATAGATAAGATATATATTTGAATTTCTTAGATTAACCTAAACGGAGAAAGGAAGAGAAGTATTATATAATGACTTCCTACCTAAGCCGATCTCCTAAGCTAAGTATCTTTACTTATATATAACGCTCGCACCTTTTACAACAAAGTATATAAGGGTAATTAGGGTCGGATAGATAACTGCTGTCCTTAATATAATATATAAACTTGGCTTTATAACTAATATTATAATAGGTTCTAGTTATATAGAGGGTATTAAAACAGTTATTAATGTTTTCGCTTTTACGCTCAGCCGCGGTATACCTTGCCTCGGTAGATTAAAGCAGTGATTCTATTTATTATAGCTAAGATTAAATAGCTTAAAGTTTTAGCATAAAGTTTTTCTCCATATCCTTAGATGCGGTAATCGCTATCCGTATAATACTAATAGCAAAATCGCTTATAACGTCTAGCTTTATAAAGTCCTTAAGTTTAACAAGCTCTTTAATATGCTCGGCCGCTATTAAGGTAATTATATTATATAATACTAAGTCGCCTATTAGGCTAAAGACATCCTAAATAACATTAAAAAACCCGTCTACGGACCAGCTAGTTCCTAAAATATATTAGATTTTTATATTTATAAGCTCTTTTAGCTATAGTATATTATAGTAATCGGCAATTATATTAATATAGACGTAATAAAGTGTAATATAGGCCGTCGTTAGCCGTATTGTTGTGTCTTTATTATCGCCACTACTATTATCTGGTTTAGATGGCAATAAAGTATCGGCGTTATTAAGTTACGCTACCTCTAATTCTATAGATCGAAGCTTAAGTATAGATAAATTAGATTAGCGTGCGAATATATCTCTTACCTTAGCTAAGCTTTTCTATACTTATAATATTAGATCCTCGCTCCTCCTCACTATTATTATAGTCCCTCTTATATATAAATTAGATTATTCTCTTAACGGTGCCGGAATCGAACTCGTTAATATTTATAATATTAGTCGCCGCCTCCTACCCGTTAGTTAGTTCCTAGTTAGGGTTAATTCTACTAGATATTTAGTTAGCTTTTACCTAAAAGCCTTTATTATAGGTAGCTATAAGTACAGGAGATTGGGTGCATATAATCGCTTTATAGACTTTAAACTCTAGCCCCTAGTATATAAGTTTTAAGTCGCTATATTTCTTACTGTCTATAAGCTGCGCTAAGCTAAGCAGAATATTTTTAGATAATATATTTCGTTGGTTTTCTTTCCTAGTTTTAGTTTCGACTACGTCTTAAGCAATATTTAAGGGTATAATTTGGTGTTAAACAGGATAATTAAGAATAAGAACTCTACTTTATTAAACGTAGCTCTAGAGCCTCTATATATATATTAAGAAGTTATTATTAGCTTCGTCTAACCTATAATGGATTTAGTTAATTAGTTAGAGCTTTAAATATTAGTTGCTTAATTAAGGACTAATGTGACTTCTAAAGTTCCAGGTCGACATTTAGCTCATATATATGCTAAGCATTTTCTACTGCCCCTTTACCTAGATAAAGCCAGTTATATAACTAGAAAAACCCTACTATCTATATCTAGTAAAAGTACGGAAAATTATAAGGTAATAAATAAACACTGTATAAACGTACGCAGCGGCTATAGGTAGAGGAGCGTGCATTACAGTAAAGAAAAGAAGGCAACTATATTTTAGCCTAGTTAGCCCACAGGCCTTATAACTCTGCTAGTAAGCCCTAAATTTCGTAATAGTAAACGGAACCCGGGCTTAATATAGTCAGCCATTAGCAAAGCAATATTAAAGCACCTACTTAGATTTAGGATTAAGTTAATTCTCTAAGGAATATAGGGAAGAATCCAATTAATTTTTAGTAGGAAAGGCTTTTATAATATAGAACCTTAATTAAGGCTCGCATTAACTTATCCTAAAAATCTCCCGTCTGTCTAGTTTAAGTAATTAATTTAACTCTTTAGGAACGCGATGCCGAGGAGGCCAGTATCTTACGATAAAACAGGGTAATTATTATAGGCTTATAATAAAGAAAGCGATGTAGAGCTACCTATAGGATAAGCCCATTAGAATATAAAGAGAATTGGTAAATAAAGGTAAACGCGGGGTCAGCGTACCTAGAAAGGCACTAATATAGTATCGTTATATAGGCTAACCCATTATTATATCTATAACTTTATTAGCTATATTAGGAGAAGGCAAAAGTAGAAACTAGTGGCGTTAGCCGGTTTTATATTGCTAGCGGTTAATTAGGTTAATATAGTTAATATAGTTAATAGGGTTAACAGAGTTAACGCGGTTAATAGCCCTATCTTAGCAAACGGCACTCCACGCAGCAACACCAACTTCTTATTTTAACGCCACTATATATAATAAGTCTTACCGCTAGGTCTAAAGCTAGTAATATATAGGCTATTACCGGATATTCTAAAACTTAATAGAAGCGGTTCCTGGTAAGTAGGGATATAAGTATAGCCTTAACTCTTAGTAATAAAGATCGGCAGATACTTATATAGGAAGAAGCTAAATAACTTCGCTTATTATATTTAATATACTCTACTTAGTTTAAGGTTCCTATAGATAAATAGGAGAAGCTTCTAGAGCGTTTAAACAAGCTGCTAGCGGCTAAGAGTATACCCTAGGTAGCTACTAAAGTCCTTAATTAGCGCATAGCACAAGCCATTAGGAAAGCCTATTATTAGTTTTATTATATTATAGTTAGAACACTTATACTAACTTAAGTTTTAGCTTTATTAAATATAGTGTCTAGGGAGGAAGTAAGCGAATTAACTAATTAACCCTAGGTATCGACTAAATAATATAATCCTATAAGAGATATAGACCAGTAACCTATATATTATAGGCCCTGTAAGACGTAAAAGTAAAGGGGTATTACTTAAAAAGGTTATTTTAGTTTTTTAAGTAGTTTATATATTAACTCTAGCAGCGCCCCCACTTCTAAGTCTTCTTACTTAAGGAGGCTTATTTATACCAAACATTGTTAAAGAGATTAGGCTTTTAAAGGGTCAATAGGGAGATAAGGAGCTAGATAGAAAACGTTTACATTAATCTCTAATGTTAATATATACGGTTATAGCTAGGGTATATACGCAGACAATATACCTCGTTTCGCTGCTATATACCCTATAGCACCCATCTCGTATACTATATAAATAATATAAACCGGCGATTAATATATAGGCTATAAGACATATTATAGACGAAATAGTATATACCTTACAACTTAACTCCCTCCTATTTGTTAATATAAGATGTATATCTAGCTCCTATATATAACTAGGACCGAAACTAAGCCCCAGTATATAGCCCTATACTTTAAGCCTATCACTTAGCTTAGGGTTAAAAGGATATTAGTATAATCTAGCACTCTAGTACTTACTAGCTCAGCTATCTAAACGCCTCTATACCTACAATGGCCCGCTAATAAATTTTTTTATAGGCAATTAGCATTTTGGTTTTATTTTCTAGGTTATTTAACGCCCCCAATTTTAGACCTACATATACTTTCACACAAATCTCTTCACTCTTTAACATTTTTAGTCTTTTAATTTGTCTAAGTTAAGGTCGAGGATACGGTATACGGTTAATTAAAGATAGTTGTATACTTAGCTTTAAGAACACTCCCCTAGCGTTTCTAATATCTATAAAATCGTGTCCCTAGCAATATATTCCGTATATAATATATAAAACGATTGCCAGTCTTTATATATAAGTTTTTATAGCTTTATATATTACAGCTAATCTAGCTTCTAACACTAAAATAGAGTAAAATCAGTAACGACTAAAAGAAGGAATTTAAAAGATAACGTGACATTATTCACTCTTATTTTAAAGACCATAAGTTAATAACAGATAATAAAGAAGATAAGGCTTTCCAAAACCTTATTAATTACTATAACGCTTATAATAATCTAGAGAAAGTTTAATATTTAAAGGAGATGCTGCTTAACCTTAATTAGGGTAAGACTTAATAAGAGATACTTATTAAGAAAATATTATAGGAAGGATAGGAGACATTAAGACATAGAATTTAGATATACTATAGGCCTTAAGAAGCTCCTGGATATAACTTAGTAATAGTATAGCGGTGCTTAATAGATTATCTCCCCCGTTATAACTAAATATACAATATAACTTTTATTTATCCTTTAATTAACGCCTAGCGTATAAATAGAATATTAATAGGTAAGCTAGGCGATCCTATAAGCTAGGTAATCGTGCGAGCTAGGTAATTATATAAGCTAGGTAATTGTGCGAGCTAGATACTTATAAGAGCTGGCCGATCCTATAAGCTAGGTAATTATACGAGCTAGGTAACTATATAAGTATAGTGCTTATAGGAGCTAGGCAATCCTATAAGCTAGGTAATTGTATAAGCTAGGCGATCGTATAAACTAGGTAATTGTGTAAGCTAGGCGATTATATAAGCTAGGTAATTGTGCGAGCTAGGTAATCATGCGAACTAGGTAATTGTATAAGCTAGGCAATTATACAAGCTAAGTAATCGTATAAGCTGGATGATCGTGCGAGCTAGGTAATTGTGTAAACTAGGTAATTATATAAGCTAGGCGATCGTGCGAGTAGGGTAATTATATAAGCAGGGTGATCTGACCTAGCGCCCTCTATTAACGCCTAGCATATAAATAGGAAGCAGATATTAGGAAGATACTAAAACTACAAAAAAAAGAAATATATAAGTCCTAGATCTAGAAATATTAAAAAAGTTCCTATATAAAGACCCCTTATATATACTTAAAGAAGTTCCTATATAAACAGCCCTATAAGCATAGCCATAAGTCTAAGCCCTCTCGCGTAACCTAACTACCCTTCCCTACCACACCGGAATAGATAAATAACCGCTATATACTATAAGCAGAGAAATAATTTAAATAAAAAGAAAACACTATAAAAAAACATGTTTATATCCTTAAGATATAAATTTATAAGTACCGTAGTCTTAAATATAACTAATAGTTACTAAGGTGGCATGTGTCCCAGGTCTATAAGAAATTTAAAAAATCCTAGGTTATTAGTATAGATTTACCTTCTAGTATTACTTTTAAAGTAGTGAATAAATTTATTTAAGTAAAAGCATAGATTATCGCGAATGCTTTATAGCTTGTTATAAGTCAAGCGGGCAAAAACTCTAGTAGGAATAGTAAAATATTATTTTATTTTGTAATAGGCTAAACGAAAAGTAGCTAAAGTTTTAACCCTTTTACCAGCTTTTATTAGAAATCTTCTTTATATTTATATTCTATACTTACAGATTTAGGACTATAAAGCTAAGGCCACCGTATTTAACCGTCGCCTATATGGCCTTGTCGCTTAATATCTCTTTATTACTATCTACCCCTATTTCTTAATCTTTAGTACTAAAACTATTTTCTCCGTTATATAATGTCTCTATATCCTATTCTTAATCCTTATTACTAAAGTTACTTTCCTAACTAGCTAACGCCTCTACGTTGCCGTTATCTCTAAAGTTGATTTCTCTATTTATAAACGCCTACTTACTAGCTAACAATCTAGGGACGCTGCGCTTGTAGGTACTTAGGGTTACGGATACCACTTAAGGAGAAATCGTAGTTAATATTATTAGGATATAGAACAAGCCTATAGACCTCTAAGTACTGGCTGCTTAGCGCTTTAAGTAAAAGATCTCCCCTAACGCAAGGCAGATTAATAGGAGTTAATTACCACCTATATAAGGCGGAGCGCTTATAAAGGGCTTAGCCAGAATGGTAATTAAACCACCCTAGAGGTACTAATAGCTCTTTTACTACAAATAGGGGGTCAATATATAAGATTAACTGGCTAGGATAAGTCTACTACTTAGGCAGTATCTTGCCCCGAGAAGAATAGGCGTCGGAAGTAGATCATATAATGCTATTCCTACTAAGAGAGGCGTTATTAGGGGTTATTTTTAACTTCTAATTCTAGTTTACAACTTTATATAAACGCTTCTAAACCCTACTAAGGTATGCGGCGTCCGTTGGGGATCGTTAGCTATTTAAGTTTAGCAGCAGCTCAGCCAATGGCTACCCCTTATAATGCCTTACTTATAAATCACTCTAGGTACCTATAGTCTTAGGCGCAGACAATATATAAGCTAAGAGTAATTATAGCTACTAAATATTGTACTATAGACACCACATAAAGTGGAAAGGGGCGGCTAGTATACTCCGCCTTTTCCTTCTACCTTCTGTCTTAACTCTACCTTAGGAGAGAAATAGAATATAAACGTTATGCTCCTAGTTCTTATATGCCATTAATTTAACTCACCTTTAAATCTAACCTCTTAACTATATATCTTTTACCATCTTTATAAAAATACCAGACATTATATATATTACCTCAACTAAGCTTAAATACATTGCTAATATAACCTATAGGTCCTTAATTAGTGCTTATAAAAACATTATAATATACTATTACCCTAAAGATAACATACCTAATCATTAACTTACTAGAAACCTTAAATTATCCCAAAATTGCATTAACAACAAAGACACGGTATCTAGTAGTGGGGAGGAGAAATAATTATAGCTTTCCGACCCTATATAGAAATAGATACCTTATACGCCTGCTTAAACACCTAATAAGGCTAATTCTTACGAAAACGATAATAATACGAAGGGCGATATATAAGAGGATACGGTTTGGGGAGGTATATAAAAAATATACCTCAATTATCTTAGGGAATTGGAAGGCTACGGCAAAACTAAGATAGACTTACCTAAGCCAATAGAGGACCATGGTGAGGCTAAGATAGACTTACCTTAACTAAGAGAGAACTATATTAAAGGCTCATCCTAGTAGATAAATACAGTCGTAAGTTTTAAACATATTTCGCCGGTACCTAGAGGTATATTTACAAGACACCTATATTATTTAGTAATACTAATAATTAAGCAGAGAATGGTTTAGTCCCTATATATTTATTTAAAGTATTAACAATTTCTAATACTAAGATCTTAAGCGGATAAGTAAAGTATCTTATATCCTAGTTACCTACTTATTATATAATAAAGGATATAATACGTCTCCGAAACCCTAGTTATAAAGGAATTATATCTTTATACGGTCCTATTATAGTAATATACTAGTATCCTACCTGGGTTTTAGCGGTGGCTATACCGCAAAAAAAACTTTTATTATACTATACTAAGAATCCTTATTACCTCCGCCGTTATACTAAGATATATAAACCGCTTAAAGATGTTATAATTGAGATAGCTAAGAAGGGTAAACCGTATAAGCAAGGAGATCAACTAGGATAGTAGTAGATGCCCTCTATACCTACTTATATAACTAAGGAGGTTAACTCTTATAAAATTAATAATAATACGGAGGGTAATATATAAGAGGATATAGAAATATACGCCAATTACCTTAAAAGCCTAGAAGGCCGCAGTAAAACTAAAATAGTTTTACCTAAGCTAATAAAGAGCTATAGCGAGGCTAAGACAAACTTACCTTAACTAAAAGAGGTTTATATTAAAGGTTTACTAGTACCTCTAGGTATATTTATAAAACACCTATATATTATTTAGCAATACTAATAATTAAGTAGAGAATAGTTTAGCTAATCCTATAAACTTTCTTAGAAATATACCTCTCCTAACTAAAGTATTAACAATTTCTAATGCTATAATTTTAGACGGACAACTAAAGTATCTCTTATTGTGGTTGCCAACTTACTATATAATAGAGGACTTAAAGTGTCTCCAAAACCCTAGATATAGATTAGTTATATCTATATATAGTCCTATTATAATAGTATCCTAGTATCCTACCTAGGTTTTACCCACGGGTATACCGCATAAGAGACTTGTATTATACTATACTAAGAACCCACGTTACCTCTGTCGTTATGCTAGGATATATAAACCGCTTAAAGATGTTATAATAAAGATAGCTTAGAGGGGTAAACTATATAAGTAAAGAGACCAACTAAAAGAGGCGCTAGATAATTATTTAGAAGATTTATTAATAAGAGGGATATGTAAAAGAAAGGTGGATTATACTATAGATAGAGCCTCCAAGAAGCTAAAGAAATGAGAAATTTCTTATAAGAAAAGATTTTCGCAATCACGTTTATATTTTCTGGCGCTAAGAATTAAGGCGCCAATTAGGATTTCCTTAGCTTAGTATTATTTTTCTATCTAGTTACTTCTATATTAAGAGTATCTTGTTATCGTTTGTATATATATTAAATTGAAGTTAAGAACTCGCTTATAGTAAGCTTATAAGTCCTCCACCTTTATATACTTGGCAGCAATAAGTTAGCCGCCCTATAACTCGCTTAGTCCTCTATAAAGAATTAAAATTAAGGTATTAAAGTCTATAGCGTTTTTATAGGTAACTAGGGTGCGGGTTAACTCTAAATTTCATATTAATAAGGTAGGAATGTTAAGGATAAATACAGGATATCTCTCTTAATATTAAAAATGGGATCTTATTCTAAGAACTGGATCTAATTCTAAAGACTATATCCTATCCTAATTCTAAGCCAAACGTACTAAATGTAGCTAAAAAGGTATAGCGTTAAGCCAAGCGGTTTAATGGTCTTAGAAGAGAAAAGCTATTTTTAGTTATAGCTTAAGTTATAATTCCGGGAACGGAATTTAATTCTAAAACCAAGATCCTAATTTAGGTTTATAAAGTAGACCAATTAACTACTATAAAAAGGGCGCGATTCTAAAAAAGGATCCGGTTCTAAGAACTAGATCCCAGTTATAGGAAATAGGTTAATTACGCGCTATAAAATAGGGTTAGCTATATCTATATTTAGCATATTAGGTTTAGCTTATTTCAAAACCAGCCATATAATTAATTATAGGTACTTATATAACCAACTTAATAATTAACCTACTATCGCCAGCTGTACCTTACCTAGCGCCTTTTAGCATCGCTATATTAGAGCCTTACTCCATTTAAGCCTTATATATTACAGAATAAACTAAAAGCTAATAACTATAATTACTAATAAATATTATTTATAACTTTCCAATAATACCAGAACCCTATATGCGCACTATATTTTTAACCTACACAACTAAAACTGTAAATGATATTTCCTACACTTTAGGTTATTGTAGCTTAGCAATTAACTAAGCCCCGTAAAGCCTTAGTCTAAGCTACGTTAAATTAGCTTAACTTTTCTGTACCTAATCTTTAATCCTCTGTATATTTGCTCGCACCTTACTTCCTTCCTTATACTTTTCTCCCTAGTCATTTTCTCATTGCAAGACGCCACTGACGTATTCTTAACCTTTCTACACTTATTTAATTCTCTACTATTATACCGTCCATTATATACTAGCCTCTTTAATCTCCCCTTCTTACCTACCTATCCGCCTACTACGCTGGCCACCCCAATATAGCTTTTATCGCGTTTGCCCGCAATAGCGAATCTCTCTAAATTAGAGATAATTAAAGTAAAACCTATTAGGGAAGGACTAAATAACTTTCGTAATTTATTTAACTTAACTTATTAAAATCTAGGCATCTCTAGCTCTTTAGACTTATTACACTAGATAGGCAATAAAGGTAATTATTAATTAGTCTACTATAGGTCCCGTCTAATATATATAGGGCCTAAGAATCTCGTTGTTAACCTTATCCTAGCATTATAAAACCTTTCTACTACTTGACTACTCCCGTCTAGCGCTAGCCGTAGTACTCTTTATAGTGACCTTCTCTAACTCCTCCCTTTAGTTAATTCCGATAACTTTAATATCAAACAGTTTACCCCTCTCCTAAAAATAATTCTCAATTATAAATTAGATAAGGACGTTTAGAGTAAAACTATCGCCACTATTATAGAGCCTACGCCTCCCCCCTAACCGCTACCATTCTATATTTAAACCCTATATCTACGTAATATAAGCAGCTTTACCAACTCGTCTAAACACAGGAAATATGTGGATGATGTTTTAAAGGAGGAGCTAGGCCCTCTTTATGTAGGCATTTCTAGCTTATATAAAGCATTCTTTAGGGGAGTAGAAGGTCTTAAAAAGGTAAGTGCCGCTATTTTTAAGAAATGTAAGGAAGGGAATAATCTACTATACGCTAATAAGGGCGGCTAGTGTAACTGGCTTAAAAGCATAGAGCAAGATAATATCCTAAAGTAGTTTAATAACCTAATTAAATTATTTTTAGGCTTTGTAGAGGAGTATAGGTCCGCCCTAAAGACATAACAAAAGCTCGTCGCACATACTAAGTAGCCCTTGTAAGGGTCTACGGCGAAGTAAAAGCTAGATATTGGTTTTATAGATAATCCAATAGCTAGTAAAAGCTCTTAATACTATTAGTTATATATACTTATACCAGAAGAGCTAAAGAGTAATCTAAACACCGATATAGCCTCGTAGGCCTAGTTTGCTTTAGGGAAATACATAAGAGAAGTCTTCGCCGCTTAGAACACTCGTCGCTTTATCCTAAGCTTTACCCTCTATAGATCTATTATACGGCTATAGGAGTATAATTAGGTAGAAGGCATCGCATCATTACTATTTAATATTAATAAAGACGGACTACAATTTACCTTAATAATGTTAGGATTTCTCTGGATAAATGAGGAGCAGCTTAGGTTTAACCCTACTATTCTAACATTAGACGGCAAGCGATATATTAAGGTCGTGCGTAATAATTAAACTAAGCGTCTTATCCTTAATAAACTTATAAAGCGGGCACGCTATATTACTAGTTAAGCGACTACTTACTAGAAAGCACACTGTAAGGGGACACCTAAGATACCCCTTATTATTAAAGACTTGTAGCAGTACCTAAAGCGTAAGAAAGAAGGCAAACTGCTATATAAGATATTAGAGAAGGGAGTAGTTAATATAGCCAGGTACTATTACTATAAGACTATTTGCGTAAGTAGACAAGATAATAACATCTTTAATATCTATAAGGGGCTAAATATTATAAAAGTAATAAACTATAAGCCAGAAGGCTTAATAATACCTCTTAGACTAGCTAGAGTGCAAGGAAGTATAAAAAAAGGTTAAAGTTTTAGCAGAAAGAGGTCTTCTAGCTACAGCGCCCTATTACCGCCCGGTAAGCGCCCGTGTTCAACCTCTCTAACTAAGTACCCTATTATACAAAATCGCGTGCACTAACGTGTTATTACTAGTAACTACGGGAAGCCTCTTTATAAGGCAAGCTCTCGGGCTGCAATACTTACTATACTAAAGGGTGGCATTAAAGGATACGAGTCTTTATATACGCAGGCCGGCATTATCTAATATAACATTTTAACAGGTAACCTTATAATAAACAAGGAAGATAACAATCCTTCTTAGCCGGCATTCTTAATTAACTTTAATCTCGCGATTAAAAAGAAGCGAGAAGGACCTTTAGGAGTACGGGGTAAGACTAGTATAAGAGCGTTTATGGCTATAGGAGTGCTTCTAGGCAAGAAATACTCCTTTAGGTATAATCTAGAGTTATTCTTCTAGGTACTTTTCTGGATATATATACACTATAATAGGCTAGGTAAAGATATCGGTCTAACTAAGTTTAAGCGTTAGAACTATAAGAATACTACTAAGTTAGCTAAGTTAAAATTGGGGCTAGTAAATAGGGAAGGGCATTTTCTTAACTATATAGCTAAGGCATTTACACCTTACTACTAGCCGCTAGTTCTGTGGGTTAATAAGGTATAGAAGATAGTTTTCCTAATAGACGGGAAGTAGGAGAAGGAAGATAGGGCGCTTTATTCCTAGATAAAAGAGATTCTTTAGTAAGCACAAAAGGATCTAGAGGTATTAGTAGAGTAGATAGAATAATATTTTATTATCCTATATTCTTTTACCGCACGAGTTAAAGTTTTATAGAGATTTAGGCGGCTAAGACTAGGTAGTAGCCTTAATTAAAACGTATATAAAATAGCGTTGGGTAAGTTACCTAGGCTAAATAAAACCCGGGAGAGCAGATAACCCAATCTTCCGCTAGATTATTAGGTCCCTATACCCCATTATCCTATATAGGCTTTATTTTTCTATAAAGCGTATAATCTACTCTCTAGTCTATTGGAAGCTACTTTATACCGCCTAAATAGAGGCTATAGGGGAATTAATCCCATCTTTTAATTAATCCCCTACTTAAATAAGTCCCCTACTTAAACAAATCCCCTACGGGAGCGATTGCCTACGTATTTCGCCGCCCTATAGGAATTAGTCCCCTACTCTAATAAATCCCCTACAGGATTTAGTCCCCTACTCTAACAAATCCCCTATACTAATAAATCCCCCATACTAATAAATCCCCTACTCTAATAAATCCCCTATACTAATAAATCCCCTACTCTAATAAATCCCCTACTCTAATAAATCCCCTACGCTAACAAATCCCCTATAGGTGCTAATGCCTATATATTCTACCGCCCTACGGGAACTAATCCCTTACGGCTTATACTCCTATATAGCTTTTACTCCCCTACAGAAGCCTATAACCACGTTTTCCTCTCCCCTACGGGAACTAATACCCTACGGCTTCCGTTCTCCTATTCCTAGATCTACTAGCAATTTACCCCTACTATGGCCTACTATATAGGCCTTATTATTATAGGAGTAAGTAAGTATATATACTTATGCCCCGTATAGAAATAAAAGCCATTTATGCACTAGTTACCCGTAATTGTGGTTTTAGGAGGGTAGTAGGCACCTTAGGTTATCTAGTTATATTTATTAAAATACGGGCCTATAATTATAGAAGACACTATTACTTATATGGAAGTACCACAGCTGCTATAAGTATTGGCCTAGCCTAGTATATAAATCTAAACGCGAAAGGAGGTGTAGCAGCCTAGGTGGCTTTATTAAGCTCCTATATATATATCTCCAATTACTCTAAAGCTTCCTTTCCACCTTTTATAAACGCTATATCGCCGGAATAGGCTCTAGACCTTATCGATGCTCCCTTATACTTAAATTCCGCTAAAATTACTCTGCCACCACGGTAGCTAGGTTCGCCTAAAAAAAGCCAATTAAATAAATTATATATAGGAACTGTAGGCTGGCGAATATCGGGCACAATATATACAATAGCGATAATTTTATAAATCTTTAAGATATTAGGGACCTGCTCACCTAATATATAGGCAATTACTTACCTTTACCTCTCTTAAATTTTCTTCTTTTTATCCCATATAGGAGACCTTTCCTTTCTTCCTTAAAGATAGTTTCCCCTACTATTAGAACCCAATAGATCGAAGTTTTACCTATATTAGATGTATCTATTATAAGAACAGGTATCTAAAAGTAATAGTTAGATTATTAATAATATAGAAGGGGTAGGTTATATACTGCTTGCCTCTAGCGGGTATATTATAGTTACTAGCCTTTAGAGGTCTTTAAAGGTCTTTAAAAGTCTTTAGAGGTCCTTAGAGGCCTTTAATAGTCTATTTATATATTAATTGGTAAAATACTAAGCGGAGGCCATACATACATATCTATAAGGCTAAGCTATATAATAATTCTTATTAGAGCAATAAGAGCGTATA
>Ga0307515_10003266_pt1 | contig 34305 bp, 35 predicted proteins | sample 17_EM_MG_FD_194513 | JGI IMG/M metagenome (GOLD analysis project Ga0307515, IMG submission 194513) | Populus trichocarpa ectomycorrhiza microbial communities from riparian zone in the Pacific Northwest, United States - 17_EM | ecosystem: Host-associated > Plants > Roots > Unclassified | place...
AGGGATAAAAATGTTAATTAAATGCCATGACCACCAGTGGTCGGCCGGCTTGTGGTAACTTAGCTGGGCACCCCTTCGGGGTGAATGCAAAATGATTACAAACAAACAAACAGTTCAAAGTTTCACTGTAGTACAGTTTAAATCTCACGATATCGCGATTTGGCATTTATGCATAGTGAGATTATCGGGCTATGGCACTACCCTGTCTTAACCGTAGTGAGAATGTAATGAGATTATTGTGAGGTGTTGTCGTGAGGTTGTCGTGAGATGGAAATATCTAAGTTCTTTTTTGTATGAGAGGATGTGAAAATGTAATGGCACAAAATGCTAAACAACGGATGCTGCGCAACAGTGAGTTAATGTAACTCTTCTAGAGAATTACCAAGTACAAATACTACCTAATGCAGGACTTGCATTTTTTTGGTTTTTAGGTAACCATAATCTCACGTCAAAACGTATGATTCACACCTTAACAGCGTTTATTATTGTTTAAATTAACAATCCGCCATATGCCAACTGCATTTTACGAGAATCACATGAAAATCAATCCACATCCTCTACCAAGTTACTTCTGAAAACCCATACACAAATCGCACAACAATCACACGACAGACCTCACGATACTCGCACGACAATAGCGCGACTATACCGCACCATTTAAACCACGGGTTTATACTGTGCGGTACTGTTAACCCAGCGCGTTGTCTTCAATCTGGAGATCATGTCATTGGTGATCAGAAAGACCAATACCACCGGCCAAATCGACCCGTCGTAAAGAATCAGACGGCCGTGGTCTCTCCCGCAATGGACCGTTCTAGCCGTATATTGGATTTGAACTCGATTGATCTAGAAAAATATGCATATAGCATACATAATCCCGCATCTCATAGCATTGCTAATCCAATCAATCGCGATCGCATTCGGCACGTACATAAGCGAGCCGTTTGTTAGCTCCCGACGCGTATATCCGTATTCCTGCTGTTCCTTACTTCCGTGGCACCTAACGTCAATCCGATATTCTTCATTAGACACTAAGTTCCTTCACCGATGACACCTCAACCGGGTACCATGAGATTCGACAGCAAAGTATTGACTTTGAGAACTCTGTGGAGTGACATTATGACTAAAAAAAACTGCAATGTGCAGATGGATACGGAATGGAATGGATAGGGAAGCTGAAAACAATCAGGATCGGAGGCTCTGTAAGGCATTGCAATATTACCACAAGATCCAGGATTTTGTCATCTGGTTTCGTCTGATATATACTTAGGAGAAGGCGAGAACATTTGACGCAGCCACAGCACGATCATCTTATTATTCGCAGAGACATATCATAGTACTATATAGTGGGGGGAGTTCGACGTATAAAGACTCAAGGAGGAAGTGGGGTATTTGTACGGAGAATAGCTGGGAAGCACTTAGCATCACTCGTCCGCAACCGGCGTCACTGCCATTCGGCCCGGCTTACACGCGTGTCTTGCTCCCGAGCCATGTCATATCGTACGTACCCTCCGGAAACTCGACCCGCAGCGTGGATGATATGAGCAATGGTCCGCCACCACCGTGCCAAGTCTCCATGCTCGCTGAGATCTCCACATCCACATTCTGCTTTGTACCCCGGCATATGTCCGGGTTTACCGCTCGGCGGATCCCGGGACGAATGATGCTCATGCACTGGCAAGACATCCTCGGACCTCGGGGTAGAAACACCTTCAATTCAATCCAACGCCAAATTCCTCTTCCTCCCCCTCACGCACTATACGAGCTTATATAGTACGTAACCACCGTCTGATCCGGATCCCCCTCCTCCGTCAAAAACACATACAGCACCAACGCCAACCCCTCACACACACACGCTACCACCCTCCTCGCCAGCCCCCCCACCTTCAGCACCTTCGCCCACTCCCGCCCATCCACACGCACCTCTGCAAACGCGGCCCGTGAACGAACTGTACTAGGATGTCCCTCCCGCGCCTGGCTGTTGGCTAGCAATGGGTTCTGCAAGTCCCGCCATTTGCTCTCCACCTTGACCTCGCCGCCTACAAGTCCCATCTTGAACTCGCCGCTCATGTTTGCGGATAGCACTAGCTTGTGGCTGTCTGGGGAGAGGGAGAAGGTGGACAGTCGGTTGAACCGCTCGGTAATCCCCCGCACCTGGGCCAACGGTGGGAGGTAGATGTGGACGTCGGCATCAGGTGGTTGCGGCTCCTGGATGCTGTCTACAGAAGTGGCGGAGAGGACGCGGACAGGGATTTCCTGGGTGACGAGGGTGGAGCCGGAGAGGAAGTTGGAGGTTGAGGCGGTGGTGATGGTGAGGCAGAGGATGGGCACGCCGTCGGAGGCGCGTTTGGTTAGACGTAGGACGGCATCGGAGGCGGAGGCGCAGGAGCGCAGGGCTCGGTGGAGTTGCGCGAGGGGGACTTCGAGGTTGATGATGTTGCTATTGGCTGAGGAGATGCGGTAGTCGTCGAAGAGGGTGGGCTGGCAGGTCAGCGGGAGCAAAAGAGGAGGAGGGAGAGACGGACAATGGTGAGATTTCTGGGAAGGTTAGTAGCTGAGAGAGCAGAGGGGAGGGGGAACCGACGCCCAGACTTGTGTCCCCTCTGGAGCTTGGATCACGAAGCGCACTTCATCTTCCGAGAGTCGCAGCCAGGCGGATTTTCCGATGGAGCTGAGGGATTGCGCGAGTTCTGTGGCAGTGAGCGGTGGTGTGTATTACGTTGGATGGCACACTCACTGGTGAAGGTGTTGATGTTCCTCACCGACGTCTTGAAGCGCATCTCGAGCAGTGGTTGTCGGGGGGCTGGCTGACAGTAGCCGGAGACAGCCGCTTTTGAGCCGCAGCACGCAACCTCCACCCGGCCCACTCGCATCACCAGAATGGCGCTGTTCGCCCGGCTCCTCGCGCCGTGTCGCCGCTGCGCCCCCTCGACGCCTACTCGCCCGCCACCTCTCCCGCCAACGCGGGCGCGCCGGCTCCTCTACCCCGCGACCGTCCTCCTCGGCGCAGCCGCCGGCGTCGTCCTCTACAGCTACACCGCCGCGCCACCGCCGCGCCTCAACCCGGACACCTTCACGCCCTACACCCTCGCCTCGCACACCCCCATCACCACCGCCCCCAGCCAAACCTCGATCCTTACCCTCCTCCCACCCCCCTCCCCCCTGCTCCCCTTCTCGCCAGTCCACCTGCAGAGCATAGAAATCAAACACCCGCAGCTCCAAATCGCACGCTCATACACCCCCCTCCCCTCGGACTCCACCGATGGCGCAATCCGCCTCCTCGTCAAACTCGAGCCAACCGGCGAAATGTCCCGCTACCTCTTCTCACTCCCCCCGACCGCAACGATAGAACTCCGCGGCCCGCACAACGAGTACTCGTTCCCCCTCTCGGACGAAGTAGCGAAAACCCTCTTCCTTGCCGGCGGAACCGGCATCGCTCCCGCCCTCCAGGCCGCACAGAAAATCCTCTCTTCTAGCAAGAACGCGAGTATGCGCATCCTCTGGGCAGTACGGAATCGGGCGGAGACGGAGGGCCAAGCGGCCGAGGAGGTGGAGAGGTTGAAGACGCGGTTTGGGGGTAGGTTGCAGGTAGGGTTGTTTGTGGATGGGGAAGGGGGGATTAGGAGGGGGGTTGTGGTAGATGGGGTTAAGGGGTGGGGTGCGAAGAGGGTGTTGGTTAGTGGGCCTGAGGGATTTATTGCGTACTGGGCGGGGAGGAAGGGGCCGTGGGTGAGGGGGAGCGAGACGCAGGGGATTGTGGGTGGTGTACTGGGACAGTTGGTGGAGGACAGTGGGGTGGAGGTTTGGAAGTTGTAGGGATGTATATTAGGGAAGATAATAGAAGGGGTGTATATATCCAACAGTCAACTGAGTAAGTTCAAGAGGTGTTAAGGGCGTGAATAGGTTCAGGTGAGTTGTGTTGCATGTGTACCTGCATCGTGAGCCTCACAGCTCAGGTCCGTTTGATATGCAGTTGGTGTATGAAGATATGCCTCAGGAGTGCGGCTTGTATCAGTGCAGAGCGGCTCATATCAGTGCAAACGGATATGCAAACGGAGATAGATATGGAGACGAATATGGCTGTGAATATGGGAGACAAGTCTGTATATATACGGGCCTTCTGGCCTCGAGAAGATGAGTCAATCAAGAAGTCATAGAAGCCTCCAAAGTAACAGGTTATGAGCCCGGCGCTCACTGTTAGTTAAAAACTCTATTTTCACTTCTACTTCACGATCTAAAAGAGACTCAAAAACCCTAACCCTCTCCTACTTAAAAACTCAACACCATCGATCAATCTTAGAATGTCTGCACCTGAGCCAGATCCCGGCTTTAACAAGACCAAATGTGGTTACATTGCCCTACTCACCTATCTTAACTATGAAACATGGAAAGAAACTACGACCCTTGTTCTGGAGGCTATGGACACATACAATATCATCACCAGAGAAGAATCTGAACTGCCTCCAATTGACATTAACTACCATGAATGCAAAAACCGAGTGTCCAAAGCTAAGTCAAAGATCTATCATTCATGCTCTCCCAATATACCATTTCTTCTCAAAGGCCTTAGGTCTCCAAAGGCGATGTGGAGTTCACTGCAAGTACCCTTGGAGAGTTCCGGAACTCACATCATCAGAACTACGATTCAATGTAAGTTTCAAGCATGCCACCTGCAAGAAGATCAAACAGTTACAGAATACTTTACAATACTTCCTGACTACCATCTCGAGTTAATCAGCACACCACAAGCTATCTCCGATGACGAAATGTGTACACATATCCACAATAACATGCTGAAAAAGTCATGTCGCCATGTGTAATTTACTGTAAGCTTTGTAATCTCCAGTAGTCTCCCATAACAGCCATAATGGCGGATAATGCAATTGTGCCCCAAGCCATTATGCATAATGCAGATAATGAACGTGCAATACACGGTAATCTTATGGTAGTATATCTATCTTACCCCTTTACTTTTGTGTACTATCTAAGTACTCTCAGGGTGATAGCGAGAGTGATTGTGCACAACATGGTGTAATCAAGTATGCTAGATCTGCACTATGGATTGTGTGGCAGAGGCTACATGTGCAATTGCACTGTCTGGTCAGAACTCACAGTCGGTAGTCAGAACTGTCACCATAATCTCATAAGAGCCTCCACCTGCTGTCACCCTGGTCTTATCTGAGCCCATTATCAGCTGTCAGAATCCACACCAATAGACACCCTGATCTCATCAGAGGCTTGTCAAGCTATCGCACTAGTCTTGTCAGAGCCCACCTACAGCTGTCAGAGTCTGGACGCATAGTCGTCGTGTTCTTGTCAGACTCTTCTCATGCAATCTCCATGGTCCTGTCAGAGCCCACCGTCAGTTGCCAGAGTCTGCACGTATAGTCGCCATGATCTTGACAGAGGCTTCTGAAGCTACCGCCCTGGTCTGTTCAGAGCCCACCATATCAGCACAATAGAATTATGTCTCTGGCAGCCTCTGGGAGTACTTGAAAGTTGTCGGACCAGAATCCCAGCATGGTCAAATCCCAGAGTCGCCTGGACCAATGCAGTGGCCTTCAGGTGCACCTGGGAACATCTGGGAGCGCCAGCGACAAGCCTGGGAGCACCTTGACTCACAGTAGAGCAGTCTGGGAAAACAACATCTTCTTTGGGATTGCTGCTGGTGCGCCAGGTAATCATAGCTACTACTTGTCATTCAAAGATTTTTAAAACTCCTGTATTCAGTTTGTATTCTCATCTATGTATCTATGTATCTATGTATCTATATAGCTACCAATCTACACACAGTATATCTGTACTGGCTGCAGGTGGTGCTTTAGAGCACTTAGAGGTGTGCCTGAAGATGACGATCGATTGAACTCAGAGATGCACATGGAGGCGGTGATCGAGCGAGTTTGGAGATGCACTTGGCGGCCATGATCATGTGAACATGGAGGTGGTAATCAAGCTAGATTGCAGATACACTGGGAGGCTGTGATCGAGCGAGTTTGTAGATGCACTTGGAAGCCGTGATCGTGCGAACTTGGAGGTGGAGATTGAGTCAGTGTGGATGTACCCTTGGAGGTGGTGATTGAGTCAACTTAGAGATGCACCCTGATGTGGTGATCAAGAGAGTTTGGAGATGCACTTGGAGCCCATGATTGTGCGAACTTGGAGGTGGTGAACGAGTGAGTTTGAAGATACACTGGGAGGCCGCAATGAAGTGAACTTAGAGATGAACCCCGAGGTCATGATTAAGCAAGTTTGGAAGAGAACTTGGAGGTGGTCGATGGGAGGTGCCCTGGGCGCAGATGAGACTCTATTCATCAGTTAGTTAACTTGCAACAGTGGGAATGTGATGAGGTGACTGTACCTTTGAGCTCTCATGGAGAGCTTGGGTGGTGGTGGTGGTCAATCTTGTAGGGAGGTATGCCGGAAGCTGACTCTACATTCAGGGGTCAACTCGTAACCGTGGGAATGAAAGGAAGATGAACAATCTCGGGTGGATGCTGTACACGGTGGATGCTGTACTCGGTGTATGCTGTACTCGGTGTTGACTCATGATCATGGCATGGAGATAGAGAGAGATGACTTAACTTTTTGTTCTGCAATAATGGTAGAGTTGTGGACGAGAAAGAGAGATGGGGGACAAAGATGGGAACAATATGGAGGATATGAGTGGATATGCGAAATAAGGGGTAAAACTTGCCTGATTGGGTTAAGCAGACTTCATCTTGGTGTTGTTACTGGGAGGATCGGGAGTTGTACCTGTTGTATTGGGAATGGTAAAATGACTCGCAGACAAAATTCTCTGAAGTCCCAGTTTCCCATGATGATTACCCATCTCATCTCATCTCTCTTCCTGCTTGTCCTCAACTCTAACATCACCTAAGAACACGAAGTTGAGTCATCCCTCTCTATCTCTGCATGCCATGATCATGAGTTAACACCAAGTACAGCATACACTGAGTACTGCATACAACAAGTACTGCATACACTGAGTACTGCATTATCCCGATATTAACTGACACCAGCTCCCAGCCAGCCTATCATCTGTCGGCAGATCTTGTTGTACTCAGTACCCTACATTCCCACAATTAAGATTTAACCAATCAATAGAGTCTCAGCTCCCATCGCACCTTCCTCCCAATCTACCGCCTCCAGCTCGACCGCCTCCAAGTACCCTAAAATCTCAATCGATGATGGCTTCGAAGTGCATCTCCAAGCTTGCTCGATCATGGCCTCAAAGTGCATCTCCAAATTCGTTCCATCATGGGCACAGAGTGGATCTCTAAGTTCACTCGATCACGGCCTCCAAGTGTATATCCAAACTCCCACAATTTTGGCCTGCCAGTTCGCACCATCATGGCCTCCCATTGCATCTCCAAAGTTGCTTGATTACAGTGTGGTGAAGCGGCAGAGCTCTCGTGGCATCAGAAGGGAATTTGTGAGAAAGAGTGGTTCTGGCTCGAGCAGCATTGGAACAAGGTGAGAGGATATAAAGGGGTACCCGGCCGTGAAAAACCACACACATAGCGTTGATCTATGACATTTTGGCAACAGTTTGTGTGACGAAGAGCTGGGAAAGACAGACTGTGTATGTCGTGTAATGAGATGATGTGTATATACTTCCCATTGCCAAGTCTGTCTTCTTACGCCCCCCCCTCTGTGGCACAGACTGTCTCCGTTGTCCCCATGACTCCGTATGCCCCCCGCTGGCTTCCCCGTGCCAAACTGCATGGTGCTGGTCAGTATGTTTATATATAGAGAGAATAAGACAGATAATGCGTGCCATATTATGATGTAGCGAATCTTGTGACTGTAAGAAAGATGAATATGATAGACGAAATGCCTTGTGGTTGTGGAACCCTAAGAATCACTGCTGTGAGAATATGGTACCAAGTCTCCCGCAGAGCTGCGCAGAGGTCTCAGCTGCTCCGAAATTTGACTCTCCTATAAGTCAAATATCAGAGCATCCTGAATGCACCTCCATAACTGCAGGTGCTTGCAGGAGCATCTGAGAATGCTCTTGCAGAGTCTGAGAGCACTTTGTGTAGCTCCAGGGAGGCATGGCAGCATATGGAAGTACTTAGGAGCACGGGTGAGGTCGACTGGAGTGTCTGGATGGTTTGTGTGTGGCTTCTGGACCGATTTACATTTTGCTGATGCATCAGATGACTGGGTCCACATGTATAGTGACCGTGATCTCGGCAGAGGCTTCTCAAGCTATCATCCTGGTCTTGCCAGAGCCCACCGTCAGCTGTCAGAGTGTGCACATATACTTGCTGTGATCTTTGTCACCACACATGGTCAATTATCATAATCTAGACATGCATTTCACCAATTGCCAGTCTAGTTGTGATTTTACAACCATTTATGCATCGAATGAATGTAGTCAGTTTTCCATCAATTGTATTCCAATAATGAACCATCAAACTAATATATACAATATACATTAGCAGCTACATGTCCACATCAACAATGACCATCTGCGGATCCCACTAGTGTGAGGAATGAGTGTGTGTAACCTGCCGGTGGTCCGGGATCGGACCTGTCAACTGGGTCAGTTTAGTTCCAGACCAATCCAAAAACTCCACTAGCTGCTTTTTGGCAGGCTGAACCCATACCTGTACCTGTCAACTTGAGGGTTTTGCCGGGTTGGCTTGACCCATTGGTTCCAATCTCTGGTTCTGGTTTTCAGGTATTTCTATTCGTGGTAGAATTCAGAGATCCTATTATCAATTGCAAAATATTGACTTTGGGATGTAATTTTCTTTTTGGATGTATTGCCCAGCTGTTGTGTTAGCAACGGTTCCGGACCGTCACTTCGGGTCCGGGTCCAGGTCCAAACCGAACGGTTGCCAAATTGGCGGTCTGGGTCGTCAATAAACCCAAACTGCCCACTCGGGTAAGGTTCCATGGTAAATACCCAACCCGTCTGAATCGGGAGGGTTGTAAGCGGGTCGCCCAGCGGGTCCATCCATAGATTCGTATAAGGCTCTTGTATTTGCAGTGTGTTAATAGTATCTTATCAGAATCGCGTTTTCAGCAACCAACAATGTGCTTTTGCTTGTTGAGCAGTTTGCAATGTTGATTAATTCGGTATCTGTGTTTCACCTTCGATACATGGAACTTTGCCTCGCAAGGCGGTCAATAATACCGGTATGCATCCGAAGATCCGCGCGATGCCTTGATTAAGAAATATGCAAGTCCTAAAACTGTTGACGCTCCTTTGACGCTCATTTTCAGGATGCCGCAGGGAGCATGTCGCTGTTGTTTTTGCCAGTGAATGCTGCCAATATCTCATAAATGGATGTCTGCAACCAATCTGAACATAACTTACCCAAGATGCAAAGCTAAAAATCATGGACGCTCCATTGACACTCATTTTCAGGATGCCGCAGGGAGCGTGTTGATGTTGTTTTTGCCAGTAAAGGCTGCCAATATCTCATAAATGGATGTCTGCAACCACTCGGAACATAACTTACTCAAGATGCAAAGCTAAAAATCGATGACGCTCAGTTGATGCTCATGCTAAGAATGGGGCGGTGACCATGTTGCTATCTCTTTTGCCAATAAAAGCTGCCAATACGTCCGTTATACATAACAATGACCAAGTCACTGCTGAATTACCGTACTTACAAGACCACAAATCGTTGACACTCCGTTGACGCTCATTTTAATGTATTGTCCATTCATCATCTGCTGCCGTCGATAATTGTTTTCATCCTAATTTGACTTTATTGGTTGTCTTTCTGCATGATTAAGACTCGGCCCTGTGGCAAAGCCGAGCGGCATAATAATCTTGCACTGTTCACTCTCACACGACTAAAAATCATGTATCATGCCAAAAGATTCATTGCGCCTGATATATATCTATTTAGGAACCGATATTCACACGCTACTTCTTACCATTCGCGCATAGTATATCTCTAACTGAAACTCTCGGTCATGCTATATAAAGCTGGTAAACCATTGACGGATTCTGTCCTACTTATTCTTCCCTCCTTTATTTCTCCGCGTTTCTGCTGCATTGACCGTCACCAACAACTTTTCAGCCTGTCTCTTTGACTTCCGTGTTGGCCGAACCAATCCGGACACATTTGGCGTGGCGCTGACATCCTGCTGCTCTGGGCAGTCCGGATCCTTGATGCCATTGTTCTGCTGTATATCGGATTCATCGTCTGCTGCGCAATCCTCTTCGCTGTCAATTGGAATATCCAAGTTTCCATTCCAGTTTAGGGAATCATCGGTGTCCGAAATGCTTTCAGGTGCGCTATCCTTGTCGCTTTCGACTGGATGACGGTTGATTCTTCACATTTGGCGGACATTTAACATTTGAGTTCGTCCTCCAGGGAGGTCCTTTGCAGACAAAGCTGGTGGCAAAGGCGATCTTTCAGACAATTTAAATGCAGCCGTACCATCATGTTGACACAGTGACCAGGATACTTTGACGATGTCTTCCGTGTCCGAAATGTATCCTACGGCGGTCATCTGCTTGTTTTGAGCGCGAGATTCCTTCTGGGTAGCACGTAGGTTTTGGCTGCCCTGCCACATCTCCAAAAAGTCGTGAACCTAGGCCATTCTGTGCAATTTCCTTTCCTCCACCTCTTTCTTCATTTCCGAGTTGTTTTCTGTGTTCATGGTATCCAATGCTGGGTCAGTGCCTGCCAAAATACCGTTATTGGCTCGAGAAAACTGCCTTACTATGACATTTTTGCGAAGAGTCTAGCTGGTGGTTTTTGACTGCCTCCACCCAATGACATCTCAGCCAAGGAAAAAACTGGCCTCCACTCCGACACCATGTCGTATGATGGAGAATATGTCGCACGCCACATTAGAGAGATCGGCATACTTTGAGTGCCTTTCTTCCTGTTGGCGCCACCAATCGGTTATGTCCGGTATCCAAAATGTACTACTAATTTCCATTAGGTCGGAGTGGTAATCATTGAGATTTGGATTAATTTGTCCCCAGTTCTTTGGTGCTTCAGGCGGCAAATTCAAATGGAGCCTGGCGGGGGTCAATAAGCGGGTTGCGCGATCACTTCGTCCGGGTGTCGTGTCAGCCACATTGTTAGGCGTTAAGTATTCCTCATCATCGCTGGACAACTCATATCGATCAATTGATGATTGATAGGACCCTGATGCCGTTGCAGAGGGGAAGAGATTGTTGCTCGGTACGGTTTCGAGTTTATTGACAGGCACACGTTGATGTTTGGCATAGTATTGATTCTCAACATACTTCAGAAAGGCCTCTTGGTATTGTGTAGGGTAGGATGTCTCGTGCTCAGGAGTAATATCCATTCCCTTGTCCCACTTTCTGAAGGATCGCAACTTCCGGAAAGGATTGAGGATGTGTGCGGAAATAAAAAGCATGCCCGTCGTTGGAGTCACTTCAGCGTAGTATTTGGAAAGCTTCTGTTGAGCTAACTTCACAGCGAAGAACAAGTCTTCTTTCCACTGAGTCTTCTTCTTGGCCAAAGCTCGCATTACGCCATCCATGTGATCGAACATGTCATTGTACACTGTGATGACGTGATGCAATGTGACCGTATGCCTCTTCGACATCCCAAGGGTCCAATATCGAAATGGCCTCAATACTTCCATGACATACTTGACAATCGTCCACTCATCCTGTGTTGTGAATAGTGGCCGGTATTCACTGTATTTTGGATTTTGAAGCCACTCGCGTGTGAATTCTCGTGATTGGTAGGTGTGCTCGAGCAACTCCAGTGTAGAGTTCCAACAGGTCTTCACATCCATAACCGGAAGTACTGCAATGCGGACTTTAGCTTTTTGACAGTCAATGAAATCGTTTCGGCGACCAGGTGTTGGCGTAATTAATACAGCAAGCATTCCCTGCTATATGAAGGTCAGCTTCAGGACATTCAAAATATCATGAAATATGTACTTTCTCGATTATCTTCGCTAAACCTGGTTTCATGGCCGACACCCTGTTGATTCTAGCATTGCCCTCTTTTCGATGTCTCTGACTCTTCCCAATGTCCATGCTTTCATTCTCTCCAAATTGCTGATCGCGCTCATGGGCTTCCCAAGACTCGGTGCAGTCTTTCACACCGAGACTGCTGATGAATGCACCTAAAGCCAGCTGTATGACGTGCGACATGCATGGTATGTGGTTCCTCAATGCCGGCCACTTGATTCCAGAGGCCTCAAGTGTTGATTGCAGCTCACGTGTCATCAAGTAGTTTGAGGAAGCATTATCTGATGTAATACCAAGGAAACAGCCGTCAGTAAGCTCAAAACGATCCAGCACGTCCTTCAAATGTACAGCTAGCCTTGCTCCAGTATGTTGGCTCTTGACCTATCATCCTTAATTAGCTTTCGAAACGGGAACAGAACAGGCGATACACCTCATCGAAAGCGAGTTGAACTTCACGCAATGCCGAATTTCAATGCATATAGTAAGCAATGACCGACGTTATGGCTAGTTTGTTCGTTGAAGTCCATGCGTCCAAAGCTAAACTAACTTTATTTCGTAATGGCAGTTCATTCTTAATTGCATCCACAGTCAGTCCATATTCCCTCCGGCAAATGTGAGTAAGGGTCGTAGTGGACGGTAGGACTAGGTTGTCGCGTACCGCCTTATATGACCATTGTAGCTCAAGAATTGATCTAGCATTCCATGGAATGCGTGCCGAAACAAATCCTAACATGAGGTAGCGATTCCACGTGTCTTGGTGAAATTTGGAAGTTTCAAAGTCCTTAGCTGCCAGTTTGGACCGTTTTGTCTGTCATTTCGATTAATATGGATTTAACTGAATATCAAATCTGATTTTCCTCTGCAAACTTACTATTGTGATTCCTCGACCTCCTTGCCTCTTCAGGATGGCCAAAGCTGTTTCATCAACCGTCGAACTAGTGAATTCAGTAACCTCTGACTCTGTTAATTCGTTGAACTGTGTGATGTGAGCTTTTGCCAGCAAGTGTTTCCCCATTGAGCTGTTCCCATGTTCTGATGGATGGCGAAGAATTTGATGACAAACAATACAAATGATGCCAGCGCTGCCGGTCTACTCAATTCCGCAGTGTAAATAGAATCGCCACGACGGCGCATGTCCAGAATTGTTCCAAGCAATATGCCGCTTTGAGCCTTCATTCATTGAAGCCCACCAAGCATCGACGATGATTTGCAATGTAAGGTCGCTCAAATAGCGAATAAACACAGGTTCATTTTTGGAAGAGATCATAACCTCGAGCAATGAGGTGGTCAAAGATCTTGTATCGGACATGGCGGTAGAAATTAGCATCCTGAGTATTCCGACTCGAGAGACTGCTGAAAATAATGATACAGTAAAGCCGACTGCGGGTTCATAAATATTGACTCTACAGCTACATGGAAAATGATCAGATCAGTAAGACATTGCACGCATAGTTGTGAAGTTGAATACAAGGACAGATTGCAATGACTGACCGCGTAAAACTCCATTTAGGAATGGCATAATCCAGTGGATTGCTGTGTAGCGTTCAGAGCCTTGACGCACCGTGGGCGCTGAATGGTAGGAGGCAGATTCGATATCGTCACTTGCATTTTTGCCAATAAAGGCTGTCGATAGAATCATTGTGGTTTATCTGCATTCCATTCCGATTAGATTATCGAAGATGCCAGCGCACAAATCGTTGACGCTCCGTTGACACTCATTGCTGGACATAGTTACAATCTTGTCGTAAGCATATTTGCCTAGAACGGCAGCTAACAGTACGATCGTAGATCATTGTGGTCGCATAGCCCCTTGATTTTCCAAGATGGAAGGCCTAGTATCGTTGATGCTCCGTTGACGCTCATTTTTAGGGCATAGTGACGATGTTGTGCAAAGCATTGTTGATTAGAAAGTGGGCAGATAGTTCGATTATGTGTTAATGTTGCCGCACTGCCCTTGGATTCTCCAAGTTGCATGGCCAAAAGTCGTTGACACTCCGTTGACGCTCATTTTTACGGCATAGTGACGATGTCACCGAAAGCATTGTTGCCTAGAGAGACGGCCGATAGCTCGATTATGTGTTAATATCGCCGCACTGCCCTCGGATTTTCCAAGATGCAAGGCCAAAAGTCGTTGACGCTCCATTGACGCTCATTTTTTGGACATAGTTGTGATGTCCTACTAACCGTTTTGGCCTAGAAAGGCAGCCGATAATCTGACTATGGCTCAATGTCGCCTCACAGCCGTAGGATATTACATGATACAAGGCCAAAAGTCGTTGACGCTCCGTTGATGCTCATTTTTAGGACATCGTAGCGATGTTGTTGCAAGAGGTTTTGCCTAGAAAGGCGGCCGATAGCGCGATTATGGGGTAACTTCCCCGCACAGCTCATGCATTTTCCAAGATGCAAGGCCAAAAGTCGTTGATGCTCTGTTGACACTCATTTTTAAAACATAGTAGAAATGCTGCCACCACCATTGATCCATAGAAAGGCGGCCGACAGTTTGATTATGATGTACCGTAACCGCACAGCCTACTGGATGTTTCATGACGCAATGCCAAAAATCGTTCACGCTCCGTTGACGTTCATTTTTACGATGCGGCAACAAGTGTGTCATTGTACTTTGTCGTAATAACGCCGACCTCTACATCCACTTTGGCAGGTTGTGACAATGCAGCCCACTGATTACTGAATGTGTAAGACTAAAAATCGTTGACACTCTGTTGACGCTCACATTAATCACATCGAAACAGCCTTTGTACACTCAATAACGGTATGCAACCAAACATATACTCATTATTGACCTCCAGCATTGCGTTTGTATGTATTATCATTTGCATCCAGGAGTTTAGTTACCTCTCAATTTCTGATCAACTGCTATCTACGCTATCTGAGTGACAAATGATGTGGCCCTATCACATTCCCACAATTCCGGCCAGCAATTGACAGCATGTGGATCATTTCACTAGTTTTTGGTAAATATAGCTCGACTTCCTCACCATTCCTTATCCAGCTCCCACTCCTCGATTTCCATGACGTACCACAAGCAATTTCAAATATCTCAACCGTGTGTACCAGGTCTGTGCGGAGAGTTATGCAGTTGGATACATGGATGAACTTAGCATGACAGTTGTCATTCAAATGGATTCGTCATGTGCACTGACCGCTCGTTCTATGACACGTATGACATCACTCACTTAAATTTCGTTAGCACATTTCATCACTAATATTGCTTTTGCATTGTCACTTAACAGTCACTAGCGGAAAGAAACCACACGTTTTGGCCGTCTTACAGTGTGGTTTGGATTCTTGAACTCTCATATGGTGCGTTCGACCCTTGCACATGCACAGACTAATTATCATGTCTCACAATTTTGTCACTGAAATCAAGAAAAAGCTGACACGTAGCAAAATTGGTAAACAACCTGCTTTTCACCGCGATCGCACATTAAAAATTACAGGTTGCATATCTATTCTTCTGCAGTCGCAGGAGCCGTCACCATCTCTTCGTCGGAAGCCGATATCTATATGGTAATTTGCTGGAGGCTATATGCAGGGGTAAAAGCTTACTGGTTCAACAGAGCTTACTGGTTCAACTGGCTTCGCTTTTAACAACTTGGACAAATCGGGCTCCGCAGCGCGTTTACCACTAGGTATGCTTGAATTTGACTGCGGCTTCACCGAACCAAGCCTGATATGACTACTTCCTGGTCGAGTAGTCCCTTGCGGCCTTTGCGATACTCTGGGGACAATGTCAACACTTTCCATAAGCTCTCCAAATGTTGTTGGTGGAGGTGACGGAGCGTCAACATTTGTTTGCGGCTGAACGACTGCCGGAACCCTCAATTCAAATGTGCCGTACTTCTTATCTCGTTCACGGAAGTAGTTGGCAGCATCTTCCCATCCCGGTTGAGTCGCTTCATCGAGCTTCATATGCTTCCGCCGAAACCTCTCCATGCGCTGCTGTACTGATTTGGTGATCGTGCGCTTCACCCAGCCGGGTTTGCCATCTTCGCTCAGCTTGCCCTGCTCAGTCTCTTCATCATCCTCATCATCCCCATCCTCCCCATTGTCGGAACATGCAAGATCACTCAGACTGTCTCCGATAGCAACCATAATCACCTCAAACCTGTTTTCGGGCTCTCTGTACGTCAATCCCCCGATTTCAGCATGCTTCATATCGTCCTGCTCTTGCTGAACCGCTGCCTCTGCATCTTCAACTTGCTTTCTTGCCCCAGCGGTCTCTCTCTCAACATAATCCTCCATCCATTTCTCTTTCTCTTCAGTGCTTAAGAAGTGTGTTTCTAGTCGTTTCCCCGCCGCAAGCTGCTTTTTGGATCTCAAGCTGCGCAATGCCCCAAGTGCTCGGACTCTCTCTGCTTCGAAGCCGCTCGTGCCTTCATTCGCATGATGGCGTTGTTGGGTTGACCGCTTTGTCGATTTGCCGTATTTGCGAGCCGGAAGTGGCGAAAAGATCTTTTTCGTAGCACTGACCATTGTAGTTTGCGTGGGATTTGATTGTGGGCGATATGTTGCAAGTTATGGACAATATGGAGGCAAGCTGCGTCTTTTATGTCAAGGTTGGTACGTTTACTCATCTTGAACAAAGCTAAATCTCCCTCTTGACTGTCAATGAATCAGGAATAGTGACGTTAACCGTACAACATGACATGGTTGTTAGCCTCATTTTCATGCAATATCCCAGGGATTATTTGACACAAACATCAGCAGATGTCCTTTCCCTCGAACGACATCCTATTAATATATAGCGATTAGGCGATTCCGGCGGTCGTACACCGCAGTTTATCCCTGTTACCAAACACACAACATCAGACCAACTTTTGGCAAATTGCGGGGCGGTTGGAAACCCCTGCAACTTGCAGCCATACTCAGTTGGATTCATCTTGAGCATAACGATCATGTTGGCTGCTACTTATTCCATTCTGCCAAGAAGCTAACTATACAGTCCTCAGGGCTTCCCACTTCCTCTCGTTATCATCTTCCTCTCCTATTCCTCACCAGCACATCACAGATACACAGCCACCTCTGGCAGGTGAGAGCGGATCGTATACCGGCCAATTGGCGGGCGCTACAACAAATACGGACATTCTTGGCACACAACAAGAGGGCAAACACAAGTTGATTCACCGCGACGCTGCCAACGCAGCCACCAAATATATGACCCAGGATGCACATACTATAAAAATCGTCCGCAAGACAGGAAGCAGGAAAAATAACAAGAAGCATGCGGTGGGATGTGAGTGTATCCATATCGAGGCAATCGGTGGTCAATTAACTGTATAACGTAAAGCGGGTGTCTGTAGAGAGCTACGTAACGAATGTATTGCTGCCTGTAACTGGAACCCTCCATGGTCGACAAAAAGCATTTGGCCGCACGGTCCGTGAAACCGAACATCATGATGTTGTCAGATCTGGGACTTTTGCAGATGAATTTCGTGATAAGCTTCCCCGTGAGTGGACGAAGCAGGCATTAATCACCTTAGAGGTGGCTACGGAAGCGTATATGGTAGAGGTAACAGCCGAATTTCATTGTTAGAAGCAGCAACTAATGTCTTTTAGGTTTTCAACATGACTGCAACTATGGCAAGGCAAGGAGGTCGGGTACAGCTGGAACAGTCCGACCTGTGCCTGGCGTTGAATATAGCCAAATGGCCAAAGAAGGCTTTTCGCGCGCGGCAATCGAGGAAACGAAATACCTCATTCAGAAACCACGCACCGAGGTCCGAGAACAGAAGAAGTGGGGTGTTGAGTTTCCTGGGCACAACAAGGTGAAGGCTGCAATACAAAGACACCCGGCAATGCTTCGTCAAAACCAATTGGCTGGCTGCCTTCTGTGCCAATATGGCACCGCAGAGAATCCACAGACACACTGGAGACGCAAAAGAACTGGTGCACCTCCACCCGACCGACGCAGAGAGCGGGCTCCAGAGCCGACTCCACCACTGCCCAGCACGCCACCCGCCCCAACTGGTAACATTTCCAGAGTTCAACCTTCTAAAATAGTCGATTTGGCCGCCGGATATAGGTATTTGAATACAGCTCTTCTCCATGTGGAATTTGTCGATGTTGAGGAAGCCGAGCACGATACCGATTCTGATCCAGATATGCTGAGTGATGAAAGTTAGTGCAATCTCTGTGGTGTGGTAATGCAGGTAAGAATCATTTTGGAGACAAGAGCAGCGGATTGAGCGATCCTGCAACTGATGACGAGCATTGAGCGAAAGACACGGGATTTTGGAAATTATTATTAAATATATCTATGTACTATTAAAGACCAATGTAGTGATCAAGAAGAAAGTAAATTAAAATGCCAGAAAGGCAGCCAAAACAATGGGAATGATGGACTGTGCCAAATTAAATGATTGCATATTGCGGATACAGCCATGGCAAAATCAGCATCAACGGAGCATCAACAATTTTTGGTCATGCGTTTTGGGAAATCACACCCCCGATAGGTTGTAGTCAGTCATAGAGGAATTCTTGGCTGCCTTTATAGGCAAAACAGATTGCAATACCCTCCCTGCAACATCATGAAAATGAGTGTCAACGGAGCATCAACGATTATTGGTCATGCGTCATGGGAAATCACGCCTCTGATAGGTTGTAGTCTGTCATAAAGGAATTATTGGCTGCCTTTATAGGCAAAACAGATCGCACTACTCTACCTTCCCCATCATGAAAATGAGCGTCAACGGAGTGTCAAAGATGTTTGGTCATGCGTCCTGGGAAATCACACCTCCGAAAGGTTGTAGTTAGTCATAGAGGAATTTTTGGCTTCCTTTATAGGCAAAACAGATTGCAATACCCTCCCTGCCCCATCATGAAAATGAGCGTCAACGGAGCGTCAATGATTTTTGGTCATGAGTCCTGGGAAATCACAACTCCGATAGGTTGTAGTCAGTCATAGAGGAATTATTGGCTGCCTGTATAGGCATAACAGATTGCAAGACCAAATATTGTTGACGCTCTGTTGACGCTCTGTTGACGCTCATTTTCAGGATGTGGTTGCGTGTGTGAGTATGCTTGTTTTGAACATCAAGGCGGCTAATACGTGGAAAATGAACCGTGACGTACCAATGTCAATATTTCACGATTAACAGTAGCATATCTGAATGCGACCATAGATGTGAAACCCGAAGCCCAGAACCGGAGATTGGAACTGACGGGTCTAGTCAAACCCGGCGAAAACCGCAGGTTGACTGGTATTGGTCCGGATTTGGCCCGCCAAGAGTCAGCGGGTCCAGTTTTTGGACGGACCTGGAACCTAACCAACCCATTTTTGCGGTCCAGACCTGGACCGCTGGCGTGTTACCCAGACCCGTTGCTAACATCAGCCACCTGTACAATCAAAAAAACAGAGATAGGATTCCTGCGCAATCATGAAAATGAAAGTCAACAGAGTGTCAACGATTTTTGGTCTTGCATCTTGGGTAATCGGAGTGGCGATTGGTTGAGGACATTTATTAACGAGGTATAGGCCGCCGCTATAGGCAAAAGAGACTGCGACATGCTCCCCGCCCCATTCTGCAAATGAGCATCGACAGAGCATCAATGATTGTGCTCTTGTAAGTAAGGTATTTAATTAGAGACTTGGTCGCTGCGATGCATAATCAAAGTATTGGCCACCATTATGGGCAAAAATGCCCGCGACGACATCGCTACTATCTCCTGGAATATCGTGGCCACAAAGTGTCAATGGTTTTTGGTCTTGTCAGTTAGGTAATTAAAAAGTTGTTTGGTCTTTGTTATATATAATCAAAGTATTGGCAGCATTTATAGGCAACAGAGAAAGGGACACAGTGCCTGCCCCATCATAAAAATGAGCGTCAATGGAACATTGACAATTGATGGTCTTGCGAGTCAGGTAATTACAGAGTGATTTGGTCATTGTCAGACATAATCAAAGTATTCGCCACCTTTATAGGGAAAAGAGACTGTGACCCGCTCCCTGCACCATCTTGAAAATGAACGCCAATGGAGCGTCGACGATTTTTGGCCTGGCATTGTAGTTAATCAAAGTGCGATGTGGCTGTGATTGTCTATATACAATGTTTTGACTTGTTTTCTACGCTATACTGCTCATGAACACTGAGTCGTAACTTTGAAAATAACCTAACTTCTGATTGTCCGGGAGGTTGTCGTGGGAATATCTCTTGCTTATCTGGCTATAAAAGCTGCCAAGGCCTTCTTTATTGATGTCTACAATGAAGTGCCACTCAGATTACCCATGATACAACACAAAAAATCCTGGATGCTGCATTGACGCTCAGTTTCAAGATGTGGTGGCCATGGTCTGAGCATCGGTTGCAGATGATTGTTTCGGGTGAGGATCCGGGTCGGAACCAAACCATTACGAAATTGGCCGTCAGGGTTGTCTGTACCCCAGCACCTCAACAAGATTTAAATCTATCCGGACGTCACAAGCAAACCTCCAAGACACTCCGGTCGCCCTGAGCAGTGCTTCCAAGTACTTTCAGATGCTCCGGGGCATCCCTGGACCTGAAAAAAGTGCTCTCACAGTATTTGAGAGCATAATCAGGTGCTCCGATATGTGACTGATGGGATAGTCAACTTTTGGAGCAGCTGAGACCTCTACGCAGCTCTGCAGCCGACTTGGTGCCATATTCTCACAGTAGAGGATCTTAGGGTTCCATGACCACCAGGCATTTTGTTTATCATATTTGTCTTTGTTACAGTCCCAAGATTCACTGCATCATAATATGGCATGTAATATCTATCATAGTCACTCAATATATATACATACTGTCAATCTGGCCGCAGACGGTACTCAAGTGCAATTGGAGGAGCACCTGGCGATGCCGATTGAGAGAACTTCGAGGTGTACTTAGAGGCTATCATGGCTGGAAAATTTGTTTCTCGCCACTACCGCCGTTCTGTTTGTGGTGATGGATTTGAGTGCGGTCATCAAGTGGGTTGGTTTAGGGTTGAGTGCGGTGGAGCCGCATGCGGTGTAGTTCTTGTGTATGTGTCAATTAGACCTAGAGAGAGTCAGTGTGTTTAGGTCAATTGAGAGAGAGTGAGTGTGTTTAGGTCAATTGAGAGCGAGTCAGTGTGTTGAGGTCATTTGAGAGGGATTCAGCACAGCAGACATGTCCCAACTCTGTTTGGCTGGGGGAAGCCTGTGAGGGGCATGCAGAGCTACTGTGATAACGGAGATGAACTGAGCAACGGGGAGTATATATTCCGGAGATGGCAGGCGAGATAGAGATCATCTCATTATACGAAATACCCAGTGTATCTTTCCCAGCTCTTCGTCGCACACACTCTTGCCTAACCTTCATGGATCCAAGGAATTTGTGTGGTTCATCACATCCGGGTACCTCATCATATCCTCTGACCCTGTTCCTACACTCCTCGAGCCTGAACCGCTCATTCTCCCGAATTCCCTTCAGATGCCATCAGAGCTCAGCCGTTTGGTCACATCGTGATCGTGTGAACTTAGAGATGTACTTGAAGGTTGTGATCGAGCGAGTCTGGAGATGGACCTGGTGGGGGAGAGTGAGTGAACTCAGAGATGCACTTTGAGGCTGTAATCGAGCGACATTGGAGGCCATGATTGAGGGAACTTGGAGTCTGTGATCAAGTGAGTTTGGAGATGCACTTGAAGGCCGTGATCGTGCGAACATGGAGGGTGTGATCGAGTGAGTTTGATGATTCACTTGGAGGCCGAGATGGAGTGAACTCAGAGATGCACTTGGAGGCCGTGCTTGAGTGAGTATGGACATGCACTTTGAGGCTGGGATCAAGTGAACTCAGAGATGCATTTGGAGGCCGTGATCGAGCAAGTTTGGAGATGTACTTGGAGGTTGCGATGAAGCGAGGTTGGATATCCACTCAGAGGGTATGACCAATCGAGATTGGAGGAGTACTTCGAGTCGGTCAATCTGGCAGCGGTAGCATCAGCAACAAACCTAGTTTCTGTCAGGAACACCTTGGTGTTCCTGCCGGTCCTGACGGCTCTGATGCAAGCTCGTACCCTCTGATGGAGAATCATACGCGACCCATTGCCTAACCAACCGGTCGCGTTGCATACCTACCCTGCGGCGACTATTATACCATGTCTCGTATGCTTGCGACGTGTCGCGTTCTATATTACCCTGTGGACGGTCATGCAAAGTCAAGCAATCGCAGGCGCGGTGTCGCGATTCCTTTACTTTGCGTCCGGAATGCGGTGACGTATATGCACCGTCAGAACAAAACTTGTGTTACACTCTTCACAGGGGCTCCAGTTACGCTGTAGCCATTTACCCAACGCCTAGCGCTGTGTATGCCTTTCTCCGGCCGATTGCCACATTTTACCTCTCCACTATTGGTATTTATCAGATGCCACACTCTGCCATATATGTATATCCTTGATATCTTGTCACTTATTAAAATACAGTCTTCGCTTCGGATACATCGCTTGCCATTGCATTTGCTTCGCCATTATCGTATTTTACTGGTCTGAAATTTACTGTCCAATCTTCACACTTTCAAGTAGTATGCCCTCAGTCCTTCAAATTCTGCATTGATTCATCATCGGTTAGCAATGCTTCTTCCTCCTCATCGTCATCCGCATCGTCGCCATCGTCGCCCTCATACCCGTCGACATTGCTGGTTCGCAGGTCAAACCTCTCGAGTTCAGTTGCGGCCCGTAGTGGCCGGCTGGCAGTGGGGTTGGCATCCCTCTCGTCAATTTCATCACCTGCATCGTCATAATCGTCGCTGCCCCCTGGTACCCCGAAATGCAGTTCATCATCCGTACAATTGTTGTCTATCAGGATATTTGGGTCAGTGCCTCCCATCTCAGGCTCCTCTAGCGCCACCTCGGAGGTCAAATAGTCAAGAAGAATTGTAATGTCATCACGCGCTGCTTCTATACTGATGTCCTCGGCAGGCATTGGGTTCTCCGCCTGTTGGATTTGATGCTTGACTGTTGCAAGAATGTTTTGTACACCCTCTGTTGGTAGCTCTCTGGTAGTGCGTTCCAGTGATTTATCAAGAATGTATACGTGTCTGCAATGCCAGGCGAGGATAACAACTTGCGACCTGTTGCAGCGCCGCAGGATGCGTCCGTACCACCGTTGTTCTTGTAGTCGAAGTACATCAGCAAAAACTAAATCTCCTTCATTAAATTCATTTAGCTTATTGTACCCACAAACCCAAAAAAATGAAATCACGGTTTCCCTGAATCATGGCATTGCTTTAATGTTCCAGAGTGTTCTTTGAGTCGTCGCAATGCCGTTTTCAAGCGTTACAACCAGTGTACCCACGCTTGTGAATGTGACAACAAGCACTTGACGAATGGTTCACAGTTCCTTTGGCAATATCCCAAATCATCTCTCGGCATACCCCTATGTCGCCCAATTCGATTAGTCCTCGCGATGATGAAAGTACTTGCTCCATTCGTTTAATGAAGCATGTAGTTCTTGTTTTGCATAACCCTGATGGCTTAATTTGACCAATGATAGTTACCATGCAGAATTGGTTCCCGATATTGAATTTCTTGATACAAGATCGTCAGTAGCTTGCAGTTCGTCACGGGAGGGTTATGCATTATCGCGATTATGATTTCATGCGTTTGAGATCAGACTTCAGTAAACCATCAGTTCTATTACATTTACTACCATTATGATATATCGATGGAACCTAGAATAAAATAGCACAAAGAGGAAATCCTAAATCCGATTAGTGACACCATTTCTAACCTCCAAGCGACATCGCACCATCTACAATCGTACTTCCATCGAATAATCCTGTATTCTCAACGCTGGTAATGTTGGTGATGTCGTTGCTGTTGCTGTTGCTGTTGCTGCAGGGGACGGGCTGGCTGCTGCTGGCAATGGCAGACCCACGCATAGGCAGCACAGCAGAAAATTGCATACTAGCTTCAGTAGCAGCAACAAAGCTGCTGAGATGATTGAAAGAATTGTCAGGCTGCTCTATCAGCTCCTCCGGGACGTAATCAAGGAAGTCCTCATCAAAGCTGCCCTGGTTGTTGTGCGGTTGTGCCATCGCTGGGTCTGTGACAGTTGAGTGAATCCTTCGGTGAATCATGCTGCTGATATTGTCAATCTGTTTGGGTTGAACCTCTGGTGAGGAAGAATGAAAATCCGCATCGAGAAGATGAAATACATCCATGCATGCATTATTAACCGCATGATTAATGTGTGTTGTATCGCGCTTATGTTGTGCTCCACCTCCTGGACCAAACACTGGCGGGACCCTGAACTCGCCTGTGTTCCAGGCCGACAGACAATGGTGGATGGCCGTTGCGGTGAGGGCAAACAATGTTGGGTTGATGTTATCAATTAATCATTTATCTTTCATGCCCATTTGTCGTATGCCATAGAAGTATGTCCAGTGAATAAGATCCACAATTTCAGTTGCTGCAAATCGAAACTTGCACTCCAAAATTGATTGTCAAGACAATGATTGAACAAGAAGGGAACTTTGAACTTACCTCATGAACGTTTGTGGGGCATGTAAACCTGTTCTTGGCCAATAGCCAGGCCACCATTCTCCAGATCCCTGTAGGCGACTGTGTTCGAAATCTGTAAATGGAGTCGATTTAAGTGTTGCAGCGGTATACTAATGCTGAGTGGGAGCAAGTAATCTTTGCAAGAGCCTGATGCACAATGTCAGCGATGAAAACAATCGTTGAGATGATTCATTTACCGCTTAAATGTAGGCACATGGAGGGTCTGAGTTTCTCTGGGCTGGATCAATCCTAGCGATTTCCTCACACCACCAACTATGAATCTGAGCGATCTTCACCTCATTGGTGGCAAAGGAATTCATAAACATCGCATAATTCATAGCTATAGGCTTCACACGTGCCATGACCATCACTGGAACACCTGAAAGAGTTGTCTGGGCGTTGTATTCTGCACCGACCATGAGGCCTGTCACATCGTCGACAAAGGGCTCATATCACCACAAATTTCCAGCTTTCCATGCACCCAATAGCTCATCGGATTAGTTTGAATCCTTCCTCTAGTAAATATATTGATTACCGGGCAGATTCAATCATTCAAATGGTTAATCGAATACTTTCTTGGATGGCAGCAGTGCTGGCTCGCGTTCATCCTCCTCCTCCGAGACAATATGGACCTCCCGACGCTCAGGATGTAGAGGTTTGGCAGATGTAGGAGTTAAATGAGTTGCTCCAACTAGTTTTCCAAGTGTTGGCGTGACAGAATCTTTTGATGGCCGCTTGCCCATTGCTTTCCTGGATGGTCGCCAAAGAGGCTCATCATCAGATTCTAAATTGTCATCTCAACAATCATTGAAATTGGCGGGTATCGTGCGGAGATCGTTATTGAGATCCTTGTTGTGGATAGATCGTCTGCTTCTCCTGGTGCTGGAAGCAAGAAGAGGAGGAGAAGTGCGGCGCCTTATTGTCATGATTTATAAAGGCGGTGAGTGATAAATACGAAAAACTAAAGGTGTGACTAAAGGAAATGTGAATGAATCTAGAGTAAATGAATTAAAGTGTTGTGTAAAGAAAAGAAAGCGTTGATATGATTAAAAGCATTGTTGTGATGCATCTTTTCATCTTGTTGACGATTCAAGGATTGTGGTACGTCCCGCCACCCACACTTCCATCTCCTTGAATGGATGGGAACTCGAACCAACAATGGCAGGTGACAAGCATGCCGCACGGTTGTTAATTGGTGTCCTTTGACAAAAATCATTATCGCAACGAGCTAAAAAGCGTTCGCGTTTCACCAATCATTCGGGCTATCTTCTGCTGGGTGAAGGAATGGAACTACCAATTACATGATAGCCATACCCGGAGTCCTATTGCTGCCACTATGCCTTTCCCAAAAATCAACGTCTCAACGATTAATCCCAACATCGTGAACTCTCAACACAGCCCTCCATGCATGAATATGAATGATGCAATGATGAAATAACCAAAACACCAAACAGAGACCCAAAACCACATCGAAAAACTCCGAATTATCACCCATCTGTCCACTCTCCAAAGTGCCAGAAAAATACCCACTAACAACGCAAATCATTGAACAACTGTCCAGCCAGTGCATTCCATTCTCACAACGACTAAGGTGCAGCTGGGCGGCTGCTTGTTAGCTTCCTATTGGCCAAAGAGCCTGCAGCGGGAGGATTCACAATGTGATTGTGCTCGCGTAGCCAAGCCACACCCTCATCAGCAACACCGGTTTGGTCGTAATCGGCAAAGAGACCATGAGCATGGTTTCGGATGACTTCATGGTATCGCTGCTGTCTGGTAATCCTCTTTTGAAGCTTGCATTTAAACTTTTGGAAGCCTCTTTTCGTTGTTGGGAAGCTTGTTTGATTTGTGGGCCACATCTCAGCATCATCATCCGATTCCTGCCCGATATCATCGATCATATCGTCGGCTGGAGGTGGGTGGATGTAATCCAGAGGAAGGTAGCTGCGGCCACCATGAATAGGCATCTGGGCACGATCTGTGCTGTCAGCTTGTTGGCCATGATACACAATGCAAGAAAGCGTTGGGTTGTATAATTTCATCGCCGCCTTTACCCATTCGGCAGCAGTATTGTTATCGAAGATTGGGGTAACATCACAGGTGTACAGACCACCATCTCGATTATGCTCCTCCAAGCAGCCCCCAAGCTCTCAGATTTTCCGGCTGGGGTCCGGCAGACCAGTGATTGCAGCATTCACGATTAACACGATTGTCGTATTGATGATTGATGAAACTATTGGAAGTATCGATTTATCATCCCCAGGCCAGTGCCATGAGAATAGCTGAATATTGGTTTCACCCACCCTCTTCCCAGCAATGTCGGGATCCACATAGGGGATGATAACGCTGGATGGCTCGACAAGGGAATCGATCGAAGCATCGCAACGCACCTTTATGGGCGAAGACCTGTGACCTGAGGTTTCTTCCTCGTCGTCTTCTGAATCTACACATCATCAGGAAGAGCAAAAAAAGCATCGGGGCGATGAAATACATACCTAGGTGCATCAGTTTCCTCTTCTTAGTGAGGGTTTCTTCGAGCCTATTCCTTCTTCGGCGAAGGCCATCCTCCGCGAACTTGTCCAGTGCTGCCTTGAGATTCTGACCATCAAGGTTAGTTTTGTCTGGCATGGACCGTTTCCAAAGGGGCCGTTTAGACCCCAGATGACTCATTCGAGTAACGCAACGATCGATTAGGAGATCCCATTGCTCGTGGCTGGCATCTTGCTTGTTGACAATGCTCATGGACTGGGCAATCTCCCAGACTCGCTCCCTCACTTTATTATCTATCCTTTGTATTGTCAAGCCACCCTTATCCTGTCAAATCCCCATGGTTTCTGCTGCCCATTGGCTGACTCCAACACCAGCGTTCTTGGCCCAGACTAGTGTTGGCAACGGTTCCGTTTTCGGACCGTTCTAATATAGCGGTTCCAACACAACCCGGCCCCAGCCGGTTCGGTCCGGGTTTGTACCAAACGGATCCCTCAATTAACTCCATGGATATTCATCATATAATTTAGTGTTTGGTATATGAAATATGCAACTTTGGATGGCGCATCTTTTGGCTGTCTCCGATTTTTGATATCTTCAAAACTCAGCAAGCTGCTTTGAAATTATTGCCATTTTCGGCCCAAAAACGAGGTTTTTAGGCTACCGCATGCTGAGATGTCAAGATATTGACAATCGGAGAATGCGAAAAGATGTGCCGTACAAAGCTACATATTTTATGTACCAAACACTGAACTCTCTGATTGATATTTGTAGCCATAATGCGATGGTGCGCTTAAAAAATCGTCGATTTTTGATGGGGTAAGGCCGTTGCCACGCAGACTTATAAAACCGGCCGGGTCCAAAACTGTTACCGTTGCTAACACTAGCCCAGACGCGGACTTGTAGAGTCAGCATCTGGAATGTATTAGCATCTGCGACGACTGATTTCGGCAACCAGAAGGCATCACATTACATTTTAGGTTCTCAATGATGGTCAATGATTCAGTGGTGCATATGGAATGCTTGTTACTCTAAACAAGCGTCGAGAGTGTTGAATATATCATCAAGGGTGACACGATGCGGTATCAGAGGTGAGGAGAGTGTATCAAAAATTCTGGAGATTCTAAGTATGGTGGGCAGGCAAGGCGAATATATATATGGGCTTGGAGGGTTTTCTTGATCCGGCGACATCATCCTGGCTGCAATTCTGCTAGGAGGCAATTTGCTTAGAATCAACTAAGAGCCCTGATTCATCGACTGAATGCTTAAGTTAATCACAAAGACAACTAAAAGCATGCTCCGCAGATATATCTCACTTGTTTGTCCTTGTTCTAGTTCTTGTACCCCGCGATGACGTCGCTCGGTCGGTGGCAAAGGAGAATGCATGGTTCATGCATCAGTGAAACGAAAATCGGTCCGGAAGCCATATGCAAACCTCCCAGGCACTCCGGTAGCTCTCAGCAGTGCTTCTAAGTACTTCCAGATGCTCCCAGCCCCCCTTGGACTGTTGCAATGTGCTCTCAGACTCTGCAAGAGCATTCACAGGTGTTCCTGAAAGCGCCTGCAGTTATGGAGGTGCATTCAGGATGCTACGAGATTTGACAATTAGAATATTCAAATTTTGGAGCTGTTGAGATCTCTGCGCAGGTCTGCAGGAGACTTCAAGAGCAGCTGAGACCTCAGCACAGGTCCGCAGGAGACTTCAAGAGCAGGTGAGACCTCAGCACAAACTCTGCAGGAGACTTGATGCCATATTCTCACACGAGTGGTTCTTAGCGTTCCACAACCACAAGGCATTTCGTCTGTCATATTTGTCTTTGCTACAGTCACAAGATTTGCTACATCATAATATGGAATGTATTATCTAAGTCTCTCTATATATATACATATGGAGATACAGGGATAACAGAGATCGACTCAGCGCCAGGAAGTATATATTTGGACAACCCCGGTGTAGATAGACATCATCTCATTCTAAATAATACACACTCTATCTTTCCCAACTCTCGGTCTCAAGCACTCCTGCCGAGCTTTCATAGATCGAAGCAATTTGTAAGGTTCATCATGGTGGGTATCACTGCATATCCTCTCACTCTCTTTGTACGCTCCTCGAGCCAGAACCGCTCATTCCCACACATTCCCTTCAGATGCCATGCGAGGTGCGCCACAGTGTTGATGATGGGATGTCTGCGTTCTAGCTCCAGTATTGTACAACACCATGGAGTGAGCATGGAGATGCACCCCAAGGCCGTGATCGAGCGACTTTGGAGATACACTTGGAGGCTATGATCGCGCGAGTTTAGAGATGAACTTTGAGGCCATGACTGAGCGAGATTGGAGCAGTACTTGGAGTTGGTCAATGTCGAGGGGGTAGTTCGGGAGGGATGCGGGATGGGAGCTGAGACTGTATTCATTGGTTAACTCATAATGGTGGGAATGTAGAGAATTGAGTACAACATGGTCTGCCAAGGGATGAGAGACAGGCTGGGAGCAGGAGAAAGTCGGTGTTGGCATGATGCAGTACGCGGTGTATGCAGTACTCATTGTATGCTGTACTCAGTGTTAACTCTTGATCATGGCATGGAGAGACAGAGAGGCATGACTTCACTTCATGTTCTTAGGTGATGGTAGAGTTGAGGATGGAAACGAGAGAGATGACAGGAGATGGGACAAATCATCTTGAGAAACTGGGACTTAAGAGAATTTCGTGTGTGAGTCAATGTACCATCCCCAATACGGCAGGTACGAATACCGATCCGGCGTGTAATTACACCAGTGCGAGGTCTTCCCAACCCGATCAGGCAAGTCGTACCCATGATTTCTCATATCTACTCGTATTCTCTACATCATTCTCATCTTTATCCCCCATCTCTGTCTTTCTCGTCCACAACTCTACCATCATCACAGAACACAAAGTGAAGTCATCCCTCTCTATCTCTCTATGTCATGATCATGAGTTGACACTGAGTAAAAGCATACACCAAGTACAGCATACACCGAGCACAGCATACACTGAGTACAGCATCCACCCAAGATTATTTGTCTTCCCTGCGTTCTCATGATTATGAGTTGACCCCTGAATGTAGCTTCAGCTTCCAGTGTGCCTCCCCACAGAATCAACTACCATCAGCCAGCTCTCCATGACAGCTTAAAGGTTAAGTCACATTTTCACATTCCCACCGTTGCGAGTTAAGTAACTGATGACATGAGTCTCAGCAGCAGGCGCGCCGTCCATCGACTGCCTCCGAGTACTGGTCAAAACTCGCTCCATTACAGCCTACAAGTTCGCACGATTATGGCCTTCAAGTGTATCTCCAAATTCGTTTGATTACGGTCTCCAAGTCCATCCCCAAACTCTCATGATTACGGCCTCCAGGTTTGCTTAGTGTAAGCACCGGGTCTGGACCGTCACTTCGGGTCCGGGTACAGGTCGGAACCGAACCGGAGCCAGATTTGCAGTCCGGGTCGTCAATAAACCTGAACGGTCGATTCGGGTACGGTTCCATCGACATCTCCCTACCAGTCTGAATTGGGCGGGTTCCCAGCGGGTTGTACAGCGGGTCCATCTGTAAATTCATATAACATGCTTGCTTTTGCTATTCGATTATAGTACTCGATCAAAATCAATCATTTGATGTCCAGTAATTACATTTTGCATGTTTTGCATATTGTGAGATCGACAATATTTTAATTCATGTTTTTCTTTCAATGTTATGTATTTTTGACCAGGGAGGAGGTCAATAGTTCAAGTATAAGCTCAAATATCCATTCGATGACTTCATTACCCGATCTGCATCACCAGCAACTGATGACCCTTGGATGAAGCTGAGTTGACAGATATTCTCAAAATGGCGCTGTGACCGTGTCACTTGCTCTTTTGCACATAGTGGATGGCAATACATTGGTTATGGATAGCAGCGAGCAAATAACTTACCAATTACCTGATTTACAAGACCAAACATTGTGGAGGCTCCATTGATGCCTGAGGTGTAGTGGCATTGACACAGACCATATTGCCTAAAAGGCTGCCAATACTTCGATTGTAGGTAAATGCCGTAGCACAGCCCTAGGATTATACAAGATGCAACACACAAAATCGTTGACGCTCTGTTGATGCTCATTTTCAGACAGGTGCTGTGACCATGTCATGATCGCATTTGCACAGAACGGCTGCCAATACGTTGATTATGGAAATATTCCGTAGCAGAGCCGTTGGAATATACATGATGCAACACCCAAAAGCGTTGACACTCTGTTGACACTCAGTTGACACTGGGTTGATGCTCTGATGACGCTCTGTTGATGCTGTGTTGACACTCTGTTGACTATCATTTTGAGGTGTAACGGTATCGACAAACACGATATTGCCTATACAGGCTGCCAATACTTCGATTTTGGATAAATGCCGTAGCACAGCCCTTAGATTATACAAGATGCAACACACGAACTCGTTGACGCTCTGTTGACGTTCATTTTCAGACTGGTGCGGTGACCATGTCACGATCACATTTGCACGGAACGGCTGCCAATACGTTCATTATGGACATATGCTGTAGCAGAGCCCTTGGAATATACATGATGCAACACCCAAAAGCGTTGACACTCTGTTGACACTCAGTTGACACTGTGTTCATGCTCTGTTGATGCTCTGTTGATGGTGTGGTGACGCCCTGTTGATGCTCATTTTGAGGTGTAACGGTATCGACAAACATGATATTGCCTATAAAGGCTGTCAATACTTCGATTATGGATAAATGCCATAGCACAGCCCTTGGACTATACAAGATGCAACACACAAAATCGTTGACGCTCTGTTGACGCTCATTTTCAGACAGGTGCAGTGACCATATCCAGATTGAAATTTGCACAGAACGGCTGCCAATACGTTGATTATGGACATATACCGTAGCAGAGCCCTTGGATTATACATGATGCAACACCCAAAGGCGTTGACACTCTGTTGAGACTCGGTTGACTCTGTGTTCATGCTCTGTTGACGCTCTGTTGATGCTGTGTTGACACTCGGTTGACGCTCATTTCGAGGTGTAACTGTATTGACACTAACGATATTGCCTATACAGGCTGCCAATACTTCAATTATGGATAAATGCTGTAGCACAGCCCTTGGTTTATACAAGATGCAACACACAAAATCGTTGACGCTCTGTTCACACTCATTTTCGGACCGGTGTTGTAACCTTGTCACGATCTCATTTGCCCAGAATGGCTGCCAATATGTTGAATATGGGTCTATGCCATAGCAGAGTCCTTGGATTATACATGATGCAACACCCAAAAGCGTTGACACTCTGTTGATACTCTGTTGACACTGTGTTGATGCTCTGTTGATGCTCTGTTGATGCTCTGTTGACGCGGTGTTGACGCTCAGTTGACGCTCATTTTGAGGTGTAACTGTATCGATACACATGATATTGCCTATAAAGGCTGCCAATACTGCGATTATGCATAAATGCCGTAGCACAGCCCTTGGATTATGCAAGGTGCAACACTCAAAATCGTTGACGCGCTGTTGACGCTCATTTTCAGAGTGGGGCTGTGACCATGTCGCGATCACTTTTGTTCAGACCAGCTGCCAATACGATGATTATGGATATCTGCCGTAGCAGAGCCCTTGGATAATGCAAGATGCAATACCCAGAATCGTCGACACTCTGTTGACACTCTGTTGACGCGGTGTTGATGATCTATTGACACTCTGTTGACGCTTCGTTGACGCTCATTTGGTGGTGTACCAGTATCGACTCACATGATATTGCCTGTAAAGGCTGCCAAAACTTCGATTATGGATAAATGCCGTAGCACAGCGTTTGGATTACGAAAGATGCAACCCATAAAATCGTTGATGCTCTGTTGACGCTCATTTTCAGACTGGGGTAGTGACCATTTCGCGATCGCTTTTGCCCAGAACGGATGCCAATACATTGATTATGGGTACATGCCATAGCAGAGCACTTGAATTTTACATGATCCAACACCCAAAATCGTTGACACTCTGTTGACAATCTGTTGACGCTCTGTTGACGCTCGGTTTGAGGTGTAGCAGTATCGACACACACGATATCACCTATAAAGGCTGCCAATACTTTGATTATGGATCAATGCCGTATCACAGCCCTTGGATTATACAAGATGCAACACCCAAAATTGTTGACGCTCTGTTGACGTTCATTTTCAGACTGGGGATGGGACCATGTCGTCTTTCTCTTTTGCCCATCAAGGCTGCCAATATGTTGATTATAGATACCAGCGAGCAAATGGCATCCCAATGAACTTACTTACAAGACCAAAAACCGTTGACGCTCCATTGACGCTCACATTCAGAATGTGCCTGTTACCGTGTCGATTTCTCTTTTGCCTGTAAAGGCTGCCCATACATTGTTAATGGATAACTGCGAGCAAATCGGTTATCAATTAACTTACTTACCACAGCAAATATCGTTCACGCTCCGTTGACGCTCAGTATCAGAATGTGGCTGTTACCGCGCCGCGGTCTCTTTTGCCTACAAAGGCTGCCAGTCTGTTGACTATGAATAGCAGCGAGCAAATCACCTTCCTATTGAGTTGCTTACATATCCAAAATTCATTGACGCTCCATTAACGCTCATTGTAACAATGGGGCTGTTCCTGTGTCGCTTTAATAATCATATAGTTATTATTGACAGCCAATGAATAATTTGTACCAATACTCAGTTGCATGCAAAAGATTTATGGCGTATCAATTTCTGATCAACTGATACAGAAGTTCTCTGAGCAATGGATAACTTAGCGCAGCGACATTTCAGCGCTTTCAGTTGGCAATTCACTGCATCTAGAGCCATAACCCAATTTTCCATTAATATAGCCCAATATACTCAGTTTGCCATATCCAGTTCGATCCGCTCGATTTCCATGACGTACCATAAGCAATTTTCACAATGCTCACTATTTGCGCCTGGTCTAAACATGGCGTAATGTAGCTGGTTGTATGAATGAATGGAACATAATGGTGGTCATTCATCCAGATTCGCGTCGCGCAATGACTGCTCCTTCTATGACTCGTATGTCATCAGTAAGTGAAACTTTGTTAGTAAATTTCATCTTTAGTTCAGATTGCACATTCTCACTTATCCGTAAAAGGCAGGACCATATTGTGTTGTTCAGTTGTCAATCAACTTGGTTTGGAGTTTGGACCATTTACATGGCCCATATGACCCTTGCACATGCACAGACGAATTATCATTTCTTACAATATAGTCAGTGAAGTCAAAAAAATTCTTTGACGTATTGAAATAGATACGCCAACTACTTTTTGCAGAGCTATGTCGTCAATAATCACATAATTGTGCAGGTTGTGTACACATGACCTACAAGCCAATACAATATGTTCACC